>Ga0210057_1005156_pt1 | contig 16923 bp, 14 predicted proteins | sample CryGeyCG2114_010_2_FD_183968 | JGI IMG/M metagenome (GOLD analysis project Ga0210057, IMG submission 183968) | Groundwater microbial communities from aquifer - Crystal Geyser CG10_big_fil_rev_8/21/14_0.10 (SPAdes) (version 2) | ecosystem: Environmental > Aquatic > Deep subsurface > Groundwater ...
ATCGTTGTTCCAATAGGAAAAGATATATTTGAGTTAGCTTTTATGCCATTTGTTCTAGTGTTTGTTTGTTTCATGGTAGAACTTACAAACCTAGAACACTTATTTTTAATTAACTGTCAAACTTGGGCTGTAATACAAATTATCTGGTCTGGTTAAATCTATTTCTGCTGAACCCATAGACAAAATCATTACTATTATTCATTTAATAACTTTCTGCCTTTCTAAAATATATCTTATATATAATTAAAAACAATAACTTATTTAAATGGTGTACAATCCAAGGCACACAAAGGAGGACTATACAAAAATGGAACATACCAATTACAAAGTTAAAGACATTACACTTGCAGAGTGGGGAAAGAAAGAAATTTCTATTGCAGAGAAAGAAATGCCTGGATTAATGGCATTACGAGAAAAGTATGGTGAATCTAAACCATTACAATGTGCTCGGATTACCGGTTCGTTACACATGACAATCCAAACTGCTGTTCTTATTGAAACGTTAGTTAAACTAGGTGCACAGGTACGATGGGCATCATGTAACATATTTTCAACACAAGATCATGCGGCTGCGGCCATTGCAGCATCTGGCGTTCCCGTTTTTGCATGGAAAGGCGAGAACTTAGAAGAATATTGGTGGTGTACACAGAAAGCGTTAGATTTTGGAAATGGTTTAGGGCCAAACTTAATCGTTGACGATGGTGGAGATGCTACCATGATGATTATCAAAGGCGTTGAAGTAGAAAAGAATCCTTCCTTATTAGAAAAAGAGTATGGTACTGAAGGTGCAGATTTTAGAGAATTAATGAAATCGTTAAAGAATGGATATGCGCAATATCCCCAGAAATGGACAACTATTGTTCAAGACGTGAAAGGGGTTTCTGAAGAAACAACAACGGGCGTTCATAGATTATACCAGATGAAAGATAACGGGACATTACTATTTCCTGCAATTAATGTTAATGATTCTGTTACAAAATCTAAGTTTGATAATTTGTACGGGTGTAGAGAATCGTTAGTTGACGGTATTAAAAGGGCGTCTGACGTCATGCTAGCGGGTAAGGTAGCAGTTGTTGCTGGTTATGGTGATGTTGGAAAAGGATGTGCACAGTCCCTGAAAGGGTATGGGTGCAGAGTTATCATTACAGAAATTGATCCTATCAATGCATTACAAGCAGCAATGGAGGGGTATGAAGTCAAGAAAATGGATAGTGCTGTCAAGGAAGGAGATATATTTGTCACGACAACAGGAAATCTTAGAATTATTACGCAACGACATTTTATGGCAATGAAAAATCAAGCAATCGTGTCTAACATAGGTCATTTTGATAATGAAATTGACATGGCATGGTTAAATAATCAATCTGGTGCAACTAAAGTTACTATTAAACCACAGTATGATAAATATACATTTCTCGACGGGAAAGAAATTTATGTTCTTGCAGAAGGTCGTCTTGTTAATCTTGGTTGCGCAACTGGGCATCCATCATTTGTGATGAGCGCATCATTCACAAACCAGGTTCTTGCACAGATTGACCTTTGGACAAAAACGTACGAGATTGGTGTCTATATGCTTCCTAAGAAACTAGATGAGGAAGTTGCACGGTTACATCTAAAGAAGTTGGGTGTTGAAATAGACATGATGACAGATGAACAAGCTGCGTACTTAGGAATTCCTAAAGAAGGGCCGTATAAGGCGGAACATTATAGATATTGATTTTTTATTATTCTTAATTAAAACAAAAAAATAACTTATATTGCACGTTGAGTTAAATCGTTTCCTAAATTTTCATTCTCAACCAATACTTCATACCTATCAAGATATGATAGCACAAAGAAGGTTTGTTTTGGTGGTACATGAACAGCCATCAATCTTCCATCGGGAGCTTTCATTCCTATAACTGAACCATATATCCATTTCCGATTAGGAGATATTCCTACAACATTTACGATGTCTGTATCCTGTGCCTGTTTGTAAGTCACTCTTGCTATCTCATAAACTGGTGCTTTACCAAAATGAATTCCACCTTCTTTTCTATTCATAAAATGTTATTTCTGAATTCAGGGAAATCCTCCAATGATAGTAAATCTTGTTTTTCTGCCATTCTATGGTGTTACTTTTGGGTAGTACATGTATGTATAGATATATATTTCGGTTTCTTAATGTTTTTTTATCTTCAATTTTATACTTCTCTTTAGAAATTATTAAAAATAAAATACATTATTAATACACAAATGAACAAACCAAACGATGTCATCGGATTAGGAAATACGTTGATGGACTTTATGATAGACGTCAATGATGATATTCTTACAGACTTTGGTCTTCAGAAAGGAGAGATGCATCTTGTGGATGAAATAAAAGCAAAAGAGTTACTTACCAAAATACACTTGTATAATCTTCATGTTGAAACTGTCCCTGGCGGCTCCTCTGCAAATACTGTTAAAGGCGTTGCATTTCTTGGCGGAAAAACAATTATGTGTGGCAAAGTTGGATACGACGAACATGGCCAACACTATATCAACGAAATGCAAAAATTTGGGATGACAAGCAGAATTGGGAAATATCCGTTAACGACAGCACACTCTTTAACATTAATAACACCAGATACAGAGAGAACGTTTTCAGTTCATTTAGGAGCAGCAGTAGAATTGTCTAAAGACGACATTCGTGAAGATGACATTCAACAAAGTAAGATATTGCATATTGAAGCGTACCAATTAGAAGGTAAAACAAAAGAAACTGTTCTGCACGCGATTGAACTTGCAAAGAAACATAACACGTTAGTGTCAATAGATTTGGCAGACCCTGCACTTATCAGACGAAACAAAGAATTCTTTACAGAACTAGTAAAGAACTCAATTGATATCATCTTCCTTAACGAAAAAGAAGCAAAAGAGTTTACTGGTCTTGAAGAAGAGGAAGCTCTTAACCATGTTTCACAATACGTTAAGATTGCAGTTGTTAAGTTAGGAAAGGAAGGCTCATTAATTCATGATGGAAAAACAATTACAAAAATTAATTCCGTTAAAGCAAACGCAATTGATACAACCGGTGCAGGAGATACATTTGCAGCAGGATTTTTGTATGGGTATTGTAATGGTTGGGACACCAAACGATCAGGAGATTTAGGTTCATTATTTGCAGCAAGAGTTGTTGAACAGAAAGGTGTTGGACTGAAAGGATTAGATAAAGAAAAAATAAAAAATCCTCACAAGAATATTAAAATTGGCATCATTGGCGGTTCAGGATTATACAATCCCGCAATAGTGCTGGACTCTTATGATATTACTGTAGAAACACCGTATGGGAAACCTTCTTCACCATTAAAAGTTGGGAAAATACAGGATGTTGATGTGGTACTTCTTTCACGGCATGGCAGAGATCATTCCATTCCTCCAACACAAGTAAATTACAGGGCAAACATTCATGCATTGAAAAAACAAGGGTGTACACATATCATTGCAACAACTGCATGTGGCAGTTTACGAAAAGATATTGGTCGTGGAGATTTTGTCATTCTAGATCAATTCATTGATTTTACAAAACACAGAAAGATAACGTTTCATGAAGAATTTCCAAACGGAAAGATTGTTCATACACCTATGGCAGAACCATTTGCCCATTCGTCACGAAACATATTGATTGATACTTGTACAAAGTTAGGACTGAAACATCATACACAAGGAACAGTTATAACCATTGAAGGGCCACGATTTTCAACAAAAGCAGAAAGTAAAATGTTTCGTGCATGGGGTGCAGATGTTATTAACATGAGTATTGCGCCAGAAGTTACCCTTGCAAATGAAGCAGGTATTCCGTATGCTGCTGTCGCTATGAGTACTGACTATGATTGTTTATTTGACGATGTTCCGTCCGTACTGTGGGAAGATGTTTTGAAAGTGTTTGATGAAAATGTAAGCAATGTTATTTCGTTATTAACAACCGCTATTCCCAATATTGGAAAAGAAAGTTATGAGAAAAAATTCGAACATAAAAATGCAGAGTTTGATTTGAAAAGTACAATACGAACTGTTCCTCATTGGCCAAAACAAGGTGTTATGTTCAGAGACATTACGACATTATTACAAAATCCTAATGCGTTTAAATATGTAATTCAAAAATTCAAAGAAAGGTATCAGAACACAAACATCACAAAAATTGCCGGAATTGATTCAAGAGGTTTTATTTTTGGTTCTGTGCTAGCACGGGAATTACATTTACCTTTTGTTTTAATTAGAAAAAAAGGAAAGTTACCTCCAAAAGTTATTTCACAGGAATACCAATTAGAGTACGGTATTGATACTGTTGAGATTAATGAGGATGCAATCAATCAAGATGATATTGTTTTAATTATAGATGATCTAATTGCATTAGGCGGAACTGCACATGCTGCATGTACACTAATAGAAAAGTGTGGTGGGCACGTTCATGAACTTGCAGTCGTTATAGAACTTTCAGACCTTAAAGGAAGAGAGAAGTTATACAACTATCCTCTGTTTAGTTTAGTAACATTTGAAGGGGATTAATCTTTTTGTATTTCTTTAATAGCTTTTTGTATTTCATCAAATGTACTTTTTGGTGTAATCTCTTTAATTTGTATCACACTCGGTTTTACAATAGGACTTACTTTTGTTTCTTCCGTATACTTTATTTTCCATGTCTTGTCTTTAATCTTGCTTGCAACAGAGTTTAAATCGTACTTTGGCTGTTTCGGTTCCCACACAATGTTTTGTAAATTATCGTTTTGCATTCGTGGAAGGACATGAATGCAAAGTTTACCCTGTGGATTATCATCCGATGTTCCAGACTTGAGAATAATGTTTGTCCCGTGAACTTTAAGACCTTCAAACACAAGCGTTGCAGCAAATGATGCTGTGTAAAATAAATGCGCAGAATCGTCTACCGAAAGCTTTTCAATATTCTTTTCTTCAATTTTACTATAAATTTCTATGTGGCCAGGAGCTGCTCCTTTGTGCGGTATAACACAAAGAACTTTTTCGTCTTCATATACTACAGTGGTGCTTTCGTATATCCCTGTTAAGTACGATGGAACATTTCCTTTTCCCGTGTGCCACGATGCAGGATTACGTTGAAAATGGTTATTCATCATTATGGGAAAATTGTTAGCAAGAATCTTTATGTTTTCTTCTTCCAATGATGCATTCTTTTTAAACATGAAATTGAAAAAGCCGTCACCGTTTTCTCTCGGTAAAAAGTGAATAAGGAAATGTGGCGCTCGCTGTCCTGCAGGTCCACCATTCGCAATAAAGACATTTATTCCTGTTGATAATATTCCTTCTTTAATTGCATGTGTTAATGCAGGTACAAGACCAAAATAATGGGTAAACTCCCCTGCTGGAATGTACGGCATGATGGGATAATGTTCTTTCAGCATGAATAATGTATGTCCTTTGATAATAGGATTAATGTCAAGCATGGCAATTGTTACATCATCTTGAAAAACTGTCTTTGCTTCTATTTCTCCTGCAATAAGTTTACAGAATATACATTGTTTTTTTTGTTCTGCAAGTTGTGCTTTGATTTCTGGTGTAAGTTGCATGTTGGTATTTGAATAAGCTTTCTTTTTTATTTCTTTTCTTTTAAAATAATAAAATATTTTAATTTTTAATAGAACTATAGAATGCCCATAACAATGAATCAAGTATTTTTGTATCAGATATCTGTGAATCGTGTAATTCTTCTTTGAGATTATTTATAATATCTTGAATCTCTAAGTCTTTCAATAAACTATCAAACTTTTCTTTTAATTGTTCATAAATCTCAATTCTATTTTTAATTTTTTCATCAATTGAATCAAAGTTTATTGGGTTTGCTAATTCAAGTATGAATGCAATATTACGATCATATATTGGTAAGTTCTCATTTATTGTGTGTAATAATTTTGTCCCAAAACTTAAAAATAGTTTGTGGCTATTTTTCCAACCAGGGATTTCATATAATTTTTCTAAAATATTTCTTAGACTTGTTTCTTTTGACATTAATAATCTAAAATATTCTCTTTTTTGTTCTTCATTTAAGCCCATTGGTCCATTAAGGATATAAAAATCACAAAAAACTTTTTCAAACTCTTGATTGATACTATTTGATAAATATTTATTCTTGATAAGAAGATATTTTCTAAAATGTTTCCAATCATCTTCAGACAAAATTTTAATGATTTTTGATTGATATTGTTGTAACTTAGTTTTTATCTCTCTGTGTTCCATTTTAATTATTAGAAAATCTATTTTTTTTTACTTTTCTCAACCTGCTTTGACAATTTAAGTTTCTTAATAAGTTCTTTATACCTATTTCGAATGGTAACTTCAGTAACACCAGCAACGTCAGCAACTTCTCTCTGCGTTCGTTTCTCACCATGTATTAATGATGCAACATACAGTGCAGCAGCCGCAATTCCTGTCGGTCCTCTACCTGATGTTAATTCAACATCACGTGCCATTTCAAGAATCTCAACGGATTTAGATTGTGTTTCAGGACTTAATTTAAGCGCAGACGCAAACCGTGGAATGTAATCTGCAGGATTACTTGGTTTAATACTGATACCTAATTCTCGCGTCACAAATCGATAGGTACGACCAATTTCTTTTTTTTCAATACCTGACGCTTCACCCATCTCGTCAAGTGTTCGTGGAATTTCGTGTCTTCTACATGCAGCATATAATGCTCCTGCGATGACAGATTCCATTGATCGGCCTCGTACAAGGCCTTTCTGTACAGCTAGTCGATAAATTCGTGCAGCTTCTTCTTCAACTGAGCGCGGTAATCGTAAGAAAGAACTTACACGTTTAAGTTCAGCAAGTGCAACTTTAAGATTTCGTTCGATTGCAGTACTTATTCTGATATTCCATTTTCGTAATCGAAAGAATTTGTCTCTTTCCTTATCTGAACCTAATTTGTAGAAATCTGATGTTGTTCCTACTTCTGTTCCAAGACCTTGATCAAACTGTGTTTGTGAAGATGGTGCTCCCGTTCTTCGTTTGTCTGATCCACCATCATCTTCAAAACTTCGCCATTCCTGTGAGAAATCAACCATACGATCTTCAATAACTAAACCACAATCACGACAAATAGTTTCGCCTTTTTCAACGTCACGGTAAATGTTTTTACTTGCACATTCGGGACATTCTTTAAGTGTTTTTCGAATCATGCTTCAAAACCTCTTAATTCCTGTATACTCAAATGTTGGTTTCCAAATTTTGTATGCATTCTTTTGTCACCGTATAAGAACTATCACCAAACATTAGTTTTATATACTATTTTCATGATGTCTTTATAAAGTTTTCGTTTGTTGGTTCATCAAATAGAAACATTTATATATAAAAAAAGAAATTCTTAGGGGTATGAATAAAAAGGGTCAGTTAGGTATCATCGAAATGAAGTATTTTCTTGTTGGTCTCCTTGTAGGTTTAGTTTTAGGTTTGCTATTGGTTTATCTGGGATCTGCCGGAGTTTTACCGTTTAAAATCCCTCTTGTGTGTGGTTCAGTTCCAGCAAGTTAGTTGTTGAACTATCGTCAACAGTATAGAAAACATTATAACCAAAAGCATTCTTTCTTTTTTCCTTAACGAAAGAGGTTGATACATATGGACGTAGAACGAATTCAAAAGGTTAATAATCTTGCAGTAGATTTATTCAAACAGGGTCTTGCACGTGATAGGGAAGATGCTATTGCGCAGGCAGAGACCATTTTTAAGAAAAATGAAATGGAAGATTATGCAAATTTCAAAGAAACAGTATCTGATACAAAACGGAAAGAATCAACAGATTCTGTTGCGTTGGATGACGATACAATTAAGACTATTCTTGCAAAAAACACAACATTCCTTGTTAATACAATAAAAGAATTTAAAGAAAAAGTTGATAGTTTAGAAAGGGAAGTTACAGTTCTTAAATCTACTTTAGCGCGTCAGTCTTCTGCACAAAGAATGGCTACAGTACCTCCAATTCAAGGGTTTTCACAGCAAACGGAACAACCCGCGACCAAATCAGAACCTATAAAGGATCATCCTCGTTCGGGTAACTATAACGATACAGATGTTTCCATTGAGAAGTTCTTTTATATGGGAAATAAGTAAATTATTACTTTTTTAATCCTATTTTTATTCTCTTCAACTAGTTTTAAAGTTACCAAAAGATTTATAAAGAATTAACCACTAAAGAATAGAAACTACATGGGGTGGATATAATTACAATGAAAATACTCTTGGGATTAGTACTCTTGTGCATACTGGCAACGGCAGTTTCTGCAAATATTGAACTTGTAGAAGATGTTGTAACGCTTGATGTTGATTATAGTGGATTTAACGATGAGTACCAAGAAACAGTAGCTGAAACAACAAGTGCTTTCACGCTCAAAAATACCGGTTCTGAAGAGGTTATAACGACAATTACTCTTACCAATTTACCTGCAGATTATGTTTACACTTCTAAAAACATTACTGTTCCAGCAGCAGTTGATGGTGTTGCCGGTGAAGTTTCTACAACCCTTTCTATTGATGTCTCCCATGATGAAAATTCCGGTGAAACAAACATTGCAATAATCGCCCTTTCAGGAAGTACAGATACAGCAACACTTCGACAAGTAACAAAATCAATGCTTGATTTAACCAACATTAAAGTTGAATATACTAATGACCAAGGGAATGCTGAAACTGACAATTTTGATGGTGAAGACAAAACGTTTGATCTTGAAGAAAACGTACAACCATTTACTGAAATGTCTTTCACATTTAAATATAGAAATCTTTTTGATAAAGACTATGATACCGACAAAAGTGACATTGAAAATATAGAATTAACGATTCAATCTGATGATGATGACATTTTTGATGGTAGTTTTGAAGAAGATTATGACCTTGGCGATCTTGGCGCTGGAGATAAAGACGAATTTACTGTAACGTTTAACATTGATGAAGATGCAGACGCGAAAGATTATACGTTTGATATTACATTACGAACAGAAGATAGTAATGGTGTGAAACATAAAATTGACCGTGAACTTACGTTTGAAGTTAAACATGAGAAAGACGATGTGAGAATAATTCAATCTACCGTTTTACCTACGTCTCTTACAAAATGCGATACCAGTTTCACAATGGACGTCACGTTAAAGAACTTTGGTTCTGACAGGCAGAGATATGCTGCCCTTTCAATTTATAATGAAGAACTTGATATCAATGAAAATATTGAAACTATTGAACTTGATAAAAATGGTAACACGGATGATACGTGGAACAGATTGTTTACGTTTACGTTACCTACTAACGTAAAAGTAAAAAAGTATTCTTTAGACGTACGAGCATACATTGATAATGATGAAGTTATGGATATAGAAAATGTTGATGTTGACATAAAATCTTGTGTTCAGAATGTTCCTGAAGAGGAAGAAGAAATAGTTGTTGTAACCCCCCCTTCAGATGATACAACTACAACAGAAACTGGTACAACTGGAACGACAACCGGTTCAGGTTCGGAAAGTAGCGCGGTAACATCAGCAGCAGTTGTTCATACAATAGAAGATCCGTACACGACAGAAGATATTGTCGTTGCAATATTGATTATTGCTGTGGTCCTTGTATTGGTGCTTATCGTTGCGTTTATGATTATATTACTGAAATAAAAGTGATTGGGATGTATAAATAATCTTTAATAGAAAAGGTGCAAAAAATGACAAACATGATGAAAAAAACTTTACTGGCTTTGGTAATGATGTTTGCTGTTCTGATAACGGCAACAACTGCTTTAGCTGACCTTGACGTAACTTCTACTCCTGGCGTGGCTGTAGAAGGAATTTTATTTGAATACGATATTGATGTAAATGCATCAAATGTAACATTTAGTGACGTACAACCTGACGGGTTTATACCCTATTTTGAACCAGAAATTGATGAAACAACAGGCATGTTTTCATGGCTTCCTGGAGCAATGGAGGTGGGGACGTTTAATTTTAAAGTACTGGTTACAGATAAAGATACAGGAGATGTTCTTGTATACGAATTTGCTGTTGAAGTAGAACCTGTCTTGGATATTATAGAAATGAAAATAGGAAAAACGGGATCAACACTTCAAGTGTATGAAAGTGGTGATACAACCAGAACGTTTAATCCTGGTGATGAACTTACAATTCAATTAACAATTAAAAACAAATATACCGAAATCCACCATGAACTTATTCAGGATGGTGTTCCTCCGTATATTGATTGGATAAATTTACAAGGCGTACTTGTCGGTTTTAATGACTTTCCATTTGATTTGAACCAATTTACAGAGGATCCATTGTACCTCCGTGCTGAACAAGAAAAAACTGTTGAGTTTACGTATATGGTACCGTACAATACAGTTACTGACGATTATATCATGACATTTGTTGCTGAAGGGTACGATTTGGATGTTGTTAAACATTTGTATTATGTATGGAAAGGACTTACCATTCCAGTTAAGAGAGTACCTAATACAATGGCAGTTACAGGTGTTGAACTTGTCGATACGGGTGCAGATGATGTAACATGTTCTGAAAAAGAAGCCGGCGTAGCTCAGGTTCGTGTAACATTAGTTAATACCGGTTCAGGTCAGTTTGACGTTACCGTTGTTGTAGATAACACTAATTTAGGCGTTGAATCTTCTGGAACGATTTTCCTTCCCAATAACGGGGTAGAACAAGAATTATTGTTAGATGTTGACCTTACAAATCTCGTTGGTGAACAAAATTTTAACGTGAATGCGTTCAGAACATCTGTTCCAGAGATCGTGTATTACGTTACAACTCTTGCTATTACTGGTGAGAACTGTCCTGTTACTTTTACAAGTGAGGTTGGACCTGTAGTTTTTGTTGAAGATACAACTAGTGATGTAATCGATCTTACATTATTTGTTGATAATGTAGAAACAACACAAGATCTTACATTTACTGCTGAAGGAACTGAAAATGTTCTTGTAAGTATTAATGCTGAGAATAATATGGCAGTAACTGCTGTTGCTGACTGGTCAGGCACCGAAACATTTACATTAACTGTATCTGATGGTGTTTCTGAAGCAATCCAAGAAGTAACTGTTACTGTTACACATAATGCAGCTGATGATTTACCCATATTATTGGATCCTTCTGTTAATGACGATGTTATTAAAGAGGACGAAAATGAAATATTTAGCGCAACAATAGTTAATCCTGACAGAAACGCTACCTATCAATGGATAGTTACTGATGCAGACGATGTTGTTGTTGATACTTTCTCTGGAAGTACTGTTTTAGATGAGTTTGTATCTGAATATCATTTCGATTTAAATGTTGGCACATACACTGTAACACTTTCTTTAGTTGATGATACAGGAGAACTTTTAGCTGGAGCTAACAAAAAAGTTTCTTGGACTGTTCAAGTTGCAGATAGACCCGTCGACATTGACAAATTTTCTGGAAGTGAAACAACAAATTTAGAAACTGTTGTAGACCCTTCAGAAGTTTCAAACTTTGTCCTCGAAAACAGTTTCGGAAAGATTGAATTTACTGATAATGTAGACTTATCAGAAATATTATATCTTGAAGATGTTGTTTTAATCGAAGATGGCCTTGTTGCTGTTGATTCATACGGCGCTTTAGGATTAGGTAGCCCTGCCCAGATAACATTATACAAAGCGTTTACAAACCCATCAATCTTTGTATCAACAGGATTTGATGAAGGAACTTTTGTTACGTGTACAGTATGTGAAGTTGTTCCAGTGACAAGCGGTTTTGGATTTACCGTTCCAGGATTCTCTACATATAAAGTTGTAGAAGAAGAGCCTGCTCGTATTACCGTTTCAGACATTCTTGTCAGTGATGTTAGCCGCGGTGATAGTGCAACAGTAACCGTTACTGTAACAAACGCAGGTTCTCTAGAAGCCTTAACACATGTTACTCTTGAACTTGTTGGTGTTGACAGTAAATACAGTGCACAATTATCTGGAAGTCTTCCAACAACATTAGTTGCCGGTGCATCAGCGACAGTTACCCTTACCCTTAGCGTTCCTAGTGATGAAGATGCAGGAAGGCATAGCATTGGAACTGTAAAAGTAACTGCACAAAATGTTCTTGGTGAAACTGTTGAGGCTACTGAATCCGTTGACCTTCAAATTAAAAGTTTCCTCGTCATTAAATCTATTGAAATTAATGGAAAGAGTTCAGGCGACTTGTCCGTTGAAGAAGAAAACGAGATTGAAGTTAAAGTTAAGAATGAATATACACAAGACATGGAAAATGTTGAAGTGACTGTTAGAATTCTTGACGTTGACGGTGACGATCTTGAAGAAAGTGAAGAAATTGGTGATCTTGACGAAGGCGATACCGATACTGTTACAGTAACGTTTGATTTACGTAATGAAGAAATCGATAAAGAAGAGTATGTGATTGAAGTTACTGTCACTGGCGATAGTGTTGACGATAACTCCGAGCATGAGACTGTCGAAACGAAAACTGCGAGTCTTGACTTAGAGAACCACAAAATTATTGTTGACAAAGCATCATTAGGCTCTTCAACGCTTACCTGTAACTTACAAACAACGTTACAAGTTAACGTGAATAACGTCGGAAAGCAGGATGAAGAGGATATTGTTATCAAAGTAACAAACGACGCACTTGGTCTTAATCTCAAGAAAAGTAACATAGACTTAGAAAAGTTCTTTGACAGTGATAATGAATACGACACATCATTTAACATTAATGTTGATGGCGCTCGTGCAGGAAGTTATCCTATAACTATTGAAGTGTTCCGCGATACCGACAGGCTTGAAGACACTGAAACTGTCACGTTAACAGTAGGTGATTGTACTGTACAACAATCAACGTCACAGGGCCAAACAAGCTATGGTGACGATGCTCTTGCTGCACAGTTAAAAGCACAGTTAGAACTTGACCTCTTATCACGACAGTCAGCTACTACAGCACAACCTCAACCAGCAACAACGTTTACCACGTCATTCAGAGATGGGTCAATTTATATGGTCCTTCTTGGTGCGTTAACGTTACTTGTACTTGTTGCATTAGTCTTAGCGGTTGCTGTAATGGCTACACGACGACGTAGATAAATTTCATTGTTTTTTTCTTTTTTCAAATTCTATTTTTTTCTTTATACTCACATAAAAAACCAAAACATTTATCAAATTGTTACAATAATTCTCTACCATGATACTTGGAATTGATAAATTACATCAATTAGTACAAGAAAAGAATCTTGTGGAGAACCTCTGCGAGAGAGAATTGAACAATCCAGAAGGTGCAGGTTTTGATTTACGAATTGGACAACTGTTTAAACTTACGTCTGGCGGTTTTCTTGGTGTTGAAGAACGTGATACGTCAAAAACAGTACTTATTGGAGAGTTTAAAGATGGAGAATCAAAGATAGTAACATTAGAACCTGGAGAACATTATATGATGAAAACTATTGAAAAAGTGAACACCCCCCAGAACATTACAGTTTTATTTCGACCGCGTAGTACATTGTATCGTTCTGGCGTTACACTTTTTACGGGGGCATGTTCACCTGGATATTGTGGTTCATTATTCTTTGCAATTGTCAATACAGGAAAATATCCTTTTACGTTAGAGATGGGTGCACGTGTTGTCCATGCAATGTTTTATCGTATTGATGGGTCTTCCAACCTCTATCGTGGCCAATGGCAAGGTGGAAGAATCTCAACAGAAGATAAAGAAAAACAGGTTTAAAATGCGTCATATACAAAAGATTCTCATTGAACAAAAAACGGGGAAAAAGTATTTTGTTAAAGATCTTACGGATGACTTTCACACATCTGCCGGCATCATTTCAAAAAAAGATCTTGCAAAGAATGGCGTGGTAACATCATCCAAGAAAAAACAATTATTTTGTTTTGAGCCAACATTTATTGATTTGTGGGAAAATATGACGAAAGGACCACAGATAGTGCAGCAGAAAGATGTCGGGTTGATTCTTGCAAAGACCGGAATTAATCCATGTTCGGTTGTTGTTGATGCTGGCGGCGGAAGCGGTTCGTTATGTTTATCATTAGCGAACATTTGTAAAAAGATTGTTGTCTATGAAATTAATAAAGTTCATTATGATATTCTTGAAAAGAATGTGGAACAGTTTGGTTCAACAAATGTTATTCTCAAACATCAAGACATTTACAAAGGGATTAATGAAACGAATGTTGATATACTAACTCTTGACCTTCCTGAACCCTGGCATGTTATTCCTCATGCAGAAAACGCGCTAAAAGTTGGTGGTTTTATGGTTGTGTATCTGCCTAACTTAACACAAGTAAAAATGTTTCTTGACACTATAAAGAGAACAACAATTACTGTTCTTGATATTATTGAATTGCTTGAACGGCACTGGAAAATTGAAGAGAGAATTATGCGTCCTGAACATGAAATGTTAGGTCATACAGCATTCTTAGTATTCTGTCGGAAGTTTTGAAATAAATAATATTATTTTATTTTATATCCACGATTTTTCTTTACGTACTCTTTTGCTAATCCTAACTTAAAATTACTTTCTGCATAAACTGTATACAATAATTCACCTTTCTTTACTTTGTCATGAACTTTCTTGCTAAGAAATAATCCTGCCCCTTTATCGTCAGGTGCACCGGCAACACGTGCAATCTTTGCAATAACTTCGTTATCTATTTCTTGTACTTTTCCGTTTCGTACACTTCGTACAATATAGTTGAATGTTCCTAACATTACTTTTTTCTGTTTTCCTTGCGCTTGAATAATCTCATTCATTTTTTGAAGTGCCTTTCCACTCTTCAGTATTTCTCTCGCAGCAATAATTCCTTTTCCTTTCCTATACTTCCCCGTAGTCTCAAGTAAAATGCCTGCCATAGACAACGCTTTTGTTTTCAAATCTTCTGGTGCAAGTGGATCATCTCGAAGGACGGCCATAACATCTTCCGCTTCCAACAACGGACCAATACCATTTCCTATAGGCTGAGAACCGTCAGTAATAACGACTTTAATATGCATATTTAATCTTTTACCAATCTTTTCAAACGTGTCTCTGAGGTGTTTTGCATCTTTCATTGTCCTTGCTTTCACTTGCTTTCCCATTGGAATATCAATAAGGATATGATTTGCGGTAACAGAATACTTTTTTGCCATAACGGATGCTAACAGTTGTCCTTCTGCGTCAATCGAAAGTGGATGTTCAACTTCAATAATCTTATCGTCCGCAGGTGCAAGGTTCATTGAACCACCATGGACAATACACGCTTTCGTTTTTTTAACAACTTGTTTTATTTTTTTTTCAGAAAGTTCAACCTTTGCAAGGCATTCCATCGTATCAGCAGTACCTGCAGGAGACGTAATTGCCCGCGAACTTGTTTTTGGAATGGTAAATCCAGCGGCTGCAATAATAGGAACAACAATCATCGTGGTTCTGTTACCTGGAACGCCACCAATACAATGTTTATCTAACGTAATCCCTGCAAATTTAATTTTATTTCCCGTTTCTACCATGGCTTTTGTCATATCAACAATTTCATCAATGTCCCAACCGTTCATGAAACCTGCTGCAACAAAGTACGTTTTTTCAATGTCTGTTAATCTATCGTGTGTTATGTCATCTATAATATGATATAATTCCTGATGAGAAAGGCGTTTACCGTACAACTTTTCTCTAATATGCCTTACCGATTCTGGTTTTCCTGTAAATTTTAACTCGACAATTGCATTATGTCGCACATTTAATTTGTCAAGGACTTCTTCATATAACCCAATTTTTCCTTTCGCAACAGCTTTCTTACTCTCAGAAATGTCTAATACGCATACAGTTCTTTTACTTTTGTAAATAACAAGAATCCTGTCTCCAAAATGAAGGTCTAACCGTTTTGCATCGTGTGTGTTAAGGATAGCAATAAGCTTACCACCAGTAGCGACATCCATATCTTTAACTTTAAATTTCACGTACACACCTCTTTTTCTTTACTTTACTAATTAATTTTGATTTATATATGTTTGTGTTTGAAAAGTATTTGATTAGTATTTGATTAGCAGCATACAAACCTGTGATGAATGCATCTTCCATACCACAAATGTTATGATCACCAATGAGATAAAGATTATTACTTTGTTTACAATCAAGAAGGACTTTTCCTTTGATATTAAACGCAGGGTTCCAATTATGTTTCTCTATAATTTTATATTCTGTAAAATACTGACTTAGTTTTGGATTTGGATAGCCACAATAAAACAAGTACGTGCCGTCAGATTGGAGAGCAATATCAAATAACTTGCCACTTTCATGGAAAAACTGAAAATTAACATTAGAAAATGTATTGTTAATCTTTCCTTGAATATGAAACATGTACGCTTTAGCAGGTTTCTTTATTGATTTGAGTTTTAGTAATTTTTGTGAAATATGAGGCGGTGTTGCAATAACAACATTCTTAGTATAATATTCTTTGCCGTGGTTTGTTTTGATACTATATCCTGATTTATTCTTTTCTAAAGAAACAACAGAATCAAGAATAATATTGTTCTTAAAGCCTTTAATTATTTTATCTTTTAAGAATGAAAACTCATAAACTGGAATAATTAAATATTGCATCCAACGCAAAAACTCTAATGCGTATAACTCGTTAAGTTTACAAAATAGAAGGCCATAAGAAGTTTCACCAAGAAACCTATCCACAACATCAAAAATACCTTTTTCTTTAACAAAATCTATTGCTTTCTGATTGTAAAGCTTGTATAGATAATTACTTGATTTAATGACTTCTTTTTGAGATTTATGTTCACACTCTTTTTTCATTGTTGTATATTTTATTTACCATCCGGTCTATAGCGAAGCGGTGACCGGTGGCAACACGAACAGGACTTTCGTATAAAAATCATTAAAAACTTCTAAGCAATAATCCTTTCAGAAGAAGACCTAAAGCAAAAAACA
>Ga0210057_1005157_pt1 | contig 16921 bp, 15 predicted proteins | sample CryGeyCG2114_010_2_FD_183968 | JGI IMG/M metagenome (GOLD analysis project Ga0210057, IMG submission 183968) | Groundwater microbial communities from aquifer - Crystal Geyser CG10_big_fil_rev_8/21/14_0.10 (SPAdes) (version 2) | ecosystem: Environmental > Aquatic > Deep subsurface > Groundwater ...
GCACGGCGACCACGCCGACATTCGGGTCAATGGTGGCAAAAGGATAATTGGCGATATTGACTTCCTGTTTGGTTATTAGTTTAAACAACGTTGATTTGCCGACATTAGGCAAACCGACGATACCGATCGAGAGAGTATACTTTGACATAATTGGGATTATTTAGAGGCAGACGCCCTTCTACATGCAGTCCTTCTTTGGTTCCTATAACTTTTTCTACGACATTTCTTATTATCTGTTGTTTTAATTCAAAGCTCAAATCACTTAAAACCTCCGCAGCTTTTTTACAAAATTCTTTTATATCTTCATCCGCAGGGAGCTTTATATCTTCAGCTTGCTTTCCTGCCTCTTTTATATGTAAAATCTGGCTTTCTAGGGACAGGATCTTATTTCTCAAATCATTTGTATATTCTTTCAATTTTTCCATGGTAATCAATCCGGCTCCGTAAGCTCTTAAATATCTATTTTCTTCTTTATTTAGTTTTCTAATTTCTTTTTGTAAATTATCCGCCGAAAAATTAGACTTCTCCGCCTTAACTTGTTTTTTATTCAGCCATTGCTTAGTTCGATTCATTAAAAGTTCCGGCGAAGTCATAAATTCTTTTAATTTATCCCATACCAATCTATCAGCTAACCTGGCATTTACCCCCTTTTCATTGCATTTGGCTGGCAAGGGGTAACTGAGAATCCTATCAGTACAACGATAATATAGATACCTTCCATGCTGCGGCCCTTCTCCGGCCCTTCTTAACCCGCAAGCGCAATAAATTCTTCCTGCCAGAAGATATTCGTTCTTCTTATTTCTGCGGCATAACTCAAAATTTGATTTCAGTTGCGCTGCGGCGCGCATAAATAAATCTTTTTCTAAAATCGCCTGGACCGGGATTTTTATCCATTCCTCTTCGGGCCTAATTCGCCTGCTTGTTTTCCTAATCTTCCTATAGCCGTCCCTTTTGATTGGTTTTTCAGGCACCACGGCGTAAGAACTGCCGTAGCAAGCCTCTCCTATATACGTTTTGTTCCTTAATAAAGAAGCTAAAGTGCTTGTGTTCCAGACACCTCTTTTGCTTTTCTGTGGCGGTATCCTTAATTCCTGAAGCCTTTTAACCACCCCTCTAAGAGTTAACTCTTCACTCGCCACCCAGGAAAATATCATCTTCACAATTTCTGCTTCCTGTTTATTTATTTCATAATAGCCGTGCTTGCCTTCCTGCTTGGGAATATATTTATATCCATAAGGAGCCTGGCTCACAACCAAGTGCCCTTCTTTTGCTTTACGAATCTTTCCAAGCCTGAAACGCTCTGTAATTTTTACCCTTTCATATTCGGCAAACAACCCTTTGACTCCGTGCAGGATTTTCTCTTCGCCTGTTTTTGGCGAAGGCGTTGTTATAAAAATTATTTCTATGCCCAGATCTCTCAATTCATCCATTACCAATTCCTGATAAGAATACCGGCGGGCCAATCTGTCAGGATCATAAATCAATACGGCTTGCCAGATTTTCTTATTGGCGTCTTGCCGGAGCAGGTCCAAAGCGGGTCTGGCCAGCATATCCCCGCTCCAGCCGTCATCGATATATTTTTGGATTATTTCATATCCATTTTTTCCTGCAAATTCCTGAATCACGCCTAATTGGTTTTTTATGGTTTCTTCCTCTTCCTGTTTTGCCGTAGATACTCTGGCGTATATAGCTATTAATTTTGTTATTTTCTTGGTTTCTTCAATCATTTTTGTTTAATTCAAAAAGGATATTGCCGTGCTCCTTATTGATTTAAAAATAACGCCTTTTTAATATATTGTCTAACAGCGTTAAAAATGCCATTGAGAATAGGTCTCATCTAAGAGTATCTCAAAAGCGCGCTGAATCCTTTGCTCGGCGTCTTCTGGAAAAACTTGCTCCCAGACTATTTCCAGATCCTTTTTATCAGGGCCTGCTTTATAAGTCTTTTTATGTTTCTTAACGGCTTTCTGTGATATTTCCATACTCTACCCTAACCATAGAGAGAAAAAGTCTCTTAAAAAAGAAACAAAAATTTATCCAGACAGGTAATTGCCTTGATAGGCAAATTAATCCGTCTTTTCTGAAATGTTTAAAACGGTAGATTAAATAATATGGACGAAGACAGAATTACTATCTTTGCCGAGACCAATTTTCGGAACGAGAGAAAGAAATTCGGCATCAGGAAAAAAGACCGGCATTATCACATGTATGTGGTGGGAAAAACCGGTGTGGGAAAATCCACCCTGCTTTTGAATATGATTGGCCAGGATATCGAAAACAACGAGGGTCTGGCGGTTTTGGATCCGCACGGAGATTTGATTGAAAAAGCTTTGAAAGTCATTCCTGAATCCCGGACCAAAGACCTGATTTATTTTAATCCACAGGACATAGGGCAGGCTCTCTATTTCAACCCGCTGGAAGTCCTGAATTCCTCTGAACGTCATCTGGTTGCTTCTTCTCTGATGAGCGTCTTCAAAAAGATATGGGCTGATTCCTGGGGCCCGAGGCTGGAATATATCCTGAGAAACGCCCTTTCCACCCTGTTGGAATTTTCCAATTCCACTTTAATGGATTTACAGAGAATCTTTCAGGACAGGGATTTCCGGCTGAAGGTGATAGCCAGATTGAAAAACGAACAGTTGAAGAATTTCTGGTTAAATGAGTTTGAAAAATATCCTCCCCGCTTTCAGCAGGAAGCCATCTCCCCTATCCAGAATAAAATCGGCCAGTTCCTGAATAACCCGGTCATAAGAACCATTGTCAGCCAGCCCAAGAGCAGTTTCAACCTGAGAGAGATAATGGACTCCGGAAAGATTCTTTTGGTCAATCTATCCAAAGGGAAAATAGGAGAAGATTCGGCCTCTTTGCTGGGAGCCATGCTGATTACCAAGATAGGGCTTACGGCTTTGAGCCGGCAGGATATGCCGGAAGAAAAAAGAAAGGATTTCTATGCCTACGTGGACGAATTCCAAAGTTTTGCCACCTCGTCATTTGCCGACATTCTTTCAGAGGCCAGAAAATATCATTTAAATCTTATTCTGGCTAACCAATACCTCAACCAGATAGACGAAAAAGTAAGAGATGCCGTCTTCGGCAACGTGGGAACTATTATTTCTTTCAAGGTGGGCCTTGAAGATGCCAAATTCCTGGCCGAAGAGTTTTATCCGGTATTTAACCAGGAAGATATAATCAATCTGCCCTGTTATAGTATTTATCTGAAACTGATGATTGAGGGGAAAACGTCAAAACCTTTTAGCGGGGAAAGTCTGCCGCCTTTATGATGGATTCCTTTATTGTGTTGGCCCTTGGCTCCATGAGCCGGACATGGTTCCTACTTTAGTACTTGTGCCATTGTCTGTGACCGGGCCGCTATAGCTAGGCATAGATAAAGAGCCATCCGTACTAATGGTTATGCTTCCGGAAACCGTTGCCGTCTGAGTTCCGGCTGGAACAGTAACAGTCATAGATCCACTAAGCGTTCCTTCCTGGAATCCCTTGGCTGTAGCCGTGCCTACTGAAGATCCCGAAAAAGCCGCATTGTTCTGCGTGGCCGGACTATATCCGGTCTCGGCTATAGTGCGTCCGCTAAATGAACCACTGGTGAAATCTCCGGGCCTGGAACCAACCCCGATTCTTGTCCCATCAGTAAGTGTTCCAGAATGATTACCTCCTAGTGAGCCAAGAGAATCAGCACTCTGCGTAAATAACCCGTCAAAGGTCTGGGTAAAGCTGGTACTGACAGGCGTAACTTGCTGCTGGGAGGTGCGCTCGCTAAGTTGAGAGGAGTCAAGGGCGAGTTTCTTTGCCAGTTCAGGAGAGATTCTACCCTGAAGTAAGCCAGTAGTAGGTAGGGTTTTAGGGAGTTCAACGGCTTGCTGGGTGGAATCGTTTATAACCGCTTGTTGAGAAGAATTGGTTGATATATTTTTTATTGTATTACCATCCTTTGAGAGTTTGTTAAATGTGTCTAAAACAAAAGCGATTTCTATAGCATTATTAGGATTAGTAAAATAAACATCATGATCTCCTTGCATCTTTATGTCTTCCACCACACCCTTCTTATTAATGGGACCTCCGAAACCATCGTGATCAGCATAATAATTTAACCAATGTTTGATATTTTCGGGTTTTTCAAGACTTTTATTTACAGGTATATCAGCTGCCTCCCTAACCAAAGGAATCTGTCCTACAGAACTTGCGCCTAAAGGAGACCCCATAGTGATAAAAGTATCTATTTTAATATTTTTAATATTAGGATCATTAGAATTAGAAATCTCTTCTAATGCTTTATAGGCAATTACAGTTCCATAAGAATGAGAAACAATATTAATTGGCTCATCTGGTGAAGTTTTATGAAAAGTTATAATCTCATCTTTAAGTTTATCAATACCCTGTCTTACATCTTTATCTGAAAGAGAATTGCCAGACCACCCTACATAATTCCAGTTTTTCTCTTTTTCCTCTATCTTCACTCCTAAATCAGAAGACTGTAAATACGGCCCTTGGTAATGACCTTCTGTTTTAAGTGCTACCCCTGCTGCTGTCATTTCTGGCGACATTCCATCTACAAAGATTGTAGCAGCTTCTAGTTTTATTGAGATTAAAGACCCTGCCAAGGCTATAATTGAAATTCCGGCTATCAGATTTCTTCTCACCTTTCTACCTCCTTTTATTCTTTAATCTAATTTTGCTTTAAAAAAATAAAACTGCTATCTTTAAACAAACCACACCCAATGAAAAATTTACTAGAACGTAAAATTAGTAAACCGATTCAGATATTAATCTTATGTATAACTTTTTTTCTATATCTATTTTTGTTATATAGGGTTTTGACGTTTAGTTTGTACAGCATAACATCTTCCCTCTCAGAAGGAGGATTATATTTCTTGCCTTTTATCTTTTTATTTATTTTTATCTTCTACTTATTTTTAGAAATTATTATATATTTTATATTAAAGAAATTTAAAAAAAGGTTTACATCTATTGAGTTTTTATCAATTTTTCTTCTTATCAGTATAGCTCTTATATTCCTTTTCTATATAATAATTTTTAAACTTTAATTCTGAACAACTCTTTATTTTCTACCACCTCCAACTCATCCCTACCGAAACCAAATTCTTCTTGTAATCATATAAAGCAATATTTGAAGAATTGACTGTTCTGGCATATTCCAATGAAATAGCTTTATCTTTGCCTATATCTTTGGATAGGCCCCAGGTGAAATTTCTATAGATATCTTTTCTGTCCATATCAAAATAGATGTTTGCATTATCGTAGTGGTAATTTTTGTATTCAAAATCAAAGTTAAACCTCATGTCTCTGGGTAAGGTGTATTGAAAGCCAGACAATCCCTTGTTTCCCTGATACTCCCAGTTATCGCCTTTGGCTAATTCCTTGTCATAGAAATAGCCGGCTTTGATAAAGTGCTTCCCTTGGCAAAATTTCAAGAAATGGACGAATCCAGCCTCATGATTATCAGCATCCCTTTTATCTTCGCCAAATAAAGGATTTTCGTAAAAGTTCTTGTTCTGGTAAGTGTATTGGAAAAGAGTGAGGTTTTTGGCTGTTTCTTGGATAATTAAAATCGGCCTTAAGGTGTGCCGGTAAAGAAAAGACTCGTAGTCAGATAAAAGATAATCGTAGGAGTAAGTAAGCCTCAAGCTTTTATTGGGAAATGTTTCTTTTTTATCTGAATACAGCCAGTCCAGAGAGACAATATGATCCTGCACGTCGTTGTGCCTTAAAGAGTTAGCAATAGTCTGATAAAAACCGTAAGAAGCGGAAAGTTGGGAGTGAGGGCTCTTTAAAAGAGCGTAGTCTCCTTTGAGATAGAAAAGCTCTATGGCGGTTTTTCTCTTTTTATCCCTTAAATTATAAACATCAGTGGTGGGAACAAGGATGAAGTTGTCATCATATTGGAACTGGGTGGTTAATTCAAAATTGAGCCGTTTTTCTTTGGGGGCAGCGGGTTTTAGCGTCAATAGCTGCTCTGAAGGCTGGGCCAAAGGAGAAGTAGGGTCAATTTCAATTACTCGTTTATAGAGATCTTCGGCTTCCTTGTTCTTTCCTAAATAGGTTTTGCACAATCCTGAATAATAAAGATTGAGCGCCTCTATGGATTTATCCTGGGTTTTATTCTTTTCAAAGTAATGCAGGGCTTTCTTATGGCCCCCTAAGTTAAAGTAAGCATAACCCAAGAAGTACCCTAAATTTTCTTTTTCTGGCTCTTGTTTGAAGACCTTTTCCAAATGAGAAATAGCTTCTTCAAAGCTCTTTTCCTGGATCAAAACCATCCCCAATTGAAAATGGGCGTCTAAATAATGAGGGTTTACCGTGACTGCCTTTTTGAAATAGGCAACGGCCTTTTCTTTTTGATTTAACTGCAAATAGGTTAAGCCCAGATAAAAAGGAATGTCGGCGTCTTTAGGGAAGAGCTTCTCGGCTTCAAGAAAACCATTTAGAGCTTTCCCATAGTCGCCTTTTTTATACTCCTCCATCCCCGAAACAAGAGACTGGTAGTTAGAATCTGTTTTCTGGGCAAAGGTTAAAGATAATGATCCTGCCCAAAATAAAAGTATCAAAACAATACCGCAAAGTATTCTTCTCACTATACCTCCTTGTTCCGCCAACCTATTCTCGATACTGAGTGTAGCCTACGATTTGCACCGTTTTTTCTTTTATATAGATACGGACCTAACGCCTTTTAGCGCGGATAGCTTATCGCCACTAAGCTAAAATATTACTGTCCCGCTTTTTTAAACTCAATAGCTATTTTTTGAGCTACTATTTTTAGAAAACTATAATAAGCTCCATATTCTCCATATATTAACCCGGCTATTCTCATACTTGGTATTTTAGTTTTTAGAATTTCTATCTGGGTCTGATTTTGGCGGTTAAGAAATACCGAAAATTCTCCATTACAAATTGATGTTGCTACTAAACCCATAGGAAGGAGTAAAGGACGTGATTTTCTAATATAAACGATTTTTGTTTCAATAGTTAGAAAATCGCCCTCGGAAGGAGAAGACATCAAAATCTGATATTCCGGTAATTCTTCTTTGAATGCCCCATAAAGAGTCTCCCTGCCTTTGTTAATTTCTTCTTGAGGTAGTTCTACTTTTTCCTTAAGAGAAATATCTCCGACAACAAGAGTTTTAGGCAACGGCGTTTTCAAAGAGAAATCTTTCACAAGAACAACCTGCATCGTAGCGCAGCCTGAAAGAAAAATAACTCCGGCTATTATCAGCCCGAGCTTCCAATTTTTCATTTTTTTCATCTGCTTTTCCTTTTCTTCGGCTTTGATTTCTTCTTCTAAGAAATAGACAAAAAAGACCTTCTCACTTATTCCTCTAACTTTGGAATATTATTTTATCATTAAAAATTCTAAAAATAAAGAAAATTAGATGATTTTCTTTTTTAGACGATCATTTAGAATTTATATGTAGCCCCAAAACTCATGGCTGTTTCATCAATAAATCTGCCTTCAAGATTTACTTTCCAGTTCTCGCCCATCTTGTAGTCTGTTCCAAGAAACATCCCAAAATTGTCATCGGCCTCGAATTTCTCTTCGCTGTCTTCGTCTTTATATTTTCCGCTCTCGTCCGAATACTTCACGCCAAGATAAGGAATAAAGCTCCCCAGCCTTTTAGCGACATAAGGCGCTATCTGCCATTCTTGAATAGTTATCTCGCCTTTCCAAGGATCAGATGTTTCTGAACCAATCAAAATTCCGGCATTATCATATACATTCAACGTCGTTGTTCCTTCCACATCATTCTTGTGTCTTAAATATTGAGCTTCGCAACCAATAATCCAGTCATCATTCAAGTTGTATGTACCTTTTGCACCAAAGCCATAGGCAAAGGCATTGTCGCCTTCCATTTTTACGGTTCCGTTCCATGTGCCGGTATCAACACCGTCCACCCATGTTCCACTACCTTTCATTTTAAAGTCAGCGTCAGCAGTGCCGAGCTTTACGTAAACATCCACGTTGTCCAGCATGCCATAACTTGCTTTTACCATTGTGCGATTCATGCTGTCGACTTCGGGTGTATCTTTACCAGTTACAACGAGGGTGCCCTCTGTCCAATCTTCGCTTATGTCTTTTATGTCCTTGTCAAAAATAAATTCCTGGTCAAGACTAATACTGAATTTATCTTTGCCCTGGGTTTCCGCTCCGCCGATGCCGGCGGCGTAAACCGCCATAGGCAGACAAAGAATTACCGCTAACGCTGAAAAGATTATTCTTTTCATCTATTACCTCCAGTTTGGTTGAATTACCTTTGCAACTATTTCCGGCCTTCTTTAAATCCATGCCGGTAGGATTCCGGATGATCCCTGTCTCCTTTATAAGGATTGCTGACGTGGTCATTGAGCAGTTTGCTGAAAGGATCGCTGTTTCTGTCGCTTTCCCTGCTTCTTATGCCGTCAACAAAGCCCCTGTCATAAGACCTTCTTGGACCTTTGGACATCTTTATCACCCCCTTTCATTCTTGATAAATCTTATCTACCGCCTGTTTTACCTCTTCGTTCATTAAGCTGGCATAAACCTGGGTAGTCCTGATACTTGAATGGCCCAGCTGTTCCTGAACCAGCCTTAGATTGTGGTTACTGGATTTATAAAGAAAACTGCCGTAAGTGTGCCTGAGGCAGTGGATAGAATAACGGCTTTCAAGACCGGATAGCCGGAGGCATTTTTTAAAGGATTTCTGCAGGGCCCTTTTGGTCAACCGCCGGCCGCTATTGTTGGTAAATAAATAATCGCTTTGAGGTATTGATTTTTCTTTCCAGTTCAAATAAAAAAGACATTCCTTTTTGAATGCCTCCGGCAAATAGACTATTCTTGATTTGTCGCCTTTACCTCTTTTAACGGTTAAAGAGGACTGTTCTTCATTGAGATGTAAATCCGATGCTTTCAGATTAGCCATTTCTTCCACCCTTAAGCCGGTAAATAATCCTAGCTCCACCATAAACCAGTCTCTTACAGGAAGGGTCTTGTTCCCCTGGAAAGCCCTGTCCTTGGCTTCTTTCAAGGCTACCCTTAGCTTCCTTACCCTTCCCAGGTCAAGATACTTTGTTTCGTTAACAGACCAGGAAAAGTGGTTATTTTTGGATTTTTTTCTGAAAAGTTCATCTTTCATCAGAAAAGTGAACCTTTTTTGTTTATCCCGCCTGCCAAAATCCCGTCGGAATACCTTCTTTTTACCTTCAAAATCTGATATTCTTCTAAAGTAAGCCTGTTTGAATTTCTCACCAGTTTTTCCTATCCGTCTTTCTACCTGTTTTTTCCGAATCCCTCTTAATCTCCTCTATTTATCTATATTTTCTATGATTCCCCTCAATTTCAAAAAGTTCATCAAACTGATGAAAAGTGAACCTTATAGTATTAATATAGCAGAAAAGAATTATCTGTCAATTAGATTTTCTTAGATTTTTTGTTTTTAGAAATAGCTGTTTTCGATACTTCAATTTTCTGTTATTAAATACAAGGAAAATTCCCTCGAGAATATCAACCATTCTCCGTTCAGATTGAAATTTCTTTTAACATCCTATTAACGACTTTTTCTTTTGCGATAGACTTATTACCTCTCCAATCTAAAGAAATGGCATCAAAAACAACTAATCTCTTTTTGGGATAGTTATTAAAAAAATCATCATATTTTTTATTCAAATTTTCTAAATACACTAAAGGTATATTTCTTTCAAATTCTCTCCCACGGTTTTTGATTCTTTGATATAAAAACTTTGTGGGCGCTCTTAGATAAAATACTAAATCTGGAGTAGGAATCCTCGTTTTGAATAAATCGAAAGTATTTTTAAATAATTTAAATTCCTTCTGGTCTCCGAGAGTTAGAGTGGCAAACAAAAAATCTTTATCAAAAAGAAAATCACTTACAACTACATGTTTAAACCAATCATCTTGCAATGCTTTTTGTAATTGATGATAGTGGATTAAGATAAAATTCATCTCAGTTTGGAAAGCATAATCTTTGGGATTTAGATAGAAATCTCTAATGAATGGATGTCTTTTTGTTGCTTCTATCAAAACTTTAGCTTTAATCTCTTTACCCAACAATTGAGCTAAAGTAGTTTTACCAGAACCAATACATCCCTCTATCGAAATATATTTATTTTTTAATTTTGCTTTCATCTGTTTTTGTTTCTTTCGTAATCTCTTTGGGCATCAAGGTTCCTTTTTCATTGACTAAATTTTCATTAATATTCGTTGACCCAGTATAATCTTTCTCTACTGATTTTTTGTTCTCAGGTAGATTTTTTCTCCCTATCTCTTTAAGGCCGTTTTCTAATTGTTTAGTGGCGACGGTTAATTCATATATTTTATCTTTCATGCTATTAATATTAGTACTATGCCAAGAGAAAAAATTCCATATAAACGTAATAAGCGCAAGTAAAAATGCAAATCCTCCTATAACACTGACATATTTATAAAACTTTACAGTTTCTCTTACTCCTTTTACTTCGACAGAAAGTTCTCTTACAGAACTGATGTGGGTATCGCCACCGTACCAATATTCTTGGATGGTTCTATCTTTTTCGCATTTATACTTAATGCATTTCTTTCCTTCAATACCTTCTATATCTAAAGATGCTTCTTCGATTTTAGACATATTATTTTCCCAAAAATTTTTCGTCCCAAATGGTGTTGTTTTAATGAAAATAATAGAGATTATTGGTTGCCCTACTTTTAGTATTTTAACTTGGCTAGTAAAATTAAAAACAGGATAATTAATGTTACCTGAATAACCTGGATCTATATGCGAGCTTCTCCCTGCCAAAAACCCCCTATATACTTGTTTAACTTTTAAATCATGTTGAGCAATTATATAATAAGGCAAGCTCAACTTTTCTTTAATTTTCAAATACACTAAACCGTTTTTAGGTATTTTTATTTGTCCTTTATCATCGGGTTTTTGCAATTCGTCATCTAAATAGTATTCGTCACCAACGCGTAGGATATAGGAGGCTGCCCCTAAATTACTTTCAACAAAGTCGATAGGCTCTATTAAATTAACTTTTTCTACATAAAATTTGATTCTATCAGATAAAAGAACACCTGTAGAATTGGGGTCGGGATCAATCCATCTATACTTTTCTTCGTACATATTAACCTCCTTTTCTACCGTAAAATATTTATTTTTTCGATAGCCTTATAATCTCGGTATTTTATCGCATCCCTTCGATCTATCAGTTCTTCATTAGTTGGCCCTGTCCCAATAAACATTATTTTTATCTTTATTTCTTGCTCAATATATTCTATAAACTCTTGGGTTTCCTTTATTAAGTCTTGATAATTTGATAAACTTTTATTTCTATAATCTAAGTAATCTGTTCCTAATAATGCAACCTGCGTTGGCTTATTTATAACCACAGCTTTTTTTACTAACTCTAAGTCAAATTTGGCAACTCTTCTCAATCGTTTAGTAACGCTTGTGAATTCTTGGATGAGATGTGGATAGCCACTCCTTCTTTGAAGTTCCTCCCAAGAAATTTCATTTGCCAGGGGCCCAGAATTACCACCAACCCTTATAGGAAATGTTCTAATAACCATTATTACATCCTTAACGGCAAGAGGACTAATTCCTACCTCGCTTAAAAAAGCACCGGCTGTTGTATCTCGGCTTGTTGTATAAGGATAATATGGAGAATGATATAAAGATAAACCAAATCCTTGTGTTCCTTCTACGAGCACGCTTTTGTCATGTTCTAACCCAGAATTTATTTCTTCCGAAACATTCGTCAAAAATTGTCTCAATTCAGGTATATCTTTTGCCTGTTTGAAATCCTTATCTCGTAAGACTCTTTTTGCAACACCCCTGCCCATCCCTGATAAGGTCGAACCTATTCTTTCCCGTAAGGATGAGCCTTTTTCTTCTAAAATTTCCTTTTCTGAAATAATACCTGTATTGTAATCAATTCCTAATCTCGAAGGTTCCAAATTGCAAAACTTTATTTCTTCAAATAATAATTCGGGATTTATTATTGCTCCCGCTGCAATTAACAAGCGAGTCTTTGGATTAATTACGCCAACCGGCAACAACCTCAAAATAAACCTTTCTCCTTTATAATCAACCGTATGGCCGGAGTTCGGACCTCCGCATCTCACCACATAATCAACGTTATTTCTTACGGCAAGATAGGAAGTAATTTTTCCTTTTCCTTCTCCACCAAATTGACCACCAATTATTACGGTAATATTTTTCATTTTATTTTCCTCCAAAGCTTTTAGGAACTATTAGATATCCTTCAGCTTTATTACCTATAGCTTCATAAGTGTCGGCTAAATAGAAATATCCAACTAAAGCAGAAGTTATCGCATCTAATTTATCATGATTGTTTTGCTCATTGATAAAGCCACCCTTAATACCGAAATCTACTAAACCTTGTTTAAGTTCTTCTATATCTATTCGCTTTCTTATAATACCGAGAATATCTTGAGCTGCTCCAGGATAACTCTCTATGACTTTAAAACCGAGATTTTTGAATGTGTCAGATAGCTCCATCCCTCTTTTGGTAAGTTTCTGCATGCTGAAAATTAAGCATGGATAGACAGGAACGCCTCTTCTTCTAAGCATTCTTTCACATGCTCGCATAATTCCAAATTTTCTGCACTTACAGCTATCTTTTAAGCAACATCTTCCTTCAGGAATAGATAATGGAGAATCAATTGAAATAATTTTAGGTTTAGCCTCAATAGTAGCTTTAATTATCTCTTCATCTGATTTTATTAATTTTGCTTCCGCGTGATCCCCTTTTAAAAGAGCCCATCCGCTTGCCTTCTCCTCAGAACCACTTAAATCAATACCAACAACTCCAGAAAGTTTTTCATTTTTGTTAAGTTTGCGAAGTAAAAAAGCGATGTGATACTTAGGTTTCTTTGGTAAATTTAACAGAAGTTTATTATTCTGAATTTCCAATTTGACTTTGGATTTTTCTAATTTACTAACCGCCACCTTAGGCATATTGTAATATTTAAGGGATATAGGCCTTAATAAATTATTCAATTTATATTCTGATAATAATCTTTTTTGCATCAAATTATATCCTTTTTCCATTAATACCTTAAGATTCACTATATCTGCCATATTGTACTCGATTAATAATTTTAACGAATGAATATCTCCGCGGGTATATCTATGCCACAATATGGTTGCGCCAAAACCGTCTATATCTCTAATATCCCTAGGCCTTTCTATCCCTAATTGTTTTTCTACCATTTTCAAACCGCCAGAAAAACCCAATCTTTTCAAGAAAAACCTAAGATCTATATGAGGATGGTGATTAAAATTAGGAAATTTTGCTTTAATAAAGGGTAGATCAAAAAGGGCGCCGTTATACGTAACAATTAAAGAATACTTGTTAATATCTTTTGTGAAACTCTTAAGATTGTTATCCGCAATATATGTTTTTATATTTTTACCATCAAAAATACCTATGAGGGTTATTTCGTTATAATATGGAGATAAACCAGTTGTTTCGATATCGAGAAAGGCAACTTTATCCTTAAATTCAGGGTACACACGCCAAAACTCAGATTTAGGAAGAGAGTCGCGAAAAAAGAGAATGTTTTCTTTGGTTAAGTTATCGGTAGATAAAGCTAAATATTTTTTAATTTGTTCAGTTTTTTCAGTAGAAAGACCTAAATTCTTACTCTTTGATAAAAAGTCTTTCCAAGAAAAAATACCTCTATTCCAAATATATTTCTCGGTTTTAGGCCCTACGCCAGGAATATGTATAAAACTATTTCTTAACATTTTATCTCTTTAATTTTTTCATAAGAACTGGTAAAAAGATATAATCTGCTTTAATTTCCCATCAATACAATAACTCTATTCCTTGCGTCAACCTTGCGTCAACCTTGCGTCAACCCATATCGTAAGTATTTGCCTCTTCCTATTTTTCTAAAAATCTTTTTCTTAACTAAATCCTTTAATTCTCTCGAAGCAATGGTATGAGAAATTTTATTTATTCTAATATACTCCTCTCTTTTTATGGCGCCTTTTCCCTTAGCATAGCTAACGGCCTTCTTTTGTCTTTCATTTAATCCTTCTAGCCTTTTTTCTTCTATTTCAACCACCGTAACATCCTTAACTTGCGACTTGAATATTACTTTTGTTTGAATAGGGTCTATTTCGTAAACAGGCTTGGGATTACCGTTCTTTAAACATAGCTCATTTTCTAGGTATATCCCTGAGCCATATTTTTCAATATAGCCTATGTCATACATTAAATCTGACAGGATTTTATTAACCGGCTTATGTTTTGGTTTCTTAGGAGTTACTCCTTCAGGAAAAGGGCCAGGGCTGACTACTTCAATTCTATCATCAAAAATAAATACTCTGACATCGGCCAGATTAAAATAATCTCTATGGATCAAACCGTTTATTATGGCTTCTCTTAAGGCCCTTATAGGATAGTCAAATTTATCTTCCCTTCTAAAGCTTTTTTCTGTTCTGAAGCCAAGCAGCCTGATATTTTTCCTGATAAATTCCTCTGCCTGGTCAACCATTTCCCATAATGTGCCGTTAGAGTCCAATCGATCCAGTATATTGCCATATATTTTCACGCCCTTGATTCTGACAAGTCTTAGCTGGGCATGAGAAATGAATTTAAGAGGGTTTTTCCCAAAGAATAGAATGCCGGCATTGGTCGGCTTTTTGTCCGTGGCGGCTTTTATGTTAATCAACAGTTGATCTAAAGGTATCTTTATTTTTGACGATATATTTCTGTTTTTCTCCCTTAACTTCAGATAGGCTTTAACATTCCGGCCGTCTATGTCTTTGAAACTAGCTTCTTCGCAAATCTGTTTATCAAACTGGAATCTTTCTTTATGCTTTTCCAAAATCAGCCTTTCGTATTCATCCTTGCCTATTCTCATGGTTGACTTGCCTACTCTTTTGAAAGGCCGGCCAAAAGCCAAAACAAGCCTATCAAGGCTTTCTTTTATTTCAATAACAATAATTTTCTTGCCTTCTATTTCTTTAACACTGATTCTCGGATGAATCTTGGGGTCGGTATTCTGGGCAATCCGGTTAGTGAGATTTTCGATGGTGCCTTTGCCTATCTCTACCCCTTTAATCCTGCCGGCATCATCAATGCCTATTACAATCTTCCCGCCCGTTGTGTTGCTAAAGGCAGAAACGGTTTCTATAATTTCATTCATCAAAGAAAGGGATGATTTCAATTCAACGCTTTCTTTTTCCTTAATCAAATTTTGAATTTCTGTTCTTGTCATTGTTATCTCCGAATTTAACTATATTTTACCGCCTTTTTGTCTGAATCTCAAGGAATTCTCAATAATTGTGTTTCCTGAAGCATTTTTCTAAAAACAGCGATTTGCCTATTTTTATCTCTTATCCGGGTTAATGGCCTTAATCTTCTTTCGGTAAGAAAATTAAAAGCGGCAGGTTCAAAGGAATAGATTTTTTGGATTATTTCGGGATTGAGCTTTAAGAGGTTCATCATCTGGGTCATCCTTACTCTTGATAACCCGAGTTTTCTGGCGAGTTCGTTTTTGGATTTTACTTCTTTACTGCTTAATAGCTCCTGAAATTTCAGGGCCTGCAAGATGGGATTGGTCTTTATCCTTTGGGGTTTTTCGGGTTTTATGCCAATCCCGATCTTTCTGCGGCGCTTGGCAGAGTGATAATAAATTTTCTCTGTTAACCAAATAACAGAGGTTTCGCGCCTGAGTTCATTAAGTGGCTCCGCGTCCGCTGAACTAAGGGCGAGGGCCTCTTCTCTGTCTGGATTATCTATATAAGTGGTATCAACAGGCCTGTCATAGAGGGCATATTTTATCTCTTCGGGCGTCCAGATAACTTTATGGACTATCAGCCTCATTAAATCCTTTCTTTCATCATCATTGCCCTCTTCAAACAAATCAACGAACTTCACCAAGCTATCCCTCATCACTTCGGCATTGATGACCTTATTTCTGACTTCCTTTATCTGAAAATCTATCTCCGTAATTTCTCCTTCAATCTGTTTTTCCTGCTGGGTGGCCTCGGACATTCTCTTTAACAAAACCTCGGTGGTATTGGTTCTTTTGGCCGTGCCGTTTCCTATCAAATCCAGCCAATTGGCGATATTCTGTTTCAACGGCGCTAATTTCTCCTCTTGAAGCTGTTTCCGCTTCTTTAGAATCTCTATCTCTTCTTTTGAAGAACGGCTGGCGTCAGAAACAAGAGAATTAACAAGATTAAAGTCCTTGCTGATTTCCTTTATTCTCCGGACAATCGTCTCTTCAATCGCCTCGGCCGGCACATACTTCATCTGGCAGCCGTTATTGCCGAGATGGCCGTTTCTGGTGCATTGATAATAAAAATAAGTGTCTTTGCCTCCGCAGTAGATCGGCGTCATATAAGAATCGCACCAGCCGCATCTTAAAAGGCCTTCCAATAAGAAAGTGTGCTTGGTTCTTTTTCTGGCACCGGCCCTTCGGGGAGCATAAACTCCTATCGCCTTCTGGACTTCATCCCATAAAGCCAAAGAAACTACTGGTTCGTGCTTCCCTTCAAAAATCTTATCCTTAAAAGCAATTTTTCCGATATAGACCGGATTATACAAAATATGAGAGATAGTGGTGTCTATGAATAAATTCCCGCCTTTGGTATTTCCCCGCCTTGAGGTATAGCTTTTGGTTCGATAACCTTTATTATTGATAACTTCGGCGGTCTGTCTGAAGGATTTTGTTTCCAGATAGGTCCTAAACATCAGATTTACCAGTTCGGCTTCTTCTTTGTTTGGTTTGAGAATGCCTTTATTTTGGCTATCCAGATCATAGCCCATAACCTGGCCGCCGTTCCGTAAACCCTGCTCGGCCCGCCAGGCCATCTTCTCTTTTGTCCGGGAAGATGTCCTGCTCTCTTTCCAGTTCGGCAAAGACCAGGGTTATTTTGAG
>Ga0210057_1005158_pt1 | contig 16917 bp, 20 predicted proteins | sample CryGeyCG2114_010_2_FD_183968 | JGI IMG/M metagenome (GOLD analysis project Ga0210057, IMG submission 183968) | Groundwater microbial communities from aquifer - Crystal Geyser CG10_big_fil_rev_8/21/14_0.10 (SPAdes) (version 2) | ecosystem: Environmental > Aquatic > Deep subsurface > Groundwater ...
TGAAAGTTTTTTCCATAAGCACGGTAGTAAAAGTATTTTTTTAGGCAGATTTGTTGGTCCGCTTCGTCCAATTATTCCATTTGTCGCCGGCCTTTCCAAAATGGACAAGAAAAAATTCCTGTTTTGGGATATCGTCAGCGCCTTTTTGTGGTCGGCATCCCATCTTTTACTCGGCTTCTTTTTTGGCGGCGCGCTTGCTGTTATTGAAACATGGACTACGCGGGTCGGCTACATTATTGGTATTTTTTTACTATTCTTTTTATTGCTTTATGCAATCAAGGTATTGGTGGTCAAGCACGGGAAACACATCGCCGAATTTACTCGCTCTGCATTTTTGTCTATTCGAGAAGCGATAATTTCAAATCCCGATGTTCAAAAATTGTATAAACGCCACCCACGATTTTTTGCTTTTCTCGGTAAACAAACTTTTGTTTTTTTAACGCACTTGTTGTATAATAAATAATAGAAATCTAAAATCTTAAATCATAAATCTAACAAAGGAGGAGTTATGAAATACAAAGAGTTTATACTTGCCGCCGCCAAAGTTGTCTGGCACAACAAATATCTTTGGTTTTTTGGTTTATTTGCCGCAATGCTATCCAGCAGTGAAATTTATAGACTTTCCGGACAGACCGGCGATTGGGCAGAGTCTTGGCGGAAGTTAAAGAGCACGGGGATTTTTGACGCCGGCATTTTTTCCAGAATGTTTGATTTAGCTCAATACGATCTGCTGGGTTTAGTTTGGCGCTTGCTCGTATTGCTCGCGGTTTTAATTTTAGGCCTTTTTATTTTATGGCTCGCGGTAGTATCGCAAGGCGCTTTGATTAATAACGCGGCCAAAATAGTTTTGGGCAAAAAAACTGATTTTAAAGACGGTTTGGCCGGCGGGCGCGCCAATCTTTGGCCGGTATTTTTCTTTAAAGCAATGGAAAAAATAGTTATTGCCGCCTTAGCCGCTTTGTCCTTTCTGCCGGCGCTTGCGGCGCTTAATTTTTCCTTAAACCCGTGGTCGCGTTTTTTTTACTCGGCAATTATTAGTTTAATCATCGTTATCGCCGCCTTATTCGCTTTGGCGATCAGATACGGCATCTCTTATGAAATCATAAAAAATTTGCGTTTTATTGAAGCGTTGAAAGCCGGTTTTGGTTTGCTGAAAAATAATTGGCTTGTTTCCATTGAATCGGGTATAATAATTTTTATCCTGAATTTTTTATTAAGCTTGACAGCTTTGATGCTTGCCTCCGCTCTAACTATTCCTTTCGTGCTGTTGATGTTCGCGTTTTATAAATTAGCGTTCGCCTGGGGGGTAACCGTAATTTTAACAGTCGGCATCGCGGTTTTGTTTATTTTGGTGGCTTTGACGGGCGGCATGCTTTATGCTTTTAACGATGTTTTCTGGACAATAGTATTTCTTAAATTACAAAAAGAAAATGGCGGCAGTTGGCTGAGGAGTATGTTTATAAGAAATAGAAATAAATAGAAATACATAGAAATACATAGAAATATAATTGCATATCTATTGTATATCGCGACGAGCGGAGCGAGGAGAATATTTCAGTGTATTACACTTGTGTATTTTTAAAAATTTGTATATTTGCGGGTGAGAAAGTTTATCATTTAGCATTAAATGTCATTATGCCAAAAAGTTTTCAATCAATTGAAGAATTATTTGCTGAAGACAAAGGCGGAGGCGAGGATGAGGCGACGGCGCAACAAAAGTTTTCTGCCAAACAGAAAGAGATAAAGGAAAAAGAGATGGAAAAAATTGTTACGGAAAAATCCAAAGGAGCCGGATTGCCGTATATCAGCTTGGCCGGTTTTCCCATCAGTCCGGAAGCGCTTTCTAAAGTAACGGAGGAAGAAAGTAGGCGGCTCAAGGTCGTCTGTTTTTTCTATGACGGCGAACAATTCCGTTTAGGCGCGGCGCAGGCGACGGAAGAAGTAAAAAAAATGTTGGATAATTTAAACCAAGAATTGCATTGCCAAGGCAAAATTTATCTAATCTCGGAAACGAGTCTGGAAATAGCGCAGAAGTTATACGCGACTTTGCCTAAAGTCCGCGAAATTGTCCGGGGCGTAAAAATTACCGAGGAAGAATTGAATAAATACAGCGATAGTTTTGCGAGTTTTCGCGATTTACAGGCAGAAATCGCGAAAGTTGACGTAACGCAAATTATTTCTTTGATGCTCGCGGCCGCCGTCAAGTCGCGTTCGTCCGATGTGCACATTGAGGGGGAGGAAAAAGAAATCAAGGTTCGTTTTCGCGTGGATGGCATATTACATGACGTGGCCGCGCTGGACAAAAAAATTTGGCCAAAAGTAATGTCGCGCTTGAAGTTGCTCGCCAAAGTAAAAATTAACGTGGAGGATAGACCGCAAGACGGCCGTTTTTCTATTTTTATGCAAGCGAGACAAATTGACATCCGCGTTTCTTTTTTACCCACTTCTTTCGGCGAAAGCGTAGTGATGCGGCTCTTGGATTCCAACCAAGAAGACATCTCTTTTGAAAAATTGGGCTTAATCGGCAAATCATATGAAGAACTGAAACGCCAAATTGAACGGCCCAACGGCATGGTGATTACCACCGGCCCGACCGGCAGCGGCAAAACTACCACTTTGTATTCCGTTTTAAAAAAATTAAATGACAAGGAGACAAAAATTATTACCATTGAGGACCCAATTGAATACCAATTGGAAGGCGTGAACCAAAGCCAGGTGAGCGAATTTTACACTTTTGCCAAGGGCCTGCGCTCCATCGTGCGGCAGGATCCGGACATTATCATGGTTGGTGAAATCCGCGATTTGGATACGGCGGAAATCGCGATTCAAGCGGCTTTAACCGGCCATTTGGTTTTATCTACCATTCATACCAACGACGCGTCCGGTACAGTCCCGCGTTTTCTGTCCATGGGCGTCAAGCCGTACTTGCTCGCGCCGGCGCTGAACGCGATGATCGGCCAGCGCTTGGTCCGCAAAATTTGCGAGCAGTGCAAAACGGAAACTGCGTTGACTGACGAGCAGAAAAAAAGAATAGAAGAAATTATGAGCAAGATGAATGAATCCGCCTTCGCTGAAGCTATGGCGGACAAGGTCGAGAAAAATCAAATAGATTGGAATAAAGTTAAATTTTTTAAAGGAGCCGGTTGCGATGCCTGCCAAGGATTGGGTTACAAAGGCCGGGTCGGCATTTACGAAATTATGGTGATGAACGCGGAAATTGAAAAATTAATTCAGGCCGGCAAAGTGAGCGAATTTGACATTCAGGCGGTGGCCGCGCAAAATGGGATGATTACCATGGCGCAGGACGGTATTTTAAAGGCGATGCAAGGGATAACGAGCGTGGAGGAAGTGCTCCGCGTAGCGGAGTAAGAAGTAAGAAGTAAGAAGTAAGAAGTAAGAAGAACTTTCCCTATCTGTCATTCCCGCGAAAGCGGGAATCTCATTATTAAATTTTTATTAAATCTTAGATTCCCGCTTTCGCGGGAATGACAAGAAAAGAAATGACAATAAAATATGCTTAACCAAAAGTTTTTCCAAAAGTTAAAAGACGATTATGACGCCCACGAACGGGAACGCCGTCAGATTATCAGTTTATCCAATGTCGTGTTGCACGATTCCAAACGGGTGATTTTTAGTTTGCATCGCGGCGATGACAAAAAGGCGGGCGAGTCGCTTAAGGAAATAGAAAAAATATTAATAAAACTGGAAGAGCAATTTTCGTATAATCGTTTAAAACACGAAGGCGCGTACAATGCCGCGGTGGAGGAATATGTGGAAGCAAAAATGCTCTATAAAATTTTGCAAAAAGAAAAAATTGACGCGATTGCCGGAATTACTTTGAGCGTGGACGCGTATCTGGGCGGCATCTGCGATTTGGCCGGGGAACTAGTGCGGCTCGCGACCAACAAAGCGGCCGAGGGAAAATTTAAAGAGGTGGAAAAAATAAAAGAAGCGGTGAACGATATTATGGCGGAACTGGTGGAATTTGATATGACCGGTTATTTACGCACGAAGTACGACCAGGCGAAAGGGCATTTAAGAAAGATTGAGCAGGTAGCTTACGAAGTTAAATTGAGAAGTAAGAAGTAGGGAGTTAAAATATAAAGTAATTTTTTGTTAAATTTATGAGTTTATTTTTTGAAAAGTGTAAAGAAAAAATTTTAACCGTAGTCTTAATTACGTTAGTTGTTTTATTAATAGGTAGTAACGCTTTTACTGCTTATTTTTTGTATCAGAGAGCGAGAAGAGCAAATAATAGTCAAGAACCGTTATCGGCTAGTTCTAATCAACAAACAAAAGGAGTGGAAGTTGATAATGAAACGAGCGGCGAGACGATAGTTAGCGCGCCAGATAATACTAGCAATGTCGAAACAATCAAACCAATAATAGATTCAACTATGGGGGCGATTACAGTGGCGTGGAAAGAATGGCCGGTACAAGCGTCAATTTGGGATATTTTAGATTCAGAAGTTATAGATAAATTTATTATTGCTCACCAATTTACTGTTTATAATGTTGGTAAAATTAAAGAAGGAGCGTATAAGGATAAAGATTTATTTGTTATAACTTACCGTGAAGAAGGCCCGGCTTTCAGAGATACGATGTTTAGAGTAATTAAGACTGATAAAGCAGCGGTTATTTTGACGAAGTATTCCGATAAGCCTTATGGTATTTACGAAACAGTTTTTGCTCAAAATAATAATGTTTCCATTAAGAATTTAGAACCTCCGCAAGTAATAAATATTCCTAATTCCACCATAACTTTTGTCAAAACAGCACAAGAGCCGTTTTTGTATATTTCCGCGTATAAAGACGCTAAGCCATTATTCAAATACAACAGCGAGCACTATGTTTATAAAGATGAAGACAAAAATTGTTTTATCGTGGAAGCGCCTGACGGCACTGTGCGCGAATATTATTTTGATTTGAAATTTGTTGCTAAAGGAGGAGAGAGAGGCATGGCTTATAATATGCCGACTTTGCTTAATATTCAATGGCTTGATGGCAGTAACAATAAGGCGGAATACATATTCAGAGCTATGGGTAGTTGCGGATTGAGTGGCTGTTATAGCTATGCAAAATATATTGATTATATTTCTCAATTAAAAAAAGCCGGCCGAACAAATACAGGCGATCCGCTTTACGAATTGGCTGATAAATTTTTATCCGACCTTGATGCTAAGACTGGTATATTAAAAAATATTTACGATTCTTATTATCCAGGTTGGGACGAAAGTACAAAAACTACGCAGGAGAAAGTTGCTTTTGATGAATTTTTGCAGGGTCATCCTTTGGTATTTTGGCAAGACCCTTTTGGAAATTTTATTGAATTCAAAAATGCAAAATATGTGCCAGCTGTTGAATGCGGAAAACCGGTAATTTATCTTTATCCCGAAAAAGAAAGCGATGTATTTGTTTGGGTTAATCCAACCGGCGGATTTAAAATAACCGAGCCCGCATATAATGACGGCTGGTTGGTAAAAGCCAAGCCGAACGGCGAAATTTATAATTACGGTGATAACAAAATTTATCCTTATTTATTCTGGGAAGGGTATGGATTAAATTATCAGCGGCCGCAAGAAGGTTTTGTTGTTTCTAAAGATGAAGTTAAAGAATTTTTAAACGAAAAATTAATTAAATTAGGCCTGATTAAAAAAGAGGCGGATGAATTTATTGAGTTTTGGCTGCCAAAAATGCAAGAAAAGCCGTATTATTTTATAACATTTGTGCCGCAGGCGGAGTTTGATGAATTAGCGCCATTGGCAGTATCGCCAAAACCGGACACGGTAATCAGAGTATTTATGGATTATGAGGGTTTGGATGAGCACCGGGAAGTTGAAGCACAAAAGATTATTACCCCGGAACGAAAGGGTTTTATTGTGGCTGAATGGGGCGGGGTTATGCATAAATAAACCATGAAAATATTAAATTTAAAATTTTTATTACTTTTATTAATCCTGCTCGTTATCATTCAAGCAGGATTAATTTTTGTTTTATCTAAACAGGAGCGAAAAAATTATATTGATGAAAAGAATTTACCGGTTCATTATTCATATTTTTCCGGTCTTGATTTTTATAAGGAGGCATACAAACAAGCGGCAGGCCAAGCCATTGTTACCGATGGAAAAATTTACGGAGGAATCGTTCCGCATCACTTAATGGTTAAAGATAAAATCGCCGCTTTTTTTGCCGGCATTAGAAATAACGATTATGAAACTATTATTTTAATCGGACCAAATCATTTTTTATCGGGCCAAAACGACATTATTACTTCGCGAGCAAAATGGGCGACTCCCTATGGCGAATTAATGCCCGATTTAAATTTAGCAGGAAATTTAAAGAATTTTGGAGGCGCCAGCATAGAGGAAAATCTTTTTATCAATGAACATTCTATTTCCGGTCTAGTTGGTTTTATCAAAAAAAATTTTCCTAATGCCCGTTTCGCGCCAATTATCGTGCGACCGGAAACAACTGCTAAAGAAAGCGAACAGTTGGCGCGGGTGATAAAAAATAATACTGACGCAGATAAAACTTTAATTTTAGCCAGCGTTGATTTTTCCCATTACCAGCCGGTAGCGGTAGCGGATTGGCATGATGCCAAAAGCAGGAACGTGATAGAAAATTTTAATTTTAACGATATTTATAATTTAGAAATTGACTCTGCACCTTCAATTTATACTTTATTAAAATATTTAGAGTTAATTAAAGCGCAAAAATCAGAGTTGATATTTGCCACCAACTCCGGCAAATTAATTAATAAACCAGATGAACCTACCACCAGCCATAACTTTTATTATTTTACTGAAGGCGATAAAACAAATGATAGCTTAGTGAATTTTTTATTTTTCGGCGACATTATGCTTGACCGGCACGTAAAAGAAGTGATGGATAAAAATGGGGGAGTTGATTATTTGTTAAAAAATTTAGCCGGCGAGGAAAAGCGGTTTTTTCAAGGAATTGATATTATCGGCGCGAATTTGGAAGGCGCGATAACGGCTGGTGGCAAATACTATCCGCCGGAAATTTCTATTGATTTTGCTTTTGATCCCAAGGATGTGGCGCAATTAAAAAACTATAATTTTAATTTTTTCAGCATCGCCAATAACCATGTTACGGACCAGGGAAAACAAGGATATATTGAAACCCGGGAAAATTTGGATAAACTTGATTTTAATTATTCCGGCTGTCCGGACAGGCAAGTGGGGGAATGCAATATTAGGATATTGGATATTAAAAATATCAAAATAGCCGTGCTTAGTTATTCCATGGTGTATGGAATTTTGGACGAAGAAAAAATGCTCGCGCAGATAACAGACGCGAAAACGCGGGCGGATTTGGTAATTGTAAATATGCATTGGGGCGTGGAATACGAACAGGCATCAAGAAAAAATCAGCAAACGCTCGCGCGTAAAATAATTGACGCGGGCGCGGATATGATAATCGGCGGGCATCCGCATGTAGTGCAGGAAATGGAAGTATACAAGAGCAAGCCGATTTTTTATTCTTTAGGCAATTTTATCTTTGACCAGTATTTTTCGCCGGAAACGCAGGAAGGACTCGGAGTTGGTTTATTAGTTGATAATGGTAAAACGGAGATAACGTTATTGCCGTTTAAGAGTAAAGCAAGTCAAGTGGAGTTAATGAATGGAGATGACAAACAAGAATTTTTAAATTGGTTGGCGGAGAGTTCAAAAGTTAGCAAAGAATATAGGGAGCAGATAGAACAGGGAAGTATAATTATAAATTAGTAATTATTAGTTATTAACCCCTTATTTTACCGAACCGACCCCTCCGTCCCGAGCGACTCGGGACGCCTCCCCTTATAAAGGGTAGGAATAATGCGGAGGAGCAACAATATCAAATCGGCATTTCGGCATTTATTCTCCCCCTTTAATTTCCCCCTTTCTAAGGGGGAATGCCGAAGGCAAAGGGGTTTGAGGGAGTTAGAGGGGGTCAAACTATATGCGCATCGCAATCATTTCCGACACCCACGACAACGTGCCGAACTTGGAAAAAGCATTGGCGTGGATGAAGGAAAATAAAATTGAACAATTGATTTTTTGCGGCGACCTATGCGCGCCGTCAATATTAAAAGAAGTTATCGCGCCGCAATTTAGCGGCCAAATTCACCTGGTTTTTGGCAATGCGGAAGATAGAGTTTTAACGCCCCATGTCGCGCAGTTTAAAAACGCGCGGCACTATGGCGACCAAGGGGAAATAGAAATTGACGGACACAGAGTTGCTTTTACGCATTTTCCGAGGGAAGCAAAAGAACTGGCGGAACGCGGCAAATACGATTTTGTTTTTTACGGCCATACGCATAAACCGTGGACGGAAAAAATTGGCAAAACGGAATTATTAAATCCCGGCACTTTGGCCGGCCTGTTTAATAAGGCGACCTTTGCGGTTTGGGATACGAAAACGGGGGAACTGGAGCTGAAAATTTTGGAGAAGATTTAAAACAAAAAAATAATGGCTTCCTTGCGGGAGGCCGTTTTTCATTTTGTTTAAACTTAAGCAATATACGCGTCCGGAAAATTAAGACAGTCTTCTGAGTAGTCGCTGATTTTATATTCAGCTGGGGGAAATATTATTAATCCCGCTTTGGCGATTTTGTCTAAAACCTTAACTCTCCACATCGTTTTTTTCTCCTTTTTAGGTGAAATGAACAAATTTTGATTTTATCTTAAACCAGTAAAGTTAAGTTGTCAAATAAAAAATTCCAATAAAAAATTCCAAGACTTGTCAGCTCGGAATTTTTTTATTTTTAACTTTCTACTTTTAACTTTTTACTTTTTTACGCTCTTTCCGCATACTCGCCCGTTTCCGTGTTGACTCTGATTTCATCGCCTTCGTTGACAAACATCGGGACCGGAATTTCCGCGCCGGTTTCAAGCGTCGCGAGTTTGGTAACGTTAGAAACAGTATTGCCTTTGACGCCCGGAGGAGCGGAAGTTACCTCTAAAGTTACTTTGGGCGGCAATTTGACCGACACCGGCTTGTCTTCAAAATACAAAATTTTTACGTCCGAGCCGTCTTTGATAAATTTAACCGCGTCGCCCAATTGTTCAAGGGGCAGGCTGAATTGTTCAAAATTCGCGTTATCCATAAAGTGCGCCTCATTTTGGTCTTTGTACAGGTAGTTCGCGGTTTTTTCTTCCGTGGCCGCTTCTTCCGCTTTGTCGTTTCCCTGAAAAGTTTTTTCCAAGACGTTGCCGGTGATTAAATTTTTTAGCTTGGTTTTTAAGACGGCGCCGCCCCGGCCCATTTTGTGGTGGTCCGAGCGGATGATAACATAGGGCTCGCTATTTATTTTAATCAATGTTCCTAATTTGAGTTCGGTAAGAGATAACATAATTTCACACAACACATAACATATAACACGTAATGCCTTGAGTTTTGCTAGGCGTTACGCGTTATAAGTTATGCGATTTTAACGCGGCAAGAACGGGATTAACGCCAGAATGCGCGCGCGTTTGACGGCAGTCGCGATTTTGCGCTGGTGCTTGGAGCAGACGCCGGTGCGTTTTTTTGGCAAAATCTTAGAGTAAGAATTTAAAAAGCGGCGCAAAAGTTGCGGATCTTTATAATCAACTTCTTTTAAGTTGTTAACGCAAAAATGGCATTGTTTGTCTTTTTTAAGCTGTTGCTGTTTCATAGTTCAAGTACTAAGTTGTTTTAGTTTAGAAGGGTATGTTTTCCACTTTTATTTCCTCTTCGGTATCCGCTTCTGATGGGGCGGAAAAATTATCTGGAGCGGCAAAATTTGAAGGGACTTCCTGGTCAATCGTTGGAATTTCTTCCACCGGCGCGCTGGGCATTATCGGCGCGGACATCGGCCGCGCTGGCGCCGGCTGGTTATAACCGGAACCCGCTCCCGTTGGCGAGCCAAGCATAATCATGTTATCCGCGATTATTTCCGTGCGGTTGCGTTTAACGCCGTCTTGTCCGACCCAATCGCGGGTCTGCAAGCGGCCTTCAATGTAAATTTGCTTGCCTTTTTTTAAATAGGTGCCGCAAATTTCCGCCAGTTTGCGCCAAGCGACAATATTATGAAACTCCGGCTTTTGCTGGCGCGCGCCGCTCGCGTCCGTCCAAGAGTAATTAGTCGCGACGGAAAAAGAAGCGACTGTCTGGCCCGAAGCCGTGGTGCGCACTTCCGGGTCGCGCGTCAGGTTGCCGATAAGCATTGCTCGGTTGAGGTTCATATGTTTTGTTTTATAACGGGGTTAAGTCCCGTTTGTTTAAAATATAATGCAAATTTAGGCATTTTGATTGTTATAATAAACTTTCGGTGTCGTCCAAAATTTTATTTAATTTTTCATCCAGTTCTTCCATGCTTACTTTTTTTTCTTCTTTCTCTTTGATTTTAACCGGCGCCTGATGAGGAGCCGTCCGCTCTTCCATTTCTTTCGCTTCTTCTTCCGCCATTTTTTGCGCCACGCGTTTTTCATTCGCGATTTCTTCCGCCGACTTAATCCGTTTTTGGGCGATTAAATGGCGGATGACATCTTCGTTTAAGCGCAAATAGTTTTCCAGTTTAGCGATGTTTTTTTTGGGAAAATCAAATTCCACCAAAATATAATAAGCGTGGAAGAATTGTTGAATTTGATAAGCCAACTTTTTTTTGCCCCAGTTTTCTTCGGTGATGATTACGCCGCCGTTGTCTTTTATTAATTTTACCACGGCGCCGGTAATCGGTTCAAGCTCGTTTTCCGCGAATTTGTTGGAAATCAAATAAACGAGCTCATAGCGCTGGATGCGTTCATCCCGTAAATTACTTTGTTCTTCGTTAGTTGTTTCTTTTTTAGGCATAAAAATGGAAAACCCACCAGGCGTTCTCATATTTGGTGGGATATGTTAGCAACGCCTTAATCACTGCCGATGGAGTGATTTATACCGTCCCGAAAACTCGGGATTGCGGATGGGAAAGAGTTTTTATATTAATTTGTAGTTTGATTTTAACATAGCCCATAAAACATTGCAAGCCTTCGCGTAAAGCTACGGCTTGCAAGCAAAAGATGGCGATTTGCCAATTAATGGTATATGCTATAATAACTTATATGCGATACTTCTTTATTTTAGGCAATAATCCAACGCTTTCGTTTGCGGAAATCGTTTCGGTTTTTAAAATAAAGCCGGAGCAGGTTTTGGCGTTGACGGAAAAAACATTAATTATAGAGTTAGCGCAGGAAATAGACGCGCAGCAGATTATCAGAAAGTTAGGCGGTACCATTAAGATTGGCGTTATTAATTTTCAATTTTCAATCCCGAGAACTCGGGACAATTTTCAAACAATTTTCAATGACTTAATGTTCAAACTGATAAATACAAATAATGTTGTGGGTAAATTTAATTTCGGCATATCATATTACGGTGCGGGAAAATTTAAGCAGGAAAAAAATTTGGCGATGGAGATAAAAAAGGCGTTGAAAGAAAAAGGAATCAGCTCGCGCTGGGTGACGAGCCGTGAAAAAGTTTTGTCGTCGGTCGTGGTTGAACAAAATAAATTAGTCAGCGACAGGGGAGTTGAAGTCGTTATTATTAGCGACGGCACAAAATGCTGGATTGGCAAAACTTTAGCGGTTCAGCCGTTCAAAGAATTGTCCGCGCGCGACTACGGCCGGCCTGGGCGCGACGATTATTCTGGGATGCTGCCGCCTAAACTCGCGCAAATATTGATAAATTTATCTGGCGCTGAATTTGGCAATGTTTTGTTGGATCCATTTTGCGGCTCAGGAACAATACTTACCGAAGCGGCGTTGATGGGTTTTCAGAATTTAATTGGTTGTGATATTAGTGAGAAAGCGGTGGAAGACAGCAGACAGAATTTCAAATTTCTAATGTCAAATGTCAAATCAATGCCCAATGACATAATGTTAAATATCAAACTGTTTGTTTGCGACGTGAAGAAGTTATCACGAAAAATAAAGCCAAATTTTATTGAAGCAATCGTGACTGAACCATACCTTGGTCCATCCCGAATGGAGCGTAATGAGAAAAATATCAGGGCAGTGGCGCGCCAACTGGAAGAATTGTATCATCAGGCGATTGGAGAATTTGCCAAAGTAATAAAACCGGGCGGCAGAGCAGTAATGGTTTGGCCGGCGTTTAAACTTGACAAATTTGCAATTTTTTTAGATAGTAGTAGGATTTTAGCTAACAGCTCTTTTAAAATAATAAACCCGCTTTTGGGTTTTAATAATAAAATATTGCGATTAACTAACAGAAATACGCTGATTTACAGGCGCGAAGGACAGAAAATTGAAAGGGAAATTGTGATTTTAGAAAAATAAGGAAGGAGCAAAACGATGAATAAGGTAATGCGAAATCAAAAAGAAAAGCCGCCAAAAAAACAACGCGATAATGCTAATTTCACCTTAACACCCGCCCAGCAGAATAAAGTAATTAGGGAGTGGATTTGGTGGGCTCCAACTTTGCCCTTGGCAATATTAAAGCGGGTCAAAGTTTTATCCGTAATGTTGTTGAAAAAAACAAGGCATTCAATTTATTGTTTTTTCACTGAATAAGCAAGAAACAAAAAAAGAAAGGATATTTAAAATCATGGACAAGCCGAAAAGAGTCGTCGTCGCGTATTTTTTGGATAGTGCCGTGTCCGTTTGGAACAGATACTTCCGTGGATCCTTGGAAAAAAAGAAATTGATTTAATTGTTATTATTCCTTCAGAGCCGCATAAAGAGGCTTTGAAAGAACTCCGGGAAAATGTGGAACGCGAGCGTGCGGCCGGCCGCGATGTGTTTTGCATCGTTGACATAGGAATATGTGAGTTAACGCCAGCGGCTAACAAAACCGCGGCAGAGATTTTTGATAGAAACATTCCGGTTGCTCGATATTCTTTAGATCTTCGTCGGCACGATCCTTTAAGAATATCGAAATTGGCGTAATTTTACAGTCAGCCTGAACTCAAGCGAAATTGGGCGTTTGAATTTACAATGGACGATACGCCAATAGATATCGCTGAAGCCATTTTTGACTGGTATGAAAAACAAGCGGTATCCGCTTAATAAAAATTGCCAATAAAATTGTACTAAAGTCTAGACTAACACTCTAGACTTTTATTTTTTAAAAAATAAAAAACCGGAACAATTTTTGCTCCGGCAGAGTATAACCTATGAAAGCGCTTATTAAGCAACTTGACAAGGTGTTTGACAAAATATTCAGCGAGCAACCCTGAATGACTGTTCATAATTATCTCTCGGATCATGTTCTAGAAAATCAAAATATTTTCGCACTTGTTCGTTTGTTGCCGGATGCCCTTGATCAGCGATTTCTGACATTAAATCAAGCAGTTCATGGGGCATAATTAGGCGCCATTGTTTTTTTAATGCCTCATTGGTTTTAAGATTTTGCGCTAACTCAGTGAGATTTTGCGTTAAGTCAATATCTGATGGTTGGCGACACATTTTATATTCTCCTTTGAATGATCGATTTAAGGTAATTATAAGTTTAAAAAACAAGTTAGTCAATTTTTGCTTTTTTAGGGTAATTTAGATATGATTAAAACATGATAAAATATGAAAGAGAAACCGGCTTATGTATAAAAGCCTTTTATAATGTGTACAATATTTTAGGATACGGATTTTTAGAAAAAGTATATGAGCATTCAATGCTCATTGAGTTAAAAAAATTTAGCTTATATTGCTTAGCGCAAGTGCCGATAAAAGTACATTACGACGGACATTTAGTAGGGGATTACTTTGCTGATATTATCGTTAACAATTTGGTAATTATTGAGTTGAAGGCGATGGAAAGTTTATGTCCAGAACACGAAGCGCAATTATTAAACTATTTAAAGGCGACTGACATTGAGGTGGGGCTGTTATTCAATTTTGGCAAAACGCCTCAATTTAAAAGAAAGATGTTTGATAACGAATTAAAAAATAATAGGACACGGATGGAACGGATATAACAGATCAAAACGGATCAGTAAAAATATATCCGCGCTAATCAGTCTAATCCGTTAAATCCGTGTGCTATTTATTATGACAGCAGAAAATAACAATCGAATAATCACCCCTGTTGAATCCAACGGCGATTTAGTTTTGGACCAAACTTTGCGGCCGCGCACGCTTGCCGAATATATCGGGCAGGATAATATTAAAGATAACCTGCAAATTTTTATGCAGGCGGCAAAAGGCCGGAAAGAGCCGATTGAACATGTGCTTTTGTACGGCGCGCCGGGCTTGGGTAAAACCACGCTCGCGCATGTTATCGCCAACGAAATGGGCGTCAATTGCCGCGTTACTAGCGGCCCGGCCGTAGAAAAAGCCGGTGATCTGGCGGCGATTTTAACCAACATGGGCGAGGGCGATATTTTATTTATTGACGAAATTCACCGGCTGAATAAAACCATTGAAGAAATTTTGTATCCGGCCATGGAAGATTACGCTTTAGACATCATTATCGGCAAAGGCCCGAGCGCGCGCACTTTGCGCATTGATTTGCCGCGCATTACGATTATCGGCGCGACCACCAAAATCAGCTTGCTCTCCGGCCCTTTGCGCGACCGTTTTGGCTCAACTTATCGTTTGGATTTTTATCAGCCGGAAGACATTGTCAAAATAATCCGGCGCAGCGCGGGAATTTTAAATATTCAACTGGAAGAAAGCGCTTGCGGGAATATCGCGTCGCGCGCCCGCCGCACTCCGCGCGTCGCGAACCGGCTCCTAAAACGCGTGCGCGATTACGCGGAAGTAAAAGCGGACGGCCGCGTTACCGCGGACATCAGCCTGCGGGCTCTGCAAATGCTCGCCGTTGACGAATTGGGTTTGGATTATGTTGACCGCAAAATTCTGCAGGCGATTATGGAAAAATTTAACGGCGGGCCGGTGGGCGTCAACAGCATTGCGGCCGCAACCGGCGAGGAAATGGCGACGATTGAAGACGTCTATGAGCCGTATCTTTTGCAAATTGGTTTTATTGAACGCACGCCGCGGGGAAGGATGGTGACGGATCTGGCGCGCAAACATTTAGGAATAAGCACAAATAATCGCCTGTTGTAAACGAATGGCCGCAAATTGCCACAAATCACGAATAAGAGTAGTATAAAAATAAAGATGTTCTTTAAAATAATGAATAATGAAAGTGAGGTAATTATCATGCAAGGAGCTTTAGTGGTAGAAATGATTCAGATTGTAATATTTCTTATTGGGGCGGGGACATTAATATACTTAACACGCCCAAGAGGGTTGTTGTCAGGATTGTCTTTTCCCTTTCATCTTTGCGATGCTAGTAATACCAAACTGGAAAGAAAATTTTTACTAAAAGATTTACGGCAAGCAAAAAAAAGCTTTGAGTTTGTTGTCGGTTGCGGGTTTTTTGAATTTTGGAACGATTCTAAAATTATAAAAAGTTTCCAGCGGGCTGTTAATAGAGGAGTGAGGATCACCCTTGCTATTGAAGAATGTAATTTGCAGCGTTTACAATCTACGGCGTTACAAACGTTATTACCTAGTGATAGCGTACAGCTATATACCACAAAAAAAAGATTACCAGAAACATATCGATTAGTTGATGGTGTCTACGCTCATACCTTTAATTTTACGCAAAATAAATTTTTTCGTATGCTAAGTACAGAAGAAGAAATTACCAAAAGACAAAAGATGTTGATTAATAGTTGTTTAGAAAACTGTGTTATAAATTAACAGGAAAGAGATGAGAAAATGTCTAAACTCGGTGCAGAATTATTAAGCAGTAGCCAGCTTTTAGCGAAGATTATTGCTAGCGAAAATTTGCAAAGGGCAATCGCGGCTGAAGCAAATTTGTCCATAGATGAGATTATGAGACGTTTAATTGACAGCAACGGGACGTATACGACAGAATTTTCGCCTCGATTTCCAAAGAGATTATTGGAAAAATTTTTTCCTAATGATAAGAGGGAGTTTATGAGAACTTGGAATGACAGGAGGATTGCAGAAAAGCAAGCGAAACTAATTAAAAAATATCTTACTCTTTCTTCCCCAGTTACAGAAAGCGCTTTTAACAATTAAATTGATAAGCTAAGTCGCGAGTTAAAAAAAGAAAGGGGGTGAAATTATGGAAACCAATGCTAAACCCATTGAGAGTGATCATCCTTGCGAGTCAAGTAATCCTCAAAAAAATCCATCCAGGGATTATAGACCTACTCCACAAGAGAAAAAGCTACTTCATAATCTATCTGAGTGGGAGATAAAGGGAGAAGAATCTCTTAATGATTGCATAGCTGGAGAGCCAGTGCCCCGTTGGTAAAAAGTAATGGCAGTAAAATATTGTTCCTTAAATCATGCGAGCGGATGCAATCAAGCGTCCGTTTTTTATTGTTTTAAGCACACACTTTTGGCGGTTTTAGTTATTTAATAAAACCTCGTTCGGTGTCAATCCGTCTAAGGCAATATGTTCTAAGTTATTGTAAGCTATATTCCATTTTTTAATCTCTCGCTTCAACTCTAATTGGCCAGAGGCACTTTCACATATTTGTATTTTAGTTTTCTAACCCGGTACTGCCGGATCAGCCCTTCCGTTTTCAATATTTTGCCAATCGTGCGGGTGTCAATGCTGATATTTTCCTTAACTAATTTGTAGTTCAGCTTCTGCGCGCACAGCCTTGTTTCTCTCCGCAGTTCAATAATTCTCTCCTTAGTTCTAATCGGCGTTTCATTGGGCTGGCTCAACGGACGGGTAGACCTTGGCATTAATCCGGCTTCGCCGGATTTTTTGTAACCGGACGCCCACCGCTCCAACGTTCTTTTTCCTCCCGGAAACACCTTGGCGGCATTAACCAATTTAATCTCTTTATTTACAATGGGCAAAATACCCACCGCAAACGCTCTTCCAGAGCGTTATTTGGCAATTTTGTACACATATTCAGCGATTTTCTCATATTGTTTGGAAAACCGCCATATGTGTGTGCACATTACC
>Ga0210057_1005160_pt1 | contig 16911 bp, 15 predicted proteins | sample CryGeyCG2114_010_2_FD_183968 | JGI IMG/M metagenome (GOLD analysis project Ga0210057, IMG submission 183968) | Groundwater microbial communities from aquifer - Crystal Geyser CG10_big_fil_rev_8/21/14_0.10 (SPAdes) (version 2) | ecosystem: Environmental > Aquatic > Deep subsurface > Groundwater ...
TTTCAAAATGGTATTTTTTGCAAATTCAATATTTTGCATTAAGGAAAAATCAGTTTTGGGCTCATTTTCAAAAGGAGAGTTAAAATCAGAGTCACTAGAATCTACATTGCGATCTTGTATTCTTCGGGGAGTATTTTTCAATTTCGGTATATAATAAAGAGATTCTGAAAATGAGCTGGATTGTGTTTCCCATTCTTCAGACCCAGATTTTAGAATAGAAATATGCTTTAAAAAATTATCATGTCCAGTACTGTCATCTAGGCATCTAATTAAGTATGCTATGGAATAAGGTAGATCAATTTTTTTTGCTACAGGACAATAAACAAAGACATTAGAGGTTATTTTTTTTACTGACCTCATAATGTGATTGGCCATTCCTTCTTGCATTTCAAAACTGACGTAGGATTTTACTTGATATTCATTCATTGTAAGTAAAGCAAGTCCTATATCAAATAGATTATGCGTTGCAATTTCTAAATGTGCAGCCCGTGCATTTTCAGGTATCATGGCGTGCATCATCATTTGCATGAAGTTAGCATTTACCTTTGTTTTGGATGTGTAGGTCGGTTGTTTGAGATTTGCAAGCGAGGACCTAAGTTGTTCAAGTGCTAAATTTGTTCCTTTAATGATTCTAATTTTAACTGGTGCTCCTGAACTGCTAACCCTATCTTTTGCCCACTTTATAAGTTTTTTTTGGATCTCAAAAGACTCAGGAAAATATGCTTGCAGGGTTATTCCAGCGCTCAAGTTATGAAACTCTGGTTCAGATAAAACTTTGATGAACAAAGCAACTGTCAGATTTAGATCATTGTGTTCGTCTAGATCCAAGTTTACAAATTTGGGTCTTTCCAAGTTCTCAGATAACTTCATGGGATGGTCCATTGCATGCCTGTAAAGTTTCCTGAGCCTTTTTGCAAGTATTTCAATGGTGTCATCAAAGGCGAGATCATTGATTTGAGAGTAAATCGAAGAAATTTTTACTGATATACATTCGACGCTACTTTCTTTTAGATCATCCAAGTAAAGTTGGAGGTTTTTTTTAGCATCTTGTTCGCTTAATGTATCTTCGTGTAGGTGGGTAACATTGATTTTTATATTTTCTTCATTTTTTGTTCTTAAATATTCAGAAAATTCATCTTCAAAAGAAATAACAATGTTGGCCATTTTTTTTCTTAATTTTTTAGTTAGATAAGGAACTATAAATTTAGTTGCTTTAGGACTTAGATATTTGAAAAATAAAAGACATAATCTTGTTGAATAAGAAAAAAAACTTGAGGCATTGAATTGCCTAATCAAGTAAGTAATCTGCTCTGCAGATCTAATTGTTTTCTTCGCTCTGAAACATTGATCTATACCTGTTAGAAAAATACCTTTTTCTAAAGGCTTTTTAATCATTTTAGCGATAGCTTTCTGTAAGTTTTTTTCATGTCTGGATAAGTTCTTTCTGGAGTCTTTCAAAAGGTATTCGGCAATCTCAATAGCATGCTCTTTTTTCTCATCTATAGAAAGGGTCTTTCCTTCAATAGATTTAAGGATTTCAAGAACTTCATGAATTTGTGGTGTTTCAGAATTATCTTTAGGCATATGATTGTTTTTTTTTCGTATTCACTGTATATCACAAAGCTGCACCTTAGAGAATAAAATTTGTGAAAAAGTTTAAATTTGTCTTTTTTTTATGTATTTCAAACTTATGTTTTTCATCTGTTAAGGTAGGCCTCGATGTATTTTTTTCAAATGATATTTGCAAAAAATATAAGGATAAAAAAGTAGGTCTGATTACCAATCACACTGGGGTTAATAGCAAGTTAATATCTTCTATTTCGCTATTTAAAGAATGCAAAGATTTTAAACTGGTAGCTATTTTTTCTCCTGAACACGGCATTGATGGAAGTTATCATGCATTCGAAAGTGTAAAGGACGATAAAAAAACATCTATACCGATTTACTCTTTACATGGATCTACAAGAAGACCTACAAAAGAAATGTTAAAAGACATTGATGTTTTGTTTTATGATGTGCAATGCATTGGATCAAGATCATATACTTACACAACAACACTTTTCTATGCGATGGAAGAGGCTGCTAAGTATAATATTGAAGTTGTAATATTAGATCGTCCCAATCCAATTGGAGGTAATACAATTGATGGGCCTATTCTAGATACACAGTTTCGCTCTTTCATCGGATATATCAATATCCCTTATTGCCATGGAATGACGATTGGAGAGCTTGCAAGGTACTTTAAAGGGGAATACAAAGTAGAATGTCCTTTAAAAGTTATAGAAATGCAAGGATGGAAAAGAGAAATGTCTTATTCAGATACGGGGTTAAATTGGATCCCGCCGTCTCCTCATATTCCCGAACCAGATACCCCATTTTATTATCCATCAACAGGCATCTTAGGAGAGCTTAAAATATTAAGCATTGGAATTGGCTATACTCTTCCTTTTAAAGTAATAGGAGCGCCTTGGATAAATTCTGAACTTTTTGCAGAAAAGTTGAATTTACAGAATCTTCCCGGAGTTTATTTTTTGCCTTTTTCCTTTAAGCCTTTTTATGGGACTTTTAAAGGAAAGTTCTGTCGTGGGGTGAAAATTGTAATAACAAACCGCAAAACTTATAGGCCAATTGCAGTGCAGTTTGCAATTTTAGGGATACTTAAAACTTTATATCCTAAAGAATTTGAAAAGAATATCAAAGGAGTAAATAAAGACCTTTTTTGTAAAGCTCTTGGAAGTTCTCAAATATTAAATATATTAGAAAATGAGAAGTATGCAACTTGGAAACTTTTAGATTACCAAAAAGGGCAAATAGAAGCTTTTAGGGAAAAACGAAAAAAATACTTGATAAAAGCTTACTCAAATTAATTTTTTTTGTTAATTATTAGCAATAAACTCTCTAAATTGCTAATATTTGTCATGTGTCAATTGACAATAATTTCATACAGAAATAGAATAGCCGATTGAAAATTAAGGGAGTTTTGTATGTTTGAAGTTAATAAAATTAAACCTTTAGGAGATCAAGTTTTAATTAAACGCTCTCCGCAAAAGCAATCTTTAGGAAAAATTTTACTTCCTGAGAATTCACAAGAAAAGCCTAAAGAGGGCGAGGTAATTGCTGTAGGCCCTGGCAAAAGAAATAAACAAGGAGCAAGTCAAGCTCTTTCAGTACAGCCTGGCGATCATGTTTTATTTTCTTCATATGCAGGCACAGAATTGACAGTCCAAAATGAGGAAAATGAATATCTCATTATTTCAGAAAATGACATTATTGGAATCTTGACAACAAATTAAAAGGGGGATTATTCATGTCAAAATTATTACAGTTCAATGAAAAAGCATTAAAATCAATATTAAAAGGCGTTCAAACTTTAGCAAAGACAGTCATAGTGACTTTGGGACCTAAAGGACGTAACGTTGTAATTAGTAAAGAGTACGGATCTCCTATTTCTACAAAAGACGGAGTTTCAGTTGCAAAAGAGGTGATCCTTAAAAATAAGTTTGAGAACATGGGAGCTCAAATGGTTAAGGAAGCATCTTCAAAAACATCTGATGTAGCAGGTGACGGGACTACTACTGCAATCGTTTTAGCTCAAGAGATCTATTCAGAAGGAGTTAAAAACGTTATTGCTGGTGCAAACCCAATGAGCGTTAAAAGAGGAATCGAGAAAGCTGTAGCAGCTGTTACAAAAGAATTAGATAAATTATCAAAAAAAGTAAGCACTCCAGATGAAATCAAACAAATTGCAACAATATCTGCAAATAATGATCAAGAGATTGGATCGATTATAAGCGAGGCTATGCAAAAAGTTGGTAATGATGGAATTGTAACTTTAGCTGAAGCTAAAGGGATTGATACAACATTAGAAGTTGTAGAGGGCATGCAGTTTGATAAGGGTTACTTATCTCCATATTTTGTTACTAACCCTGAAAAAATGACAGTGGAATTTGAAAAGGCAAATATCTTAATTACAGATAAAAAAATCTCTTCAACAAAAGAAATAGTCCCAATACTAGAAAAAGTAATGGAAAATAGCTCTGCGCCGTTGTTAATCATCGCAGATGATGTTGACTCAGATGCATTAGCTACACTGGTTGTTAATAAAATAAAAGCAAATCTACCTGTGTGTGCTGTAAAAACCCCAGGGTTTGGTGACAGAAGAAAGGCAATGTTAGAAGATATAGCTGTTTTAACCGGAGCAAAAGTTGTAACTGAAGATTTAGGGATGTCTTTAGAGAACGTTGATTTAAGTGTTCTAGGACAAGCTAAAGAAATTAAAGTATCTAAAGATAATACAACTATTGTAGAAGGCTCAGGTGATACCAAAGCAATTAAAGAGCGAATTTCTCAAATCCGTTCTGAGATCAGCAACTCCACTTCTGATTATGATAAAGAGAAGTTAGAAGAAAGATTAGCCAAGTTGGGTTCTGGTGTTGCAGTAATTCATATTGGAGCTGCAACAGAAGCTGAAATGAAAGAGAAGAAAGATAGAGTTGATGATGCACTACATGCTACAAGAGCAGCTGTTGCTGAAGGAATTGTTCCAGGTGGTGGAGTAGCATTAATCAGAGCATCTAAAGTCTTAGACTCACTTGAAGCTTCAGATCATGATGAGAAAGTTGGTATAGAAATCATTAAAAAGGCAGCTTTTGCCCCAATTATCAACATCGCAAACAACTGTGGAAAAAGTGGTGATGTAATTGCTGAGAAAGTATTAGAGCAAGAAGGAAATATTGGATATAACGGTCTGTTAGATAAATTCACAGATCTTGTTAAAGATGGTGTTGTAGATCCTGTGCTTGTTACAAAAAGCGCTCTGATTCATGCAGCTTCTGTATCCGGTCTGTTAATTACCGTTGCAGCAATGATTACAGAAAAGCCAACCCCAAAAGACGATTCACCTGCTCCTGGAATGGGAGGTATGGGTGGAATGCCTGGAATGGGAGGTATGGGCGGCATGCCTGGAATGGGAATGATGTAATATACATTTTTTCTCAACCTAAAGTTAAAAGCCGGATTTTTATCCGGCTTTTTTGTTTAAAAATATATCAAGATTAAACTAGGATTAAAAAAATATTTTTAATTTAGGTTGTGTTCATGTTTACTACAGTCTCAAATCAATCCTTTTCTATACAGTTTGTTACAAATCAGAATGTAAAGGTTAATCTAAAAGCTGCAGATAGGCTAAATCTAATAAAACATTTTACAACTGCAATAAATCAACAGAAAAAAGCTTATGAAAGCCAAAAGAGCAGGAAAGTGTTAACAATAATAATTAGAAACAGGCGAACCTTGAGAAAATTTTTTAGAGAAGAGTTAAAGCCAATTCCTTTTGCTGTATTATCTGGAAGAGACGGTATGATTACCCATATAGAAGATAGGATTAAGTTACAGAATTTGATAAGAGAGTTAGAAAAGCTTTAAGCTTTTGAAAAAACAAACCCAAGCCATTTACCTTTCTTAGCGCTTTTTTGTAGCTTCCAGCCCCATTTTGAAGTTACGTCAAGGTATTGATCTTTTTGTTCATTAAGTATTCCAGATGTGATCCAGCATTTTGCTAGATTATTTAGATCTGGATTTTCTTCTATAAATTTAGACTGTTCGCCTAGCGTCATATTCATTAAAAAGATACTATTTGGCTTAATTTTTTGTTTATCTAAGTGCATATAAAAAGGGACATCTAGTTTATTTTTTAAGGCATTTTTTTCAGCATGTCTTAAAGATGGAAGGTCAATTTCAATGCCCATGGCATTTTGTGCTCCCATTAGCATCGAACTTAAAGTAAGTATGCCACTACCAGCCCCAATATCTACTATAATTTGATCAGTTACTTGATCTTTCATTAGATCTAGCATTAAGTAGGTGCTCGCATGTGAAAGATCTCCAAACCCGTCTCCAGGGACAAGATAAAGGGTTTTATTAAAGCCAAACTGAGCTAAGTCAATATGCGCCAGGCCATTTTGGAAGTTTTCTGCAAAAGTTTCCCATTGACATTTCCAATTTACTTCATTGGGGCCTCTTAAAAGCAATGAAACTAAAGACTCTTCTTTTGGAGAAGTAGAGATAAGTCCTCCAATCCATTTATCTTCAGTTGCTACATCTTCGATAACAAAAATATCTTGAAGTCCAAGATTTGTGGCTTCTTGCATAGCAGTTTCAAGTGAGAAGTCTGACTTTATTTGAAATAAGATGCTTTTCATGAAGAAGTCCTCCAAAATACGGGTAAAAACAAAAGGAGAATGGCAAAAAATTCAAGCCTTCCCATTACCATCCAAAAACAAGATACTAGTTTAGAAAAATCTGATAAAAAAGCAAAAGAGTTTGTGGGGCCTGCAGCTCTAAAAGCTATTCCGGTATTATTAAGCATACAAGATGAAAGACCTAGGGAGGTTTCAGGGTCGACATTATTAAGTGTATATACAATTGTCGCAAAAACTCCAATAAGAATTGCTACTGCAAAAAAAGCTATTGCAGTTATTCCTGTTGAGTCATCCACTTCTAATTTTGAAATCTTTAGTTTCTGCACTCTGTCAGGTCTGAATATCTGCTCTAATTTGTTAATTATTATTTTATAAAGGATATAAAACCTTGTGGTTTTTATACCTCCGCAAGTAGCTCCGGCCATTCCACCTAAATACATGAGAATCAACATAAACATCTGAGTTGGAAATGGCCATAGATCATAGTTGGCAGTAGTAAATCCAGTAGATGTTTGAGCTGAAATAGATTGAAAAGCCGCCGCTCTCACTAAGTCATGAGCTGAGCTGGCATCTTTAGTAAAAAAATAAATGGGGTTGCCCGAAAGAAAAAAGGCGATTAAAAGTATTCCAATTACAATCGATGAGGTAAAAAGCAGAAACTCAGGCGAATAAATTCTATAAAACTTTAATCTGATAATATGAAAATAAAGCCCAAAATTGATGCTTCCTAAAATCATAAAAATTAAAACGACCCATTCTGTAGGAGCATGGTTATAAAAACCAACGCTTTGAGAGTTTATCGAAAATCCGCCAGTAGAAATATTGGAAAGGGCTAAGCAAACAGCATCATAAATAGGCATTTTTGTATTAACAATTTTTAATAAAATTATCTCAAATATCGTAAGCCCTAAATAAAGCTTCCAAAGAAGTGAGGCTGTCTCTTTTATCCTAGGAGAAATTGATTCTTTGACAGGTCCGGTTATTTCCATCTGGTAAAGAAATTTTCCACCAACTCCAAGCGCAGGTAGGACGGTTAAAAATATAACAACAATTCCCATACCTCCTAGCCATTGTAGTAAAGACCTCCAAAATAGAACTGGTCTACTGACAGCTTCAAGTCCTTCTTTTATAATTTTGTTATCAGGTCCTCTGATAGGAGTAATAGTTCCGTAAAAAGAATATGTTTTGTCTGGGACGTGAATGCTTGACACAAGTATTGGTATCTCTTCACCTTGGTTGTTAAATTTTTTGGGATACATAACAGATGCGCCAGTAGTAGTTAAACCTGACATGGCTTCAAAATAGGCATCGACCGGCCTTTCAAGTGTTTTTGTAAGATAAAATGGAAAGGCTGCAATAATTGAAGATATGAACCAGACAATTACAACGAGCAAAATACTTTCTCTGCGGAAAAGAACACCTTTGGCATTTCTGCCGAAGAACTTAAATACCATCGCGATTACTATGCAAAGTCCAATTGTTTCTAAAAACTCAAGTGAACTTTTTGGGTAATTTGAGGAATTGAAAAAATCAAAATAAATAGAAAGAATAAGCGGTATGCATAGAACAATTGAAAAATAAAAAAGATAATTCCCAATAATTCGAGACAGTTCTCGATAGTGCACGGTTAACTCCTAAAAAATATTTTGAAGCTCTTTGATATTTTTTGGTGATGAAACAATTATCACAGTATCGTTTGGTGATATAACCCGGTCGCCTTTGCCGATCATCACTTTTCCTTTATTTTCTATAACAGCAATAATTAATTCTTTAGGAATTTTACCAGATAAGTCTTTTAGGGGAATCCCAATAAATTTAGAGTCTTCTGAAACTTTCATTTCAATAACCCTGGCTTCCTCTCCAAAAAGAGAAGTAACTGAAAGTACTTTTTCTTTATGGATTAGTGACAAAATGCGATTAGAGATATTTAACTTTTCAGATATCGAAGGGATGATGTCAATTTTTTCGAGAGTATCTTTTAAATTAATATTAGAAATCGCCGAAATTACTTTTTTACAGCCAGTTTTTTTCCCAAGGCTGGTCAAAAAGATGTTTGTTTCATCATATCTGGTACAGCTTATGAAGACATCGCTTTCTTGGATGTTTTCAGAAAGTAGAAAAGAATATTCACTGGCATCGTGATTTAATATAATACTTTTGGTTAAATTATCTGCTAAACGCTTACATCTATTCTCATCTTTTTCAATTATTTTTACTGCAATATCTTGACTCTCCAGTATTTTAGCCAAGTGAAGGGCTATTGTAGAGCCTCCGGCTATTACAACTGAGTCTAAATAAAGAGGTGCAAGCCCAAAATACTCGGGGACGTTTCTCATTGTGTTTGGGTCTCCAAATACAGTTATCTCGTCACCAAACATAAGGCGGTCTTCTCCATGAGGAAAGATAATTTCTGTGGTTTTGTCTTCTTTCTCTCTTCTGATAGCTCCTATAATCATTTCCTCTGGAAGCCCTAACGAATGAATTGGGACATTAGTTTTTTCCCAACTTTTAGGGAGTTTTATTGTGCGCATTTGAATGGCCCCGTGGGCAAAGCTTTCGATGCTTTCACCTTTGGGAGTTAAGAGCAATTTGAATATATCGTTTGCAGCTATGATTTCAGGAGCTATGAAATAATCTACAAAAAACAGCCTGCCAAAATCCAAACGCTCTCTTAGTAAATATCCAACTTCTTTAATTCTACAGATAGTATTTGGGAACCCTAAGTTCTTGGCCATATTGCAAGTTACCAGGTTTGTCTCATCACAGCCTGTTAGTGCTATAAAATAATCTGGTTTGTTCTCTAAAAGATCATCTAAAATGCGCCAGTTTGATCCAGTGCTATTGACTGTTGCGACGTCTAGTTCCCTAGATACTCGGCTTAATGTTTTTGCATCTTGATCGATTAATATGACATTGTGTTCTTCTTTTGACAGAGTAGATGCTACAAAAGCCCCTAAAGCGCCTGCTCCTAAAATAACAATATTCATTTTTTAACTTAAGTTTCCTTCCATCCATTCTGCACTTTTTAGTACTTGTCCGAAAGAACTTAAATTAGTGATTGAAGCTTGATGCAAAGCTTCACTGTAGCTTGCAATACAATCAATTAATGTGACAATTTTATAGTTTCTTGATATGGCTTCTCTTGCTGTTGTTTCAACAGGGCCATTGGTTGTAAAGCCGGTTAAGATCAGCTCTTTACATCCAAGTGATGTTAAATACTTTTCTAGCTCAGTATCGTAGAAAGCAGATAGATTCCATTTTCTTATTTTATAATCGACATGAGGTATTTCCTCTAAAAGATCATGCCCCCAGGTGTCGGGTCTAAACCCTTCTTTTTCTAAAAAGGGCCTTAATTTTGAATAAATGCCAAGTCCCATAGCGATCCCATCTAAGTCACTTAAAACTGTAAGCTGTGTTGCAATAACAGGGATTCTGTTTTTGTGACAGTAATGAACTACATTTAAGACATTTGGAATTATCACGGGAATATGCGTGGCTGCCAGCCCATTTTTTGCATAAACGCCTTCAGGATGGCATAAGTCGTTTTGCATATCTAAGATTAAAAGCGCCCTGGGAAAGGACATAGTACCTCTCTTCCAACTTAACGTCAGTGTTTTATTCAGATTAATTTTTGTCTACATTTTGTTTGCTTGTTATTCAACTTTTCTTCTTTTTATAACGATTTAATAACTCTTTTTTAAGAGATATTAATAGGATATTTTATAGTAAAAAAAAGCAATTAAGTATAAACTCTCTCGAGTTTTAAAAAAGGTATTTTTGTCATGATTAGGTTTAAAGATGGAAATGATTTAAGAAAAAAATGGTTGATATCGACAATCATTGTTTATTTCTTGAACCCCGCTTTGATTTTTTTATTAATGTTGAATACAACAATTAAAAATCTTTCTCTCAGTGCTAAACTGACAATGGCGGGATACGTTGCAGTATTCACTTTGGTTTTCTTTTTGATAATCTACTACTCAGCTTACAAAAAAAGAAAAAATTCATGGCTGAATTACTACTTGTCGGTAGGTGTGCTTTATACTTTCTTAGATTATTTTAGAATATATAGAAATATTGCAGATAAAGAGCGTATCTTCTGGATTATTTTTACATTTTGTATTGCAATGGACTGCTTGTGGTATCTATTAAGCTTTAAATTGAAAAAAGAAAATAGTCAGTTCCAATTAAAGTCTCTAATGGGAGAAGATGATTATGAAAAAGGGCTTAAATTACTAAAAACAGCTAAAAGTTTAGAAGAGTTAAACTCTAGACTAAAAGAGCTTATCTCAAAGTGCCCCAAAAAATACACAGGTTACTTAACTTCTTTTTATAAAGAAAAAAAGAAGTCTTTGAAAAAGTCTAATCAATTAAGTCTTTAATCAGCGCTAGCTTGGATGCTTGATCTATTTTTAGAAATGCTTTCAAGCAGCGTCTGGAATTTTTCATTTTCAAGCAGGTTTGGATCAGCTTCTGTTGCTTTTTTTATGTAGAAAACAAAAGATTCATTATCTCCATGGCCATTTTTGTACGAGTATCCTAAAACTAAATAGCACTTTGCAAGAACATCTTTTTGAATGTTTTTATTTTTGACTAAGATATTTATAGTTTCGATGGCCTCTTCAAATGATTGTAATTCATACTGAGTCCTAGCTAGTAAAAAAAGAAGCTCTATTCGTTCAAGGTTGCTTAAATATCTATTTTTCTTTAAGCAGGTTTTTACCTCATGCATAAGTTGGGCTTTAGCATACTTATTATCTTTGGAGTTTGTTAAGTTAATAGCTGATTCAATATAGAAATTCCAAGCAAGTGAAGCTAAACTGCTATTAGGATTCGCTTCTATAAATGCCTTGAATGAGTTTTTTGCTTTTTCATATTGGGACTGTAAATAGTAGGTATGAGCTAGCTCAAAGTAAATAGCGATTTTATCTTGATCTTTACCAGTTTTTAAAAGAGCTTCAAAGGCTTTTTCAGCATCTTGAAATCTTTTGGTTCTTTTTAAAACTAATGCAGCTGAGAAATCAACACTCATATCATCTGTTAAAAAATCATTAGGTTCTTCTTTCTTTAGAATTTCTCTCAATATTTTAGAGCTTTTTTTATCAGCAGGCGGTTTAAGATAAAGTTTTGCTAGAGCAGACAGTGTATCCTTTGAAAGGAATTCTTTTTTCTTGTCTGAAATTATTTTTAAATTTTCCAATGCAAATAGTTTTAGCTCTTCATAACCTGAACTATTTTTTAAATAGCTATTAAACTCTTTTTCAGCTTCTGAGTATTCATTATTTTTAAGGAAAGAAATCCCTAAATAACAGTGATATAGAGGAAGATCTTCTAAGTTTAAATTTTTTTTCAGGTCATTTCTAGATGAAATTAGGGCATTATATTGCTTATTCTCAAATAGAATTTTCATTTTGTGAAAAGCTATCACATCTTTAAGCCTGCCTTTGAGCTTTAGAGCTTCATCCAGCGTTTTAACAGCAGACTTATAGTTGTAGTTTTTCTGAATAAGTGATAGCTTGACTAAGAGTTCTTCTTTGTCTGAAAGGCCACTTTTTAGCAGATGATGTAATATTTTAGCGCTCTTTTTGAATTGGTGTGATTTAAAGTGAAGCTTAGATAAAGTGAGAAGAGTTTCCTCAGGCAAGGTGTCTAAAGATTGAGATTCTAATATTTCAATTGCTTTTGTAGCAGCTTGAGTCCTTTTTTGTGAATCGATAGTTTTGTCGTTAGTAATTTCAATATAAGCTCTAGCTATAATTTGCTTAGATGCGTGATCTTTTGGGTAAGTGTTTCCATACAGGCTAATTACTTTGTCGTAGTTTTTAAGATTTAAATAGCACTCAGCTTGATATAATCTTAATTTTAGCTTCTCAGCTTTGTCTAGTTTTTCTATAAAAAATAAAGCTTTTTTATACTGCTTATTTTCATAAAGGCTTTTAACAGCCAGCCTTATTAGTGACTTTTTGTGCGTGCTATTAGGGTATATTTTTTGAAATTTGTCTAACAATGTATAGAATTTTTCCATGTCGTGTGATTCATAGGAATTTAAGATTAGCACATAGAAGACCACTTCTTCGCTATTGCTTGCAAAAGAAGGGGTTTGAAAAAAAGTAATTAAAAAGATTACAAAAAAATATTTTTTAAAGCACATAACCCCGAACCCTCTCATCCATTTAATTAATTACTATAAAAAAAAACATTTCCAATCAAATAAATATTTGAGCCAAGGGCCTTAGTTAATTCAATAGTTCTTAGAAAACTAATGACTTAAGAATATTTAATAAAAAAGTAAGCTAATAATATTATTATTAATTCTTGCAAAAAATAAATTTAACAGATATCAACTCATCTCATGAACCATTCAATTACCACCATCATCAATTATTGCTCAAATGAGTTTCGCTTTCTGGAAAGTTGTATAAAAGAGGCTGAAAAGTTCTCTAATCAGGTTTTAATTACCGTATGCGATCATTTCTTTGATGCTACAAAAGAAAGAAAAGAAGAGCTCAACTATGTGTTTAATAAGTTTCCAAGCTGTAAGTTTCTATATTATCCTTATTTTCTCTCAGAAGTTCCGAAGAAGATTTTGAAGAGGCTAGGAGATAACTTCTGTTGTACTTTTTCAAGGCTCTTAGGGTGGTCGTATCTTCCTGAAGAGACTGAATATGTACTTTTTTTAGATGCCGATGAAATCGTTGAATCGAGTAAATTTCTAACTTTTTTAGATAAATTCAATTATAGGAAATATGCAGCGATCAAGTTTGCAAATTACTGGTATTTTAGAGAGTGCAAATATCAAGCAAAAGCCTTGGAGGACTCTTGTGTGCTAGCAAATAAAAAAGCGCTTTCTAGAAAGGCCCTTTTACAAGAAGGAGATCGCTTTGCAGCTTTTCGTAATGCTAAAGGTAGTAAAATATCTATGGTAAAAGGCCTTGATAACTTGCCTTTTATACATCATTACAGTTGGGTCAGGACAAAAGAAGAGATGTTAAAAAAAGTTACAGCATGGGGGCACCGAAACGAAAGGGACTGGAAAAAGTTAGTCGAAGAAGAGTTTTCAAAAGAATTCAGTGGAGTTGATTTTGTCCATGGCTATGACTTTGAAGAAGTTAGCCCTTTACATGAGATTGACTTGCTTTGTGAGCCTCAAAAAAGTGATGATAAAAACTTTAAAAATGTTCAAAAAATATCCCTAAGCGAAATAAATAAAATTTTAGGAAAAGGGATCTATTCTTTTTTTCCTTTGGTTCCACCGCTTAAAAGACTTGATTAAATTGGGTCCATAATAGATGATAAAACACTCTATTCGCACCGGTAGCTCAATTGGATAGAGTACCTGGCTACGGACCAGGAGGTTAGAGGTTCGACTCCTCTCCGGTGCAAATCAAATTTTAACTATTATGATCCTTGAAGTTTTTACATCTGGTCCGCTCCAAAATAATGTAATTGTAGCCGGCTGTGAAGATACAAAAAAAGCTGCAATTTTTGATCCGGCATTCGACAGTTTGAGCCATATTGACAATTTATTGGGAAAATATAGTTTAAAACCAATCATGATCTTACTTACCCATTCGCATTGGGACCATGTAGCTAATTGTAGTCTTTTACAAAAAAAATATAGTATCCCACTGTATGTACACGAGTTAGATGCGGAAAATGTTAGAAATCCCGGAATTGACAATGTTCCATTATTGCAGCCAGTAGAAGGTGCTAGAGTAGATGGATTTTTAAAAGACAAAGATAAAATTAAAGTAGGCTCTCTTTGCTTTGAGGTTATACATACTCCTGGTCATTCACCAGGGGGAGTTAGTTTCTACGAAAAAAATCATAAAGTTTTAATATCAGGAGATACTCTTTTTCATGGTACAATGGGAAGTTTATCTTTGCCAACGGCAAATCAAAAGGATATGCTGCTTTCTTTAAAAAAATTAGCTAAATTACCTTTAGAGACTAAGGTAATTCCAGGTCATGGCGAGACAACAAGCATTAAAGAGGAAGGGTGGTTAAATCATCTAGACCAAATTTTTTCTTAAAAATTAGGAGTAAAAAATGACATTAGTTGGAAAAAAAGCCCCACATATTACTGCAAAAGCAGTCATTAATGGAAAAATCGAAGAAAATTTCGATATTAATAAGTATTCAGGGAAATATATTATACTTTTCTTTTACCCACTAGATTTTACTTTTGTCTGTCCAACAGAGCTACATGCTTTTCAGGAAAGACTAAGTGAGTTTGAAAAAAGAAATGCGGTGGTGATGGCATGTTCAATTGATAGCTGGTTCTCTCACTTTGCATGGCTGAGCACTCCGAAGAACAAAGGTGGTATTCAAGGGGTTACTTACCCAATTATTTCAGATATCAATAAGGATATAGCAAAGTCTTTTGGCGTTTTAAATGAAGATGGTGTTGCATATAGAGGACTTTTCTTAATGGATAAAGAGGGAATAGTCCGCCATCAGCTAGTTAATGACTTGCCAATTGGAAGGTCAGTTGAAGAGGCTATCAGGACCTTGGATGCACTTATTTTTCACGAGAAACATGGTGAAGTGTGCCCAGCAAATTGGCAGGAAGGTGAAAAGTCTATGAAGCCAACTCAAGAGGGATTGGTAGAGTACTTTAATTAACTTTTTAGTATCTAGATGTCACGTAATCATATAGGTCTTTTTCAGATATGATTAAAAGGGTTTTAAAACGATCTATTATGTTTTTTGTGGCATCGATAATTTTATAGTCTCCAACACCCGGCATTCCTATCGCATCGAGAGTGTTTTCTTCATATCTTTGTTCTAGATACTTAATTCCAAATAGATAGTCATCATCGCTGTAACCTTCTTGTTCTACTCTAAAAAAAATTAACTCATATTTAAACAAAAGTGCTTGGACAGCAAGCTCAATGCCGTGGGTGTTTGGTGGGGGATTTCCAAAGTAGTCAACTAATTGCTCTAAACTACAGCAATTATAAGGTTTTTTAAATTGACCTTTTTCAGTTTCCCCAAATAATGCCATTTTATAGTTCATAAAACGCCCTTTTTCTATCAAATAAAAGACTGCTACGTTTTATTTCAAGGATTTCGTTAGCTTTCTAAAATAGCTTCAATTTCAAGCAGTCGGTTATATTTGGCAGTCCTATCTGATCTGGATAATGATCCTGTTTTAATTTGCCCAGCATTTACAGCAACCGAAAGATCAGCGATGAATGAATCCTCTGTTTCTCCTGATCTATGTGAAATTACTGTAGTATATTTATTATCGTGTGCAAGTTTGATTGTATCCAATGTTTCAGAAAGAGTACCGATTTGATTTAGTTTAATTAGTATTGAATTTGCAGTTTTTGCGTTGATCCCTTTTTGCAGGAATTTTTGGTTAGTAACAAAAAGATCATCTCCGACTAGTTGAACTTTACTTCCTAATGAATCAGTCAATTTTTTCCATCCATCCCAATCATTTTCAGCAAGTCCATCCTCAATTGATATAATTGGATATTTAGAGCAAAGCCCTTTGTAGTAATCTATCATTTCATCTGAACTTCTGGTTGTATATTTCTCACCTTTTTGTTTTTTCTTTTTTTCAATGTATTTGTTTTCTTCTTTCATAAAAAACTCTGATGCAGCTGGATCTAAAGTGATACTGACTTGATCAGCTGGCTTGTATCCTGCTTTTTCAATTGCCATTACAATGAAATCAAGCGCTTCTTCATTAGATTTTAAAGGTGGGGCAAATCCTCCCTCGTCACCTACTGCAGTGGGATATCCTTTTTCTGATAGGAGTTTTTTTAGAGTGTGGAATATCTCAGCTCCACAACGAAGTTTTTCAGAAAATTTATCAACTCCATTCGGTGTAATCATAAACTCTTGAAAATCAAGAAAATTATCAGCATGGGCCCCGCCGTTGATGATATTCATCATAGGTGTTGGTAGAAGGTATTTGTTTTGCTTTTGAATTGTTTCAAAAAGTTGTTTTTTCTCTATCATTGCAATTAGTCGAGCATTGGCAAGTGAGACCCCTAGGATTGCATTAGCACCTAGATTTGTTTTATTTTCCGTCCCATCAAGTTCTATCATGCAATTATCAATTGCTCTTTGATCTAATATGGATTTTCCGAGTAAGGCTTTTTGTATAGGCCCGTTGATATTGCTAACAGCTTTTAATACACCTTTTCCAAAGTACCGTTTTGGATCTTTGTCCCTTAACTCAAGTGCTTCATTTTCACCAGTAGAAGCGCCGGATGGGACAGATGCTACAGAAGTTAACCCGGACTCTGTCTGCATGATAACCCTTACTGTAGGGTTGCCCCTTGAATCTAAAATCTCAATTGCTTTGATTGCTTTAATTTTTCCCATGACCTATCTCATAAAATTTCTTTCATTAAACTAATATATGATTCAAAACGCAAGGAAGAGATTTTATTCTCATCACAAGCTGCTTTAACTGCACAATTAGGCTCATCAAGGTGTGTGCAGTTTGGATAGTAGCAATTACTGCTAATTTCTTTAATCTCATGAAAATGATTGATAACATCTTCTTTTTGAAGGTCCCATAGTCCAAAACTTTTAATACCAGGTGTATCAATACAGAATCCACCTTTTTTTAAAGGAAGTAACTGAGCTCTAGTTGTTGTATGGGCGCCTTTATATGTCTTATGTACTACTGTGCCAACTTTTAAATTATGCTCAGTGGTTTTATTTATAAGTGATGACTTTCCAACTCCTG
>Ga0210057_1005161_pt1 | contig 16909 bp, 29 predicted proteins | sample CryGeyCG2114_010_2_FD_183968 | JGI IMG/M metagenome (GOLD analysis project Ga0210057, IMG submission 183968) | Groundwater microbial communities from aquifer - Crystal Geyser CG10_big_fil_rev_8/21/14_0.10 (SPAdes) (version 2) | ecosystem: Environmental > Aquatic > Deep subsurface > Groundwater ...
GGGTGGGATAAAAGCCGAGGATTTGAAGAAGATTATGAGTTTCATTTAAGATGGCTTGATGCCTGCAAAAGGGTGCTTAAAATAAACGGTAGCTTGTGGTTTTCTGGAACTTATCACAGCATTTATCAATGCGGACATGCTATACAAAAACTAGGCTACCATATTATAAATGATATCACTTGGTTTAAACCTAATGCCAGCCCTAATCTTTCTTGTAGAATGTTTACAGCAAGCCACGAAACTCTAATCTGGGCTAAGAAGGATAAAAAAGCTAAACACACCTTTCATTATGACGATATGAGAGAGGGGGATTTTCCTGAGGATATTATAAAAGCTCCAGAAAAACAGATGCGTAGTGTTTGGTGTATAGGGACTCCATTAAAATCAGAAAAAATATTTGGTAAGCATCCCGCACAAAAACCAGTAAAATTAATGGAGCGAATAATATTATCTTCGAGTAATAAAGGGGATATTATCCTTGACCCATTTGCTGGAAGCAGCACAACTGGAGTTGCAGCTTTACGGCATGACAGGCGTTTTGTCGGAATTGAAAAAGAACAATCTTTTATTGAGCTTTCAGAAAAAAGGTTGCAATCAGAATTGCAAACTATTAACACAAACAAAAATAATCAAACACAAGAAAAGGTGAAGCGTGAAATATCAACCAATTTTTAAAGAAAAACTAGGATGTAACAATTCAGAAGAAGTGTTTGAATACTTAATAAAAAACCTAAAAGGAACTATAACCAAATGGGACTATTTTGTTAATTGGACAAAGGCGCAGGTTGGTTTAAGAAAGTTTGAAATCAACCTGAATTTACTAAATTATCTTATCGGTAAGGATAATATAGAAGATGAAGCAAGAAGGCTTATTAAAGAGCATCCTAGCATCATTGAGACTATTCCTATTCTACTTGCCTGCAGGGATAATAAGTTTAGCTTACTTAAAGATTATAAAAATGGCGCTTTCTTATACGAGGCCTATTCATTCAAGAGCAACAAATCTATTTTGGATGCAGAAGTTAATGCTGCGGTAGAATTTTTATCAAGCTCTGGTTTTCTTGAACAATTAAAATCTAAGCGCATTACTTCATTGGTGGATTACGTTTTTGGTGTGGAAGTTGGACTTGATAGCAATGGCAGAAAAAACCGTGGTGGAACTTCAATGGAAGAAATAGTAGAATTTTTTGTTGCCGATATTTGTAAACGCAATGGTTACAAATATATAGCGCAAGCTACGGCTCCTAAAATACTAAAAGAATGGAACAAGATAATAACAGTCGAAAAATCATCAAGAAGCATCGATTTTGCTATAAACACGCCTCATAAATTATACTTGATTGAAGCTAATTTCTATAGCGGCGGCGGTTCTAAACTAAAATCTACTGCAGGAGAATATAAATCAGATTTTCGCCGCTGGAGTGCAGACGGCCACCAATTTATATGGGTTACAGATGGTGCAGGGTGGAAAACAGCGCAACGTCCATTACATGAAACATTCAATGAAACTGATTATATTTTAAATCTGGATATGTTGGAAAAAGGTATCTTGGAACAAATTATTACTTTCTCCAACCAAGTGAATAGTTAGATGGCTACCAGTGGTGATGCTATAATACTTTCATCAAAATAGAAATATTTTCTGAGGGTATATTTGGGGGCAGAAAATTGGGTTTTAGTGCACCATATTCATGGTGCACTGGTGGTGCAGTTGGTATTAAAAAATGGCAATTATTGACGGCAATCGACAAAAGAATAAATACATAACATTTTGAATTATCTTATTATTTATTGTTGTGATGTATTGTCATTTATGCACTTTCAAGACTCTGACACTGCCCACTCCAGAGGCTGCTGAGGAAACCAGAAACTTTATTAAGAAAGCTGGAGGTGATTCGACCTGGGATAGACTTGCTGAATATCTGACTAAGGAATCTTCTGACAAAGATATATTTGTCATCAATCGAACTTTCAATGCTCCCATTGAAATTATGTTTGATATGTGGACAAATCCGAAACATTTTACTGAGTGGATGGGCCCTGCCGGTTCTACAATGCAATTCTTCAGATCGGACATCAAAAAAGGCGGAAGCACTTTTTACATGATGACTGGCAAAGGAGATTTTAAACTATATGGCCGAGCAGAATATTTAGAAATTGAAAAACCAAATCGAATTGTCTACACCCAACAATTTTGCGATGAAAATGAAAAGATAACTCGTCACCCAATGGCATCAACCTGGCCAGAAACAATGCTAACAGTTGTAACACTTGCAGAAGAAGAACCTGATAAAACCAGAGTGACTGTTGCCTGGGAGGCCTATGGTTTGGCTACACAGGAAGAAACAGAAGCATTTGTTAAGGAAAGAGGTGGGATGACACAAGGTTGGACTGGCTCGTTTGATAAGCTGGAAGACTACTTGAGTTCAATTAGTGCCTAATCCTGTTGGATACACAAATCTAACCAGAATTTTATAATAGGCCAAAATAGCCTGCCTGTCTTTTTCTTAGATTCAATCCAAAATTTGGTGTAATATACTCACCGGATTTATGTTAGAGAAAAAAATTCATATAGGCGAGGGGGATGGCTATTTCACAGGCCATTTGCTTGCGTCTACGCCGCAAATCAGGGGTTCCTGCTTTGATAAATCAGTTATTTATATGTGTGCGCATAACAAAGGCGGGGCAATGGGGCTTATAGTCAATCGCAGGATTGATAATGTAAAATTTCCGGAATTAATAAAATATTTTGGGATTAAGGAAAAAGTCAAAAATCTCAAAATTCCTGTTTATTTTGGCGGCCCAGTTGAAACTAAGCGCTGTTTTATTCTGCATACAGCTGATTTTGAAGGTGATGGAACTATACCAGTAGATGAAAATCTTTCTATAAGCTCCAGCCTTAAGGTTATGGAAGAAATTGCTTCAGGCAGAGGCCCTAATGATTTTATGATTCTTCTTGGCTATGCCGGTTGGGGAGCAGGCCAGCTTGAGTCAGAAATGCGTTCAAATAGCTGGCTTACTTTGCCATTTTCAAAAGATATTATTTTTAGCAGAGATAATGATACAAAATGGCTTAAAGTATGTGACTCAGTGGGTGTTAACCCTTATCACCTTTCAGATACCGTAGGATACGCCTGATTTTCATCCTAGTGCTGTATCACCACTAGTTCTTTACTAACACATGAGAGTTTAATTATTTAAGCAGCTTCTGATTCAGCATTTGCTGTACGCTCAGCGGCAACTCTTTCCAAATCTTTTTTACCTTTAGCTGAAGCATCACGATCAACCAATTCAATAATAGCCATCGGAGCTTTATCGCCAGGGCGGAAGCCGTATTTCATTATACGGGTGTAACCACCATTTCTTTCTTTATAGCGCTCAGCAAGAGAAGAGAACATTTTTGCTACAACTTCTTCGTTCTGCAGGAAGGAAATAGCCTGCCTGCGTTTATGCAGGCCACCTTTCTTACCAAGAGTTATAAGGCTTTCAACTATAGGCTTAAGTTCTTTAGCTTTTGGCAAAGTAGTTTTTATCTGTTCGTGTTGAAGAAGAGAAACAGCAAGACTCTGAAAAAGCGCCTTTCTGTGGCTACGTGTCCTATTAAGCTTTCTACCTTTCATCCCGTGACGCATATTCTTACTCCATCAATTTTTTGGAAACCTACGGCTTAGCTGTAGGGGTCTTCATATTTTTTTGTAAGTTCTTCAATGTTTTCTGGTGGCCAGTTATCAATCTGCATACCAAAACGTAAACCCATGCTTGAGAGAACTTCTTTAATCTCATTTAATGATTTACGACCAAAGTTTGGTGTCTTCAACATTTCACTTTCAGTTTTGCGAACAAGGTCGCCTATATAAACGATATTATCGTTTTTCAGGCAGTTTGCAGAGCGTACAGAAAGTTCGAGTTCATCAACTTTCTTAAGAAGATTGCGGTTGAATGGCAAGCCTTCCTCTTTTTCTTCTTTTTCTTCTTCAACTTCTTCAAAATTGATGAAGATTTGAAGCTGATCCTGCAATATTCTTGCAGCGAAAGCTACGGCATCTTCAGGAGTTGTTGTTCCGTCTGTCTCAACTGTGAGCAGAAGCTTGTCATAGTCAGTAACCTGACCAACGCGGCTATCTTCAATTTTATAGCTAACTTTTCTAACAGGACTGAAAAGTGCATCAATAGGAATAAGACCGATGGTTGTGTTTTCACTGGTGTTCTGAGAAGCTGGAACATAACCCTTACCTGTTTCTACAGTAAATTCCATGTTGATTTCAGCTTTTTTCTCTAAAGTGCAGATAACCAGATCTGGATTTACAATCTCAATATCAGCGCCAGTGGTGATCATGCCAGCAGTTACAACACATGGACCTTTTGCTCTGAGATTAATTTTTTGTTTTTCTGGCTTGTGAGCAGCTACAGCCAGAGATTTAATGTTCAGTACAATTTCTGTTATATCTTCGCGAACACCTGGCAGAGAAGAGAATTCATGCAATACGTTATCTATTTTAATGGAAGTAACAGCAGCACCCTGCAAAGAAGCAAGAAGAACACGGCGCAGTGCATTACCAAGTGTAAGGCCATAACCACGTTCCAAAGGCTCCATTACTATGGTAGCTTTATTTTTGCTAGATTCCTGGTTAATATCGAGCTTTGAAGGCTTTATCAATTCGTTCCAGTTTTTTGCAATCATTGATGACATGCTTGATTCTCCAACTTCAAAAAGTTCATTAAATAGTTTTAATTAAACGCGCCTGCGTTTTGGTGGGCGGCAACCATTATGTGGTATGGGAGTGACGTCCTTTATTGAATTTATATTCAAGCCAACGGCCTGAAGTGCGCGTAAAGAGGATTCACGACCTGAGCCTGGACCCTTAATTTCTATGTCAATTGTAACAACTCCATGTTCCTGAGCCTGTTTGCCAGCCTTTTCAGCTGCAATCTGTGCAGCATAAGGAGTGGATTTACGTGACCCTTTAAAACCACAACTTCCTGAAGAACACCATGATATGGTGTTACCTTGCAGATCAGCGATGGTGATAATAGTATTGTTAAAACTTGCATTAACATGTGCCATGGCACGAGCAATATTCTTTTTAACTTTTTTCTTTGCCAGAGGTTTAGCTGTCATTTCTGTACGCCTTTCTTACCTGCTATTGGACGTGCGCGGCCTTTACGAGTGCGTGCATTTGTATGAGTACGCTGGCCACGAACTGGAAGCTTTTTACGATGGCGAAGGCCACGATATGTTCCAATGTCCATAAGTTGTTTTATATTCATCGCAACTTCTCTGCGTAAATCACCTTCGACTGTGTGATCAGCATCAATAAGTTCACGAATTTTTATTATTTCAGATTCACTAAGTTGGTGAACACGCTTTCCAGCGCCCACGCCAGCTTTGTTGCATATGTCAAGAGCAGTTCTGCGCCCTATGCCATATATATATGTGAGCGCAATTTCTATGCGCTTACTAGTAGGTATATTTACACCGGCAATACGTGCCACTTTGAAAGCTCCTAAATACTTCTTAATTTATACGTAAAACTGCTTACTACCCCTAAGAGGAGGCGGAATAATATACAGATAAAACCCCAAGTCAATCTTATTTTATAAGACTTTTAATCTCCTGCGTTACCTCGTCTATTTCAGCCATCCCATTAACTGTCTTATGCAAACCTTTTTCCTTATAATATGGCAGGATAAGGGCAGTTTGTTCGTGATAAGTTTTAAGGCGTGATGCTACAGTTTCTGCATTATCATCAGCCCTGTGCAGAAAATCTGTGCTTCCACAAGAATCACATACGCCATCTTTTTTTGGTGATTTAAATATTTTGTTGTAACCAGCTCCACATTTTGCACAGGTAAAACGGTTGCTAATACGCTCTATAAGAGCATTATCATCAACTTTTATTTCTATTACAGCGTCAATTTTTTTGTTTTTGCCTGAAAGCATGGAATCCAGAGCTTCAGCCTGAGCTATAGTGCGGGGAAACCCATCAAGCAAGAAGCCGTTTTTGCAATCAGCCTGGCTTATGCGCTCTTCTATCATTTTGATCATTATATCGTCAGGTATCAGCCCGCCTTCTTTCATTATCTTTGAGGCTTTATTACCTAAATCAGTTCCGGCTTTAACAGCGGCTCTTAACATGTCACCTGTAGAAAGTTGAGGTATTTTATATTCTTCTTCCAGTCTTTTGGCCTGTGTTCCCTTTCCAGCACCTGGAGGGCCAAATAGTATTATGTTTCTCATCTCATTCTTCCTTTGAGTTTTGCCTTTTTAATCAAGCCCTCATATTGATGAGCAATGAGATGAGAATGTATCTGGGCAACAGTGTCCATTGTTACATTTACAACGATAAGCAAACTTGTTCCTCCCAGATAGAAAGGTACAGAATATTGAGAAATAAGAAATTCAGGTAAAACGCAAACAAGAGAAAGATACGCGGCACCTATAACAGTAAGTCTTGTTAGTATGTAATCAAGATATTCTGCGGTATTTTTGCCGGGACGTATGCCGGGAATAAAGCCACCATTTTTTCTTAAATTGTCGGCAGTTTCTGCAGGATTAAAAACATTTTTGGTATAAAAGAAGCAGAAAAACACAATACATACAACAAATAATAAAATGTAGAGTGGTTTGCCATGGGCAAGATAAAGTGAGAGCGTTCCAAGAATTTCTGATCCTAAGGAATCTCCGCCGCCGGCTCCCGAAAAACCAGCGATAGTAGCAGGGAAAAGTAACAAAGAGCTGGCAAATATAGGGGGTATGACACCGGCTGTGTTAAGTTTTAATGGAAGGTGTGAGCTTTCTCCACCATAGACTTTCATTCCAACCTGTCTTTTGGGGTATTGAACCAGAACTCTTCGATGGGCTCGTTCCATAAAGACTATAAAAGCAATTAGAGCCACAGCTAAAACCATTATTGCCAGAATTATCGGCGTAGAAAGAGCGCCAGTTCTGCCAAGTTCAAATGTCTTGGCAATTGCCCCAGGCAGACCAGCAACTATACCAGCAAATATTATAAGAGAAATTCCATTGCCAACACCACGAGAAGTCATTTGTTCCCCGAGCCACATTAGAAAAATTACTCCACCAACCAAAGTAATTATTGTTGTGATGCGAAAGAACAAACCAGCTTCAATAACTGCAGAACCATCTGGACTTTTTATACCTTCAAGGAAAACTGAAATCCCAAATCCCTGGAAAGCAGCCATGAAAACAGTGCCTATACGTGTATATTGATTTATTTTACGTCTTCCGGCTTCGCCTTCCTTTTTAAGAGCAGTAAGGGAGGGGGACATAACAGTCATAAGCTGCATTATAATAGAAACAGTTATGTATGGCATAATATTAAGGGCAAAAATTGTCATTCTCCCTAATGCACCACCAGAAAACATGTTGAATATATCCAGCAACCCGCCTGAATTGGAACTGAATAATTCTGCAAGTATTCTTGAATCAACGCCAGGAAGTGGGATATAGGTGCCAAGTCGATAAACTATAAGAGCACCCACAACAAACCAAAGCCTCTTTTTGAGCTCTTGCGCTTTAGCAATTACGCCAAGATTTAGATTTGATGCGAGTTTTTCGGCGGTGGAAGCCATATCAATAGGTTATCATGCTGCCTTTATAGGGTTTTTATCTTTTTTAGCGGGCTTTTCCTGAGCTTGAACAATTACTTTGCCACCCGCTTTTTCCACTTCTGAAATAGCAGTTTTAGAAGCAGCATCAACTTCTATAGTGACCTTTGCTTTAAGCTCACCTTTAGCAAGAAGTTTTATTCCATCTTTCCCGCCTTTTAGAATGCCGGCATCAATGAGATCTTTTTTAGTTATGTTTTTCTTTGCATCGAGTTTTCCTGAATCAATAAAGCCCTGGAGAGAACCAAGATTAATTTCCTCCATTTCAAGGCGGGAATAATTATTAAAACCTCTTTTGGGAAGACGGCGATGTAAAGGCATCTGGCCACCTTCGAAGCCATTAATTGCAACACCGCTGCGAGCTGTCTGACCTTTGCCGCCTCTGCCCGAGGTTTTGCCCTTGCCGGAGCCAATGCCACGACCAACAGCCTTAAATTTCTTTCTGGCACCTTTATTATCTGCCAGCTGATTTAATATATTGTTCATTACAAGCCTCTTAAAAATTTTTTAGCTTACTTCTTCAACAGAAACCAGATGGTTAACCCGTTCTATCATCCCGCGTATCGCAGGAGTATCTTCCAGAACACTGGTACGACGTAATTTATTTAACCTTAAACCAATAAGCGTGGCTCTCTGATATTTCTTACGACCAGCTGCGCTTTTAATTTGTGTTATTTTTAGTTTATTTGCTGCCATGATAATTTACTCTTCCTTTTCAGTCTTCTGTTTTTTGCCAGAAATAGAAGCCTCACGCTGCCCTACAATCTCGCTTACTTTCTTGCTGCGACGTGCAGCTGTGAGGCGAGGGGATTGTATGCTTTGCAAAGCGTTAAATGTTGCCCTTATCATGTTGAAAGGATTGGATGAACCAATAGATTTTGCAACAACGTCATGAACTCCAAGTGCTTCAAATATAGCGCGCATTGGACCACCTGCAATGACACCTGTTCCCGGAGGAGCAGAGCGCAACATAACTTTTCCTGCCCCTGCAAACCCTTTTACATCATGGTGAATAGTTCTGCCTTCACGTAGTGGAATACGAACCATAGCTTTTTTGGCAGCTTCTGTAGCTTTTTTCTTGGCATCCATAACTTCTTTTGCTTTACCTTTTCCAAAACCAACGCGGCCTTTTCCATCACCAACTATAACCATGGCAGTGAAACCAAAACGGCGACCACCTTTTACTACTTTGGCCGTACGATTTATGGCAACCAGTTTATCAATAAACTCGGAGCCTTCGTTGCTCATAGAATTTGGATTTTCAAGAGATGCATTCATGTTATTTTTTTCTCCTTAAAATGAAAGACCTGCTTCTCTTGCCGCATCAGCAAGGGCTTTTACACGACCATGATAAAGATAACCACCACGATCAAATACCACTTCGGATATTTTTGCTTTTTTAGCACGATCTGCTATCAAAGAGCCAACAGCTTTTGCCGCATCTACGCTGGAAGAGGATTTAAGCTTAGTTTTAAGCTCCTTATCAAGTGTAGAAGCAGAAGTAATTGTAACGCCTTTATTATCATCTATGAGCTGAACATAGATATGCTTATTTGAGCGTTTTATAGAAAGACGAGGGCGGCCATTATCCTGCTTGCGCAGTTTAAAGCGCGTTCTGCGCTGGCGTCTTTCAAATGATGTTTCTCTAAATGACATAGTTATTCTCCCTTATTTCTTCTTGCCTTCTTTGCGGCGTACACGTTCATAAGAATATTTTATTCCTTTACCTTTATATGGCTCCGGTTTGCGGTAGGAGCGAATTTCAGCTGCAACCTGACCAACCACCTGTTTATCGCAACCAGAAATAACTACCTCTGTCTGTTTTGGACATTCGATTTTTATGCCATCTGGTATTGGGTAATTCACATCATGGCTGAAACCAAGATTGAGTTTTAAAGTTTTGCCAGCAACGGCAGCTCTATAACCAACGCCGTTAATTTCAAGATTTATAGTAAACCCTTCAGAAACACCCTTAACCATGTTGTTTGTTATATTACGAGTCATTCCCCAAGCAGAACGGGCCTGTATAGAATCATTAGCCGGTTTGAAAGTTACTTTGCTATCTTCTACAGATACAGTAACATTTTCCGGAACATTCAGAAAAAGATTTCCCTTTGAGCCGCTTACTGTGAGCTTCTGACCTTCCAGCTTCACATTAACGCCTTTTGCTATTTCAACAGGATGTATACCAACGCGGGACATAACTAACTATCCTTAAAATACGTTACAGATTATTTCGCCGCCAACATTAGCAGCTCTTGCTTCATGATCAGCCATTATACCTTTAGAGGTAGAAATGATTGATATACCAAGACCATTATGAACTTTTGGAAGATCATCAATTGCAGCATATATTCTGCGGCCTGGGGTAGAAATTTTCTTTATATTTTTTATAACAGCTTCGCCTTCATGATACTTCAGCTGTATAGACAGATTTTTTATGCCTTTTTTAACTTCTTCTTCAGAATAGTCTTTTAGAAAACCTTCTTTTTTTAGAACATCAAGAACGCCTTTGCGCATATTAGAAGATGGACATCTAACAGTGGCAAGACGGACAAGCTGCCCGTTGCGTATCGTGGTGAGCATATCTGCTATTGGATCATTAATTGCCATATTTAAACTCTTTATACACTATAAAATAAAAAAAATTACCAACTCGATTTAATTACACCAGGTATCAGGCCAATGGACGCAAGGTCACGAAGGGCAATACGAGAAATAGCGAACTTTCTGTAATAACCACGTGGACGACCAGTAATTAAACAACGATTACGTATACGAACTTTTGAACTGTTTCTTGGAAGTTTTGCCAATTTTAACTGAGCTTCAAATCTTTCTTCAATGGAAAGCTCCTTGTTCATTGCGATCTCCTTTAGCCTGGCGCGCTTACCGGAATATTTTTTTGTCATCTTTTTGCGCTTATTGTTACGCTCTATGGAACTTGATTTGGCCATTTGTTTCTCCTATTTCCTAAACGGGAAGTTAAAGGCGGCTAAAAGTGCCCTGGCTTCCTCATTATTTTTTGCAGTTGTAACAACTGTTATGTCCATACCGCGAACTTTATCGATTTTGTCATAATTTATCTCAGGAAACACAATTTGTTCCTTAAGACCAAATGTATAATTGCCCCTTCCATCAAAACTTTTTGGCGAAAGACCGCGGAAATCTCTAACTCGAGGGAGGGCCATATTAACCAAACGGTCCATAAACTCAAACATTCTCTGCTTTCTAAGCGTAACTTTACAACCTATTGGCATATTTTCGCGTAATTTAAAAGTTGCTATGGATTGTTTGGCACGGGTAATCACAGGCTTCTGGCCAGTTATTATAGCCAAGTCATTAGCAGCAGCTTCTGGAGCTTTACTGTTAGTAACACTGTCGCCAACGCCAATATTAACAGAGATTTTAACTATCCTTGGGACTTCATAAGGATTTTTATAGTTAAACTGCTCCTGCATTGCGGCGCGTATTTTATTTTCATATAGTTCTTGTAAACGTGCTGCCATTGTATTCCTCTTATGATATCACTTCGCCAGATTTCCTGGCAAAGCGTACCTTTTCTCCGTTTTTAAGTTTCTTATAACCAACTTTTGTTGGGCCACCATTTTTTGGGTCAACAAGAGCAACATTGGAAATGTGTATAGACAGTTCCTTGCTGATTATACCGCCCTGACTTGTCTGGCTTGGCTTTTCATGTTTTTTAACGACATTAATGCCAGAAATCAGAACGCGATTTTTCTCAGGGAAAACCTTTATAACTTCACCCTTTTTGCCTTTATCGCGGCCTGATATAGCGATAACTTGATCGCCTTTTTTCATTTTGAGCTTTGCCATTATAATACCTCAGGTGCCAGAGAAACAATTTTCATGAAATGCTTGCTACGCAATTCACGGGTAACAGGGCCAAATATACGAGTTCCTATTGGCTCGCCCAGTTTGCTTATTATAACAGCAGCATTATTATCAAATCTTATAGAGCTGCCATCGCGACGATAAGTTTCTTTTCTTGTACGCACGACTACTGCTCTGTGAACTTCACCTTTTTTAACTTTTCCGCGTGGAATAGCTTCTTTAACTGATACAACGATAATATCACCAATACTGGCATATTTACGTTTTGAACCACCCAGCACTTTAATGCACTGAACCTCGCGGGCGCCGGAATTATCGGCTACTTGTAATCTTGTCTGAGCATGTATCATAATTAAAACTCACTATTTTCCAGATTTCTTTTCAGCTGCAACCACAGCCCATCTTTTTGTTTTAGAGTAGGGCTTAGATTCCTGTATGCTGACAATGTCGCCGACCTTATAGCGGTTCTCTTCGTCATGTGCAGCATATTTCTTCGTTCTTTTTACAATCTTCTTGTAAACTGGGTGAGAAAGGCGGCGTTCAACCTTAACAGTAACCGTTTTATCGGCCTTATCACTTACTACTACACCCTGTAAAATTCTTTTTGGCATTTTATCCTCTTATTAAACTATGCGGCTTTCTTTTTGCCTTTTGTTTTTTTAGCTTCTTTTTTAGTTTCCTTTTTGGCTTTACCTTTTGTAATTGTTACAACAGGTCTTTCGCCACGATCCGTTTGAATAGTTCTTATTTTTGCAATGTTCTTCCTGACTTCACGGACGCGGCTGGTTTTTTCCAGCTCGCCAGTTGTTTTCTGGAAGCGCAAATTAAACTGTTCCTTCTTAAGGTCGGACAGAAGGGAATTAAGCTCATCAGCTGTTTTTGTACGCAATTCGCTAGCTTTCATCATTCTCTCCTTAACTTATTCTTTTTATAAACTTAGTTTTTATCGGGAGTTTAGCTGCTGCCCTTTCAAAAGCAACGCGAGCTACATCTTCCGGGACGCCACCAAGCTCAAAAAGTATTTTTCCTGGCTTTATACGAGCTGCCCAATATTCAACAGCACCTTTTCCTTTACCCTGACGAACTTCCAGTGGTTTAGCTGAAACTGGCACATCTGGGAAAACGCATATCCATAATTTACCAACTCGTTTCATATGACGAGAGATAGCTCTTCTTGCAGCTTCAATCTGCCTGGAGGTAATTCTATCAGGCTCAAGTGCCTTTAAGCCAAATTCACCAAAATTCATCATAGCTCCGCTAGAGGCAAGACCGTGTATACGTCCTTTGTGCGCTTTGCGGAATTTTGTTTTTGCTGGCATTAACATGTTAAATTACTCCTAAAACTATCTCAATATGCCTGCTTGGCGTTTATCTTGTGCCATTGGGTCATTGGTTAATACTTCACCTTTGAAAACCCAAACTTTTATACCAATAACGCCATAAGTTGTTATTGCTTCGGCAGTTCCATAATCTATATCAGCGCGCAGTGTATGAAGCGGAACGCGACCTTCGCGATACCATTCCATGCGGGCTATTTCTGAGCCATTAAGACGCCCAGAGCAATTTATTCTTATGCCCTGTGCACCAAGACGCATTGCAGATTGAACCGCACGTTTCATGGCTCTCCTAAAGGCTATTCTGCGCATTAATTGCTGAGCGATGCCTTGAGCAATTAATGTTGAATCAATTTCCGGCTTACGAATTTCTACTATGTTAAGATGAACTTCATCAGTAGTGAATTTCGCAACTTGGTTTTTTATCTTTTCAATATCAGCGCCTTTTTTACCAATTATTATACCTGGTTTTGAGGTATATAATGTAACACGCATTTTTTTAGCAGAACGCTCCAGCACTATTTTGCTTACGCCTGCGCTTTCCAGTGCCTTTTGCAGATACTTACGAATCTTCAAGTCTTCATGCAGCATTTTTGCATAGTCGGCTTTGGCGTACCAGCGGGAATCCCAGGTGCGGTTAATATTAACGCGAATGCCTATCGGATTAATTTTTTGACCCATTATTCCTTCTCCTCAATTTCGCGGACAACAACGGAGAGATTGGAAAAAGGTTTTAAAATCCTCACACCTCTACCGCGTGCACGTGCATGGAAACGTTTCATTACAATGCCCTTTTCAACATAAATTTCTGCCACATAAAGTCTGTCTACATCTAGATTATGATTATTCTCAGCATTAGCTATAGCTGACTGCAAAACTTTTTTCACTTCTGTAGCTATAGCCTTTTTGGAGAAAGTAAGCTGTTTTAATGCTTCCCCAACTTTAAGGCCACGTACAAGCTGTGCAACCAGACCAAGTTTACGAGGGCTGATACGTATAGACTTGCAATAAGCTCTTGCCTCATTTTCAGCCAATCTTCTTTCTGTAGCTTTCTTACCCATTATCTAACTCTCTAACTTGCTGCGCCCGGAGCCGCAAATGTTGTTTTCTTTTCCAATCCGTGACCGTGGAAGGTACGGGTAGGGGAGAATTCCCCAAGTTTATAACCAACCATCTGTTCTGTAACAGAAACTGGAATAAATTTATGGCCATTATAAACACCAAAAGTTACACCAACAAACTGTGGCAGAATAGTAGAACGACGGGACCAGGTTTTAATTATCTGGTGACGGCCTTCAGCCTGCTCTACCTTTTTCAGCAGGTGGCTGTCAACAAATGGTCCTTTCCAAACTGAACGTGACATAAATTCTCCTTATTTCTGATATCTACGGCTTATTATATATTTACCACTATCTTTTTTCTTGCTGCGAGTTCTAAGACCCTTAGATTTCTGGCCCCAAGGTGAAACAGGATGACGTCCACCGGAAGTTTTTCCTTCACCACCACCCAGAGGATGATCAACAGGGTTCATAGCAACACCACGAACATGTGGTTTCTTACCTAACCAACGGTTACGGCCGGCTTTCCCAATATTCCTGTTTTGATGATCAGGGTTGGAAACTGCGCCAATAGTCGCCATGCATTCAGCTGGAACTTTCCTTACTTCACCGGAGCGAAGCTTAAGCAGGGCATAACCACTATCTTTACCAGTAAGCTGAACATATGAGCCAGCAGAGCGGGCGAGTTGACCACCTTTGCCGGGTTTCATTTCTACATTATGAATAATTGTACCAACTGGAATATTTTTAAGTGGCATAGCATTACCAGGTTTTATATCAGCGTCCTGGGCTGCTATTATCTTAGTTCCAACATTTATTCTCTGAGGGGCAAGTATGTATGAAAGAGTGCCATCTTCATATTTAATCAGGGCAATATGAGCAGTACGGTTTGGATCATACTCGATACGTTCTACTATAGCTGTTACATCAAGCTTGTTACGCTTAAAATCTATAATGCGATATCTCTTTTTATGTGCTCCACCGCGGAAGCGAGAAGTAATGTGCCCCTGGTTGTCACGGCCGCTAAGGCGTTTTCTGCCTTCAGTAAGAGTTTTCTCTGGCTTGCCTTTATGCAGTTCAGAGCGATCTACCATTACAAGACCGCGCAGTGAAGGAGTAACAGGTTTAAAAGTTTTCAAAGCCATTTTCTTATACTCCTGCCATTACATCAATAGACTGGCCTTCAGCCAGAGAAACAATAGCCTTCTTAAAAGAAGGGCGGGTTCCAGATCTTCCTTTGAAAATCTTAATTTTACCTTTTACATTTACAGTATTCACGCCAGTAACTTTTACATTAAATAATTTTTCTACCGCTTCCTTGATTGATTTTTTGTTCGCATCAGAAGCAACTTTAAAAGTCACTTTGTTATGCTCAGAAAGCATCGTAGATTTTTCTGTTATATGTGGAGAGCGTATTACATCAAATATTACTTTTTTCATACGAGCCTCTCTTCCAGAAGTTTTACTGCATCAACTGTTATCACTAAGTTATCATGTTTTAATATGTCGTAAACATTAGCTCCGATCTGGGGAAGGATGTCGATACCTTCAAGATTTCGTAAAGCTTTTGTTAAATTTACATCCGTCTTTTCACCATCTATAAACAGGACATTTTTAAGACCAAGTTTATTAAGCTTTTCTATAATTTCCTTAGTTTTTGGAGATTTCATAGAAAGAGAATCAATAACTTTCAGTTTTCCTTCTGCAGCCTTATGAGAAAGGGCAGTTTTCAAACCTAGTTTACGAACTTTTTTAGGCATGTCATAAGCATGACTACGTGTTTTTGGGCCAAATACTACTGCACCTCCACGCATATGGGGCGAACGAAGAGAGCCTTGTCTCGCATTGCCAGTACCTTTTTGATTAAACGGCTTTTTAGTTGTTCCGCTTATTTCACTTACAGTAAGAGTGTTATGTGTTCCAGCCTGCTTTCTTGCACGCTGCCATTCTACTACACGCTGCAATATATCTTTGCGCATAGGCAAACCAAAGACATTTTTATTCAAATCGGTGTTTGATTCAATATCTTTAGTAAATGAAATAACTTTAACCTTCATGGTCTTATTCCTTATCCTTATTTTCAGACTCGCTGTCTTCTTCTTTAGCTTCTTTCCTTGCTTCTTTTTCTTCAGCTAAAAGAGCCTGAGTTCTTTTAGCTTCAGCCTCATGCGCCTTCTTTGCAGCGGATTCTTCAGCTTCATGTGCAGCTTCAGCAGCTTCTTTTGAGCCAAGTATTGCAGCTGGGAACGGAGCGCCCTCCGGCCTGCCAAATTTTACTGCATCTTTTATTAAGACAAGGCTACCTTTTGCTCCTGGGACTGAGCCTTTTACTGCGATAATTCCAGTTTCTTCATCGGTAGATTCAACCTCAAGATTTTGTACAGTAACTCTTTCTGCGCCCAAATGGCCAGCCATTTTCTTGCCTTTGAAAACCTTGCCTGGATCCTGACGCTGCCCGGTGGAACCGTGCGAACGATGCGAAACAGAAACACCGTGAGAAGCTTCTAAACCAGAGAAGTTCCAGCGTTTCATAGAACCAGCAAAGCCTTTACCTATGCTAGTTCCAGTAACGTCAACTTTCTGGCCTGAAATAAAATGATAAGCGGAAAGTTTACTTCCAGGCTCAAGCATTGCTTCTTGGGTTACTCTGAATTCTACTAATTTGCTCTTTGGTTCAACTTTATTTTTTGCAAAATGACCGCGCATTGGCTTTGTAACATTCTTAGCTTTTCTTGGAAAAGCACCAAGCTGTACAGCTGTATAGCCATCTTTTTCCTTTGTCTTTACACTAACAACCTGGCAATCAACCACCTGCAGAAGAGTAACAGGCACGTTAATACCCTCTTCAGTAAAGATACGGCTCATCCCAACTTTTTTTGCTATTAGACCAGTACGCATTATGCCGCCTCCATAATCTGAATGTTAACTTCAACACCTGCAGGAAGATCTAACTTACCAAGAGCTTCCAGTGTTTGGGCATTAGAATCAACAATGTCTATTAAGCGTTTGTGTGTACGAATTTCAAATTGCTCACGT
>Ga0210057_1005162_pt1 | contig 16906 bp, 14 predicted proteins | sample CryGeyCG2114_010_2_FD_183968 | JGI IMG/M metagenome (GOLD analysis project Ga0210057, IMG submission 183968) | Groundwater microbial communities from aquifer - Crystal Geyser CG10_big_fil_rev_8/21/14_0.10 (SPAdes) (version 2) | ecosystem: Environmental > Aquatic > Deep subsurface > Groundwater ...
CGTAACCCCATTTGTCGTAACTATCTTTGGCCGCCTTAATAATGTCAGGATGATTGGACAAACCAAGATAATTATTGGCGCACATGTTGATCACTTGTTGGTCGTGATTGACTTCAATATGTGAACCTTGGGGCGAGGTGATGATTCTTTCCGCCTTGTATAGCCCGGCCTTTTTTATTTCTTGTATTTCATTTTGAATTTTATTTTTAGCTATATTGAACATTATTTTCTCCTTAGGATTGCCAATCTAAAATAACTTTTCCCGACTTGCCTGCACGCATAAGCTCAAAGCCCTCTTCAAATTGAGTGGCGGGAAAACGATGGGTAATGATAGGTGACAAATCAAGCCCTGATTGAATCAAAACCTGCATTTGATACCAGGTCTCAAACATCTTGCGGCCATAAATACCTTTGATATTGAGAGAATTAAAAACCACTTTGTCCCAATCAACGCCAGTTCCATTAGGAAGAATTCCCAGTAAGGCTATGTTACCTCCATGAATCATGGATTCAATCATGCTCTCAAAGGCGTTGACGTTGCCGGACATCTCAAGCCCTACATCAAAGCCCTCTGTCATGCCCAGCTCTCGCATGACGTCTTTTAATTTTTCACTTCGAACATCCACCACTCGCGTCGCTCCCATTTTCTTCGCCAGCCCTAAACGATAGGGATTGACGTCAGTGATGACCACATGGCGAGCGCCGGCATGCTTGGCGACAGCGACGGCCATGATGCCAATGGGGCCAGCTCCGGTTATCAGAACATCTTCTCCCACTAAGTTGTAGGTCAAGGTGGTATGAACAGCATTACCAAAGGGATCAAAAATAGCAAAGGTCTCTTCCGCTATTTTGGGATCGCAGCGCCAAACGTTACTCGCCGGCAGCGACAGGTACTGGGCAAAAGCACCGGGGCGATTGACACCAACCCCTTGGGTATCTTGACACAGGTGCCAGCGACCAGCGCGACAGTTGCGGCAATGACCACAGACGATGTGTCCCTCGCCTGAAACAAGCTCGCCTACTTCAAGTCCCTTTACATTGCTTCCTAGTTGCGCGATCTCTCCCACATATTCATGTCCCACGACCATGGGTACCGGAATAGTCTTTTGCGCCCATTCATCCCAGTTATAAATGTGAATATCAGTGCCACAAATGGCCGTCTTTTTTATTTTAATGAGAACATCGTCAATGCCTATTTCAGGAACGGGAACTTCTTCCATCCAAAGGCCCATTTTTTTATGTTTTTTAACCAGTGCGCGCATTGTTTTAGACACCGCCAAATCCTTGATAAAAATTAGGCCTTAGTCTACCCAGCGAAAATTAAAGCGGCCATGCCAAACTGCTGATAACACGACGTGACAGGGAGGGGGAAATTTTTTCCTGGCAAAACAATTTGGTTTTGGAAAAACGTAAAATGAAATGAGCTAAATGCCGAAAGATAGGCGTTGCTCTGATCTCATACACATGATTCAAGGAGAAAAAAATGGCAAAGTGGCGCGCGCAAGTCATGGTCAAATGGTCTAAAGATGCTCCCCGTTGGGATAATTGGAACTGGCTCAAAGAGTGGAATGAAGTTTCTTGGGCGGGATCTACCATGGGAGATTGGGATATGACTCTATGGGTGGACGTATCTTCCCCCGAGGAATTGGAAAATTTTGTGCATAACAAGCTTAAGGCCACCAATTGGGTTGATGAAACCTACTCCACCTGGGTTAAAGAAGTTTGGGCAGCCTAGCCTCTAGCTTTTCTTGGGCTAAAAAAATTTCTAAAATCTGCCACGATAAAGAGCAAGGCGGGTAAAAAAATTAAATCCGCCAATAGGGCCGACATAAGCACCATGGCACAAAGCAGGCCAAAATTTATATTGGGAATGAAATCACCAAAAATAAATAACCCAAAACCCAAAACCAAAATAACCGTGGTGAAAATGAGTGCCATACCGGTATAGGTGAATATCTCCTTGATGGCACTGTCTTCATCTTGCCCGGCCTTTTTAAGCCGATAAAAATTAGTTAAAAAGTGAATGGTATCATCTACTGCAATTCCTAAAGTCACACTTGCCACTAGCGCTGTCCCGATATTAAGTTGCATACCCATCAGCTTCATAAAGGCAGCGCCAAAAAATAATGGTAGAATATTAGGCGCCATGGAAAGAAGGCCCAGTTTAACACTGCGAAGAAGAATCATCATAAGAATTCCCACCAGTATCATGGCCAGAGTGATTGATTTAAAAAAGGTCAAGACGACGTAATCCATCATCCTTTGAAATAATAAAAACTTACCAGTGGCATGCAGGTCAAGGCCAAAATCTTTGGCCTTGTCTTCAAGTAAACTAACACTACGAAGCCAACTTCTGGTGTCGTTTAAATTCCACAAAACACTCATGCGCAGGGCATCTTTTTTTAGCGTCATGCGATTGTTGAGATCCATTCCCTGCGGCAATCCCATGGTGTACATAAACAGCTCTTCCGCAATGGTTTGCTTGGAATCAGGAAGCTTATATTCACTCGCCTTGCCAGCAAACAGCGCCTGATTCATTTCTTTGATGATGTCGGTGATATCAACTGTCTTATTGACGTACGGAAGAGATTCTATCCAATTTTTATAGGCCTCGACTTTTTTAAGAAATACCGGATCCTTGATGCCATCTTCTACGCCAGCAGAAATCACCAACTCAGGACCAGTGCTTCCTCCAAAATGTGCCAGCACGTAATCGTTGGCAACCCGTAAGGGCACCTTGGGTTTAAAATACAAATAGGGGTTGGAATTGATTTCATTATCCAATCCATAGATGAGACTGACGATTGAAAGACCCACAAACACAATAAAAATGGGATAGCGAAATTTTTTAATCTGCACTGTCGCAACGGCGCAAAGCCTTTCCCAGTATCTGTGACCACCATCCTGACCGCCTCCACGCTTAAAGCTTTTGGGAACCTTTATTGGAAGTAAGACCAGGAGAGGACAAATCAAAAACATAGTGATGAGCCAAGCAAATAACGTCCCTGTTCCTGCCAAAAATCCTAATTGCCGGATGGGAACAAGTTCAGTCGTGAGCAAACTAAAAAATCCCAAGGTGGTGCTAAATGAAGTTAAGAAGGTTGGCAAAATATTTTTAATCAGACAACAATAGACAGCTTCTTTGTGCGCCATTCCCTTGGCCTTGAACTGAAAAAAAGTGGCAATGATGTGAACTGAATCAGCAATTCCAACCGCCACCATAATACCAGGCAGGATAGTCAAAATTTCGTTAAACTTCATGCCCAGATAGAAACACAGTCCAAGGGTTGTTCCAATGCTCGTTCCCATAAGCAAGAGGGGCAAAACAGTGGCGGAGAGCGAACGAAAAACAAAGAGTAAAAGAATGATAATGAGCAAAAATAAAATGGGCAAAATAAGTGAAGTGTCCCTATTTGAAACTTCACGGAAGGAGTCATTGACAGCAGCTTCACCAGTGACAAAGAGTTTAAGTTCTGGATCAGTTTGATATTCTTTAATCATTCTCCGGGTTGCCTCAATAATTTTGCGATAATTGGGGCTTCCTTTCAAAGTCGGCACAAGCCGAGCGAAAATCATGGCATTTTTGCCATCTTTTGAAATCAGATAATTGGGCAGCACCCTATGTGCCAAGGCCTGGGTAAGTTTTTGATCAAGATAAGTAGAATCTGACAAACGCGAATTATCCAGAAAATTTTCAACTAAAATATCATCGCCTGATCCGGTAGTTTGCTGGTAATTAGAAAGAGAATCCACTCGCAAGACTTGAGGAAGAGTCCACATTTTTTCAGTCATATCGTGGAGAACCTGAGCATACTTTGGAGTTAAAATACCTTGTTTGGTCGCCATTACCACAACCAGATTTTCATCGTTACCAAATTGTCTTTCAAAGGCGTTAAGAATCTGGATATTGGGATCGCTCTCCCTAAACCACACTCTGGCATCATACTGCTCTTCAAAATTTTTAAGCCCAGGCAGCAGGGATAAAATAAAAATGGTTATTAGCAGCAAGGACAGTTTAGATCTTTGAACGACAAAACGAGCAATGGCAGCACTAACACCTTTTTCGTGAGGAGGTTGCCAATTTTGACTGTCACACGACCGCGATTCTCCCTGCATAAACACTCTTTGTTAAAGATAACGGGTTAAAGTTAGAAAAAATTGATTATCGCCATTTAAAACTTCCAGTCCTGTAGCATAGGTGCCTTTTTGCGGGGCCTCATAAAATCGCAGGCCAGTACCTACCTTCCACGAATCACCTATTCTCTGAGAATATTTGGCACTGTAAAAATTTTCATTGGCGCGCTCAAGATCGGTAATGCCGGCAACAAAAATCTCGCGACTATCCTGATCGTTAAAGGCAAAGCGATAACCTAAAAAAACATCACGTTGAAAGGCCGAAAGTTCTGCCCGCTGGGCCTCACTAGTGCCTAGGATGGTATCGCCCTCGAGGAAAAAAGTACTTTCAGTCCCATTGTCATGCACGATACCGTACTCAAAACCTGCGGCAATCTCTTGATGATCAACAGGTGTTCTAAAACCTCTGGCGGTTAAAATATTAAGATCTTTTTTAAATTTTCGAATGGCCCCTTCGGCCTTAATAATCAGACCGCCTAAAACATATTGAAGAGTACCGCCGACTTGAGTATCTCGAAAAAAATATGGAATGGTCGGAGTCGAATTAGGGATAACTCCTGAGGGAGAAATAAAAATTGGCACAAGAGTGTAATTAGATTCCCCCACCACAGCAAAATTGCGATCCATATGCTGTAATACGTGTAAACTAATATCTGCTGTTCCCACATGCTGATCAAGGCGCACTCCCCATTGTTGCCCTCTGCGATCATTGGAGTGATCATCAACAAATACTGGTGGTCGCAAAGTTTGACCAAAACCTAAGCGGTTTGAAGCGCTGGGATAGAGTGGTCGCTCATAGCGCGGCCAATAGTAAAAAGATATGTCGCCATTCCACACAGAGCGATTGAGTTCGAGTGTCAGCTCGCCACGCTTATCCAAATACTCTAAATTGGAATCCCAATTGCGTGAATTGACGACATCGGCGGGATGAAAGGCCTCAGTAGCAGTCCAATTAAAAATCTTGTACCCGGCATAAAGACGCCATTCCTGCATGAAATTCATGGAAAAATAGGCATCTTCAATGAACATGACATCGCGAGAAGAATCCAATCGATCAGTACGAAACAATCCACGAAAAACAGTCTTGTATGCATCCTCTTCCCAGCGCGTTTCAACTCTGCCAAAAACTGCCTGACCGCCATCTACAGTGGAAGGGATATCATCATTTTTAAACTGTCTAAACTCAAAAGAAAGCTCCCCCTGTCCTTGCCAATTTTCTTTATCAAATGGCGAAGCCAAAAGATTTAAACTTAAAAGCAACAAAAATACGAAGAGAAATTTTTTCATTGGCACATCTATCCCGATTATTGCAGGTTGCGAGTCTCAAAATAATTTGCTTTATGCTTTACTCCCACTTTTCTTTCGAGCCATGTAAAGGTACTTTGTTTTTGAGTTTGCACATTTTTCATATGAATTTTATTTGCCAACCAGAAAGTCTTAGGTCCAACTTTAAACTGCTTAAATTCGGAGAACTCTCCCACTTTTAAAAGTTCATTTTTACGGTCGAAGTATTCAACTTTCAAGGCATTGTTATATTTTTGAGAAACATACAATACTTGTTTAGAATAACCACTGTCTCTAAGAGGAATTCTTTCTAAGACCCAAATATCCTGGCCTGCCATTTTGCCATCCTTAATCCACTTGTAATTGTATTTTTCAACCTCTTGGCCGCCAATGTCCTCGTAGCTAAATTCAGATCCCATAAATGATGCTGACTTATTTTTGCCCGAAATCCTTTTTACCCGGCGCAGGGAAGGTAGATAGAGCCACTGCTCATCATCGCTATTCTTATGTGCCCATGTAAGCATTTTGGTGCCCTTAACATCCTTGGGCGCCAAAAAAATACTCATGCTTTTGTTGCCATCACCGGGCACCTCCATGACAGTCCCATCCATCTCTCGATCGGTGGAGGTGCCGTGGGCATCGATCAAAACCATTTTCATTTTGGAAGACTCACCAATGAACCCGTCATTGCGCAACTCTATTTCCTTGGCAATTTTTGTTCCTTTTTCTTCCGCTGTCTCGGCCCTGACAAGATTTGTAAGCATCAGGCCCAAAAGAAAACCTGCAAAGATTGTATTTCTCACTCCCGCCTCCAAAATTTTATTCAATTTTTAAGTATTTTAATCCTAAGCTGTAGGGAGTGACTAGGCTATATGGAAAAAGAACTGTAATATGGCTCAAGCAGGTTTTAGGAGAGACTTATGTCCGTTTATGTCAACCGTCTACTCAATCTTAAAAAAATCAAGGCCATTGGCCTTGATATGGATTATACCCTTGTCCGTTACCACACGGAGATCTTTGAAGACTTTGTGCACAAAGCAGTTTTGCAAAAATTGGTTGAAGTCAAAGACTACCCCGACAGCATTCTTAAAATGGACTTTAATTTTCAAAAGGTGATTCAGGGACTGGTACTCGATAGGCGTTTTGGCAATCTGCTCAAGCTGTCGCGCTTTGGCAAAGTGAAAATGGCCTACCATGGAACCCACAAAATGGACTTTTCTGAGCAACAAAAAGTCTATCAACAAAAAGTGATTGATTTACAAGACGTGCAAATTCAAAGCCTGGATACCAATTTTTCCATCAGCAACGGCGTGTTATTTGGCCAATTAGTTGACAAAAAAGATCAGGGCGAAATCTCCCACAGCTACGAACAAATGGCCGATGATATAAAGGAAATGCTAGATCTGGCGCACCGAGATGGCACACTCAAAAATGAAGTTAAAAATAATATTAGCAAGTATATTATTCGCGATCCCGAACTGCCGCCATTGCTAGAACGCTATAAATCCTATGATAAAAAGCTGTTGGTTATTACCAATTCAGATTTTTTCTACACCAAGCTACTTTTGGATTACACCATTACTCCCTACTTAACCTCACATAAAAGTTGGCAGGAGTTATTTGACGTAGTGATTACCTTTTCTATGAAGCCACGGTTTTTTACTGAAAAATCCTTGTTCTTAAAAATTGATCCTGAAACCGGCCTTATGAGCAATTATGAGGGGCAAGTCGACAATGGTATCTTCCAGGGTGGCAATGCTCTTAAGCTTGAGGAGGATTTGGGCATTTCCGGTGAAGATATCCTTTATCTAGGCGACCACATTTATGGTGACGTCGTAAGTATTAAGAAAAACTGCAATTGGAGAACCGCCTTGGTGCTTGAGCCTTTGCAAGAAGAATTGGCCTCACTTAAACGGGCGCAAAAAATTGCGCGAGAACTAGATGCTATGATGGCACAAAAAGAGATCGTCGAAGACAAAATAAATAATATACACACACTGGAAACGAAGCAAAAAAGTGAGGCGGGTAAAAAAAATCTATCTGCACTTTACCAAGAAGTTGAAGATATGAACCAGGCCATTTCAGATAAAATTGTCGCCTACCAGGCCGCGTTTAACCCTTTTTGGGGTGAATTAATGCGTGCCGGGCTAGAGGAAAGTCGCTTTGCCGGCCAAACTGAAAAGTATGCCTGTATCTATATGCAAAAAATCACCGATCTACTTAAGTGCTCACCTCGCACTTACTTTCGACCGGCCAAACGCATATTGCCGCATGAAAGACCTTTTTTGTGAAGCAACCAGTTTAAAAAATTAGCATAAACCTTATAGACTTGGCGCCCATAGCCTCCGGCCATTACAAAGGTCATGGCAATATTTCGAACAGCAAAAAATTCGTAAATCATCTGATCGCGCGCCAGCATCTGTTGCTCGGACAACATTAGGCCGCGCGTGCTTGGTAGCTCATCGAGCTCAAAAGGATCTGCTCCCAAAACTACCACCACCACGTCTGGTAGTGGATATTCCTGCTGTAAAAACGCAAGAGAACTGGCCAGCTTCTCAAGATATAAAGCTTCTTCTCCTGCTCTCATCGCAATATCCAGATTGCTGGGATAATCGCGCTTACTCTCATCGTCCAAAGGCCAAGCATTGGCCATGTGGATGCTACAAGTCACAATACTTGAGTCATTTTGAGTCATTTCTGCTGTGCCATCACCTTTGTGTGCATCAACGTCAACAACCCATGCATTTTTTATCGCCAAGGATTTCTGTGCAATACGAATTCCAATCACAATATCGTTAACCGGACAAAAACCTGCCGCGCCCGAACTCTTTGCATGGTGCATACCTCCGCCGAGAAAAAAGCTCAATCCAAGTTCAAGTGCCAGATTTATACCTTGCGCCACCCCTCTCGCCTCGGTTAAAAGCTCATCGCGCAGATCCGCCAGGGGATACTTGGCGATTTTGGGATCGTAGCGGTGGTAGGTGCCATCGGCATTGATACACTCATAACATTTAAGCATCCACTTTACGCAGCTCTCGCCTATCAACTCGTCAACAAAATCTTGATTATGGGCCAAAAGCAATTCCTGACGAGTTAATTTAGCAAGAGAAATTTGATTCACATTGGAGGCCCCAATGCAGTCAATGATTTGCGTGATTCGGTCTTGTTCCAGAGGAATCAAGATTCCATAATCAATCAATCTGTGGCGTTTTGAACTTGATTTAAAAATCATTAGGATATCCTATCATCGAACTTTGAAATTAACTCATCCCACCCTATAATGGAAATAATGCAATTTAAACAGAATGCTTCACTTTTTAGACCGCTTGCTTTGACCTGTATCATAATGGGCGCGACGGCCATTGACCAGGCCCAGGCGCTGACCTCGACTCCGGTGCGAGAAGAACTATTTCGCTACACACTTTTGAGCGACCGCATGGAAATCTATCGCGCACACAAAAACCCCGAGCGCGAACAATTTTTCAAATTGGATCTAGCTGTAAGCTCAGGGCTTAAAGACCTGATTGGAGATATTAAAAGTGGAAACTCAAGCTCCTCTAATGCCGTGACCAAGCAGATTGAGATTTTAGGCCTGCTTAACAAAAGTATCAATACTGAACGCTATGTTGACTTGAAGGCCGGAATTGGCATTCCCCTGCCCTATTTTTCAATTTCTAAAATTCATTTTCTACCCTCTCTTTTTTATGAACTGGGATTGGGCGCCTCTTTGTCGATTTCCAATTTTGGCGACGTTCAAAACCCGCGCGCCCAAACCTATGTCAAAAAAGAAACTAAAATGGGGCTAGAGTCCAAAGTCAGTCGCACTGGCAAATTTGATTTTAGCGCCGCCCTTTATACCCTTGATCGCGCCGATGCCAGCAACACACTGACTGCTACAAACTTGGCCGCAGGCCAGGATTTAGTCAGCTTTGATTCACTTAATCAGTCGCAAAAGTTTTTGGCATTTGATTTTGCCGTCACCAAGAAAAGGGCGGCCTACCAATACACTTTAAAAATGCGCGAGTTGCCGATTAAAACCCTGACTGAAACTCGTGCCAGCGACTTTGGCAAAAGCCCATTACTTCAGGCCGGGGTGGAACGGGAATTTAAATTTGACGCCTTCACTTATCAGTGGAGCTTGGGCGTCCATTACCGCAAGCGCTACGCTCTTGCCGATGGTTTTTTTCTTTACCAAAAACTATACAGCTTTAAAACTATTCCCATCACCCTGCATAGTTTCTTGGATAATGAATCTCTATTTATCTCTCCCAGTCTCAAGTTTTCAATCTGTGAAATGAGCTATGGATACAAGCTTATTTATCGCAATCCAATTGATAACATGTGGGTCCCTGGAGTTCACAATATCCTCTTTAGCGTGAATTTCCCCGCCCCTTAATTTGTAGGAAATGATGATAAACTTAAAAACATTAGGGTTTGGAATATTACTAGGATTAATTTTAGGTGCCGGAGGATGGCATTGGATCTTTGCTCCAGCTACTATAAATGACCAGGACAAAAAAAATCTCGATGCAAATCAAGATTCCGTCTCGTGCCAGCAACTTAAAAACAAAATTCTTGATTTGCAGCAAGAGATAAGTGCAAAAATGCAAAACGATTCAAGCGTACTGGAGGATGCCAATAAACGTCTTGCTTTAACCCAGGATCTTTATTCAAAAATGTTTAATATGTTCCTGGCCAATGTCGCCCTTAACCTCAAAGATAAAAGCAAGTGGCAAGTGCTCAAAGAAACAAACGACTTGGTGGCCCAAAGTAGTGACTCCGCTTGCGACAAAGTAAATGCCAGTGCCAACGACAACAAAAGAGCGGAAACGCCTGAGATGAACGGCGAAAGACCAAATCGCCCATCCGAACCCCGCGCCACCAGTACTCCTGAAAAAGAAGAAAAAAAATCCAGCGCCTTACTTTTGCAAGGAGAGCGACTTGCCAAGCCCTCACGTTATTATCGCAAATCAATACCGATTGTAGGAAAAAATACTTTGTTTGAATCGCTACAAGGGAGATTTAAGGGGAAAATCCATCATAAAAATGAAAACAAGATCTGGGATATGGTGGTTTTTGCTGACTACACTTTTAATGGCAAGATTTATCAAGGTGAGGCCTTTGTTGAACTTTCCGATGATATTAGGGGCGTCTTTAGCAATTCTCGCAGCCATGGCGATAATAATAACTTCCAGAGCAATAGTGATGATCCCGAGGCGCTGGTACTTGAGGCCTCACCCGATAGCTTTGCCCGCTTGCAGCCCATCTATAACGCCAGTAAAAAGATAACGGGACTTAAGGGTAGCTATTATCAGGTAAAAAAGAAATCAAAAGAATATAAGTACTTAGGTAGTATTTTGCTCTATCGCGAGTAACGCCTAAGCGACTTGCCACAACCGCTATACTAAAATTTTTACAACATTTCATCTATTGGCTGAAGGCCACACCTGTCTGTGCTAAATAAGTCTGCTAAATAGGGGATCAATAGGAGTGAATATGCAAAAATTAAAAATGACGACAATTGTAGTGAGTGCCATCTTTTGTCTTGCCCTGCAAGCGGAAGATACGATTACAAATATGTCACGAATGGATCAAAATGATGGCAGCATGAGTAGTGTAGCGGTAACTGACCAAGGTCTTCTTGGTACATGTTATGCTCACGCCGTGTCTCAGGCCAGTGATGCCTACATTCATGCCAAGCAGTTAGCAGATACTAAACACGCCACCAGCCCTATCATGGTAGGTCTAGAATATAAAGATAATGTGCTTAGAAGACTTTTAGGTTTGCCTGGTCAAATTGATGGCGGAACTATCTGTCGCACCTACAAAAAATCTGTACAAAAATACGGTGCCTGCGATCAGGAAGTAGTAGAAGGTCTTATCGACACTATGTATGCCGCTTATCCTAAGTCGTACAAAACAAAAAAATTCATTGATGAAGTCTCGGCAATTTTTAAGACATATAGGAAGAAAACGAGATTTAAATTACATAAGGATAGCGAGCGCAACAAAACAGCGAAAATTGTTACCAAGTATTTTGCCGACAACGGCGCGTTGGCGGCATTGCAACCTTCTGAATATGCCATCTATCAGGCGTTAAAAGAAAAAACATCGGTTCTATTTTTAAACAGAGTTTTCAAATCATTATGCTATAACAATCGCACCATGGTGGAAGGAACCAAGTGTAAAACCCGTCACAATCTTATTCGAAGTGCAGAAGGGAAATTAAAACTGATCGAGGAAATGAAAGCAAATATTTCTAGACCAAATGCCCAGCCGCTGATGATCTCATATTGCGCCAAAGTTCTTCTCAATGGAAAAAGCTATCAAGGCATAAAAAATGCCTTTAGCTATTTTAAATTAAATCAGTGTGGCTATCATGCCTCTTTGGTAATTGGAGCAAGAGAGCTTAACGGACAACCTCAATTTCTCATTAGAAATAGTTGGGGCAAAGGCTGCGCAGGTTATTCGAAGGATTGGCAATGTGAAAATGGTAACATTTGGGTTGACGCGCGAGCGCTTGTCAATAATCTAACTGACTATCACAAGCTGATTACTAAGAAATAAATCCATCGACATAAATTCTTTCAATGCGGGAGGGCCTTGGCCCTCCCTTTTATTTTCTCAACTTCCATACATTGATTTTCATGACCATGTTTTCTATAACCCTTGATCAGGATGTCACATTTATAACTAAGCACCTTCAAAACACTGACACGTTTTTCATCAGACAATTTTAGATTTTCTAGCAGCCATAATAATGATAAGGCTCGCCACCAGTCCATGGCCTTAAACTTGGCCGACAGTTGATCGGCATGACCACCGTACTTAATGATAAGTGCCTCTGGTAAGAACCCAATGGCGGCGCGCACACTTGCTTTAAGCCACAGATCATAATCTTCGCAAGCAGGAAAATCTTGTCGAAAGCCGCCCAAGCTTAAGAAAAAATCTTTTTTCATAATAACTGTCGAGGGAGAAACTAGACATAAATCCAAAGAGCGAATAAAAATATCTCCCCCCGATTTTTGGTGAATTTTACCGGCATTGACTCTCTTTCCTCTACGAATCCATATTTCATCTGTATGAGACCACTCAAATTCTGGACACTGCCTATGAAGCTCCATTTGTTTTTCAAGCTTTTGTGGCAGCCACTCATCGTCCGAATCCAAAAATGCCAAAAAAATACCGCTCGCTTGTTTAACTCCAAGATTTCTAGCAGCAGAGACGCCTTGATTAGTGGTGGTGATAATCCGTAAACGAGAATCGCAAACAGCGGCTAAAAGTTCCAGCGTACTATCACCCTCCTCTTTGCTTCCTCCATCGTTGACGATGATCAATTCAAGTTCTTTATAAGTTTGCCCTAGCACCGACTTTACCGCGCGCATAATGACACTGGCCCGCTGATAGGTGGGGATAATAACCGAAACTAAAGCATTATCTGACTTCATGCTGGCAGATTCTTTGCCAGGATATCTAGGCACTCTTGATAGAGATCGTCTGCAAGACAAGTAGCGTAAGCATTAAGAAGAGATTCAAGTTGCTCAGGATTGCGTACTCCTACCAGGGCCAAACCGAGTCCTTTTTGGCGCTGGTGATGTGCCATGGCCAGCTCCAGACCATTGTGCCCATGCTGCTGTAAATGATTCAGTACCTTTTCCATGGCGATAACTTTCTTTAAGACATCATCTTTTTTCCACCAAGGAGCGCTTGAGCGGCAGTCTTCTTTTTCGTATTTTCGATCTCGCCCAACAGATCCCGATATAATACCCTTATCCAGCGTGCCCCAAGTCATGCATTCAATTTGTCTGGTTTTCAGAACAGGCAAGAAATCTTCAAATTTACGGTTTAAAAGATTGTATTCCGATTGCACCACTTCAACTTTGGAAATTTCACTCGCCTTATCAAGATCTTCCAGGTTGGTATTACACAAACCGATGTGTTTGATTTGGCCTTTGAGGCGCGCACGCTCAAGCACTTCCACCGCTCGCCTGATATCAACCCGCGGGTCAGGCCAATGAATCATATACAAATCTATATAGTCGCAAGCAAAATCGCGCAGCGATTGTTCCAACATGTTTTGTGTTACTTGCGGGTCATTGGTCATATTGACCCGGCGGCTGGAATGCCAAGAGACGCCAGATTTAGAGATCAAAAAAACATTTTCGCGAATATTCTTGAAGGCCTTGCCTATTCTTTTTTCCGACAATCCAAAACCATAAATGGGGGCAGAGTCAAATACCCGTATGCCGCGCTCAAAGGCCAAAGTCAGCAAAGAGATGGCATCTGCTTCACAAATACTGCCAAAGCCATAGCCCCCGCCTTCTCCGCTCACTGATGCTCCGCCAAACGCCAAACGCAACTTATCGAATTGATTGAATAACATTGAGCCCCCTCAGGCCTTGACAATTGTCTATTTGCGACACTATAAATGGCCAATTCATTTTTGACAAGCCTGGGACCCCAAGTTGTATGCAAACAAATCAAGTAGAAGGTAACCTTTTGTGTTTTGCCCATCGAGGTGAGGCGCAGGCATTTTTAAAATTCTATGCCTACACGCCGGCGCTGGAAAAATTTCCAGGGCTGTTTTCCAGTGGAAAAAATTATCTCCTACTTACTGGTGAAGGCCTAATCAATGCAAGTGTTAAAACCGCCTCTGTACTCGGGCTCTTGCAAACAAAAATCAAAAATGTCATTAATATCGGCCTGGCCGGTTCACTCTCCAAAAGCATTCAGTTGCAAGAAGTCTACCGCATCCGCACTATATATGGTCATGGCGAACTCAATCCCTATTTTCATAGCTTCACCAGTGTTTCACATTTAGGCATTGATGGCTTGCCTGTAGCGGATATCCTGAGCCACTCCGATCGCGTTCTCAACAGCGAAAGTGCCATTAGGCTGGCCCCCTTCGCCGACTTGGTCGACAGAGAGGCCTGGGGTGTGGCCCGCGCCTGCCAAAATTTCAAGCTTGCTTTTTTCTGCCTTAAACTCGCCAGTGACGCTCCCATTAATCAACTGATACAAGACGAACAAACAGATCAAACATTGTGCGCGCGTATTAAACTTGAAGCGCAACATCTAAGCCAAAAGCTCTTGCTGGCCTACCAGAAATTTGATGAACAAAAGGCCGGCACTTGTGAATTAGACTTAGAGGATGCGCCTTCACTTGCAAAAATCTACTTAGATTCTCCCCATTTTTACTTTACCCACTCCATGCAAAATCGGTTTGAGAAACTTGTACACTCTTTTGAACTGAGATGGGGACAACAAGAAGCGGAAAGAAGATTGGCCGCCATGGCAGAACTCTTATCGCAGAATAAATTTATGGGTGCAAAAATGCGCGCCCTAAATTTTCTTGCACATGTCAAAAAAGGTCTCAATACTTTGCAAAATGAGATTGATCTGGCGATACAAAACGTTATGCAGCCATATCAATCCGCAGGCATCTATGCCAAGCATTTACCCAACGGATTTGATTCCAAACTACAAATCTATTTTAATATCTCTAGTCGTCACGAGCTGGAAATGATTATGAAACTTCTGGCCCAGTTGCCTGTTGAAAAGTTACATGAACTCTATCATGGTGAGCCTAATCAGTTGCCCCCCCTTATACGCAGCTTGGAATCCCATGTTTGAAAAGATTTTTATTGAAAGCGAGATTATCCAAAACCAACGCACGCAGCATATTTTGGACAAACTCAAAGTCAATATAAACCATCAATCGATTTATCCCATTTCTAAAATTGAAGATTATTTTGGAAAAGTTAAAAAACCCTATTTGCAAAAACGTGACAACCTGAATTTATTTATCGGTAAGAAAAAAGGCCAGTTACTAAAAACTACCCCCGCTGCCTATGGCACGACGAGCGGTCGCCACTACTATTTTATACATGCTTATAATTGTATCTATGAATGTTCCTATTGCTATCTTCAGGGTCACTTTCATAGTCCTGACCTCGTTATTTTCATCAATCATGAAGAGATTCTGCGGGAGATGAAAAATATCTGCCAACAATATGCCGACGAGACAATCTGGTTTCATGCCGGTGAATTTAGCGACTCATTAGTGCTTTCCCACATCACAGGGGAACTGCCTTTATATCATCAATTTGTGCTTGAAAACCAGAACGCCGTGATTGAGCTGCGGACAAAATCGGCCAACATCAAAGAACTTTTAAAACTTACTCCTCACCCAAGATTTATTGCCTCCTTCTCTCTCGCCCCTGCGCAACAAATAAGCGATTACGATCTAAAAACTCCGCCACTTAAAACCCGCTTGCTTGCCATAAGCTCGCTTAACAAGAGTCGCCATCCTATAGGTCTGCATTTTGATCCGATTATCTACTCTTGTGACGTCTTTGATGATTATCATTGCCTGCTGAAAGAACTTAAACAGCATATTGAGTTGGCGGATATTGAATATTTATCCCTAGGAGTTGTGCGTTTTACTAAAGATGTCTTTTCTCAGGTGCAAAAAAACTATCCACAAGCAAAGTTTTTTTCCCATGAGCTTGAGAAAGATCCTGATGGAAAAATCCGTTATTCCAAAACTCTTCGTTTTTATTTGCTTAAGAAAATCTCACAACTGTGCCAAGAATCGGGAATCCCAAAGGATAAAATCTACCTATGCATGGAAGAAACTGAAAGGCGTGACTCTATTGCTTTGAATAGTGGTAATCAAAAATCTCTCTAATAAGGTTGCTCATATCGCGGCCATATTCTTGCATGGATCTGAAATATAAGGCGATTGCCGGCATGCCATTGCCATCGGAATTTTGTTTGTCTAAGGACTGTTCCAACTCCCAACGCTCATTATTATAACTCTCCGACAAATGGTCGAGGCGATCGCGAAAGGAATTATCTAGAATACCTTGCGCCATGGACTTGCGAAGCATACCTTCAAAAAAGATCAAGTCATTAGCGGTAAAGTAGCCCCCTTGGTGTACCAATAATCCTTTGAACACCAAACTTAGAATAATATAAGATTGCTGTTTGTCGTATTGATACTTTCGAATGGCCTCAAAAATATTATCCAAGAAAACAATTGCGTCTCGCTCGCGACAACTATCTAATTGGGAAAAGCTTAGCAGAGCATCCTTGCCATTTTTAAAGGCTGCACTTGCCGGACTCAGAGCTTGGCCGAATAACTTCCAGTATTCAAAATCCTTTTTGGCAAAGGCAGTGTTAACAACCTGCTTAGTCATCTCCTCCAATCTGGAAAAATCCTTGTAGGGAGAATATTCAATATCGACAAAATTTCGATCGTGCAAAATCTGTTTAGTTGCTGCTTTACAAACGACATCATATTCTTTCGATCTTTGCATGACTTGTTTAAGCTTCTCGATCCTGGCGCTTATTTGATTTGGTTGCTCACCGCTGGCTGTGACCTGGGGAATAGGAACTTTTAACTCCTGCGTTCTTGGACTTTGAATTTTGGGCGGCAACGGATATTTTTTTAATTCACGGTACTTGGCAAGCATCGCAATCTGTT
>Ga0210057_1005163_pt1 | contig 16906 bp, 16 predicted proteins | sample CryGeyCG2114_010_2_FD_183968 | JGI IMG/M metagenome (GOLD analysis project Ga0210057, IMG submission 183968) | Groundwater microbial communities from aquifer - Crystal Geyser CG10_big_fil_rev_8/21/14_0.10 (SPAdes) (version 2) | ecosystem: Environmental > Aquatic > Deep subsurface > Groundwater ...
TGTGCCTAATGATCCATTAGACCCGTCACAAACGTATTATTACGGTTATTCTGATGATACGCAGGGCTACGTAATGGGCGCAACGCTTGAAAACGAGAACGACCCTGCTTTGAAAGATGATGTTGATGGTTTGGTTTACGGCGTAGACTGCGCGCACCCGGTTTATTGCGTTCAGTTTTAACTGAAATACGCTCAGTAATTCAATTTCAACATGTCACTATTTATTTACATCCTTCTTTTTATTTTCGGCTTGATTGTCGGAAGTTTTTTGAACGTTGTTATTTTTCGCTATCAGCCGGGTAAAAAAGTGTTTGACCCGAAATTAATTGGCGGACCGGGCAACTGGAAAACGCGTTCGCGCTGTATGTCGTGTAAAAAGCAATTGGTTTGGTACGAGCTTTTGCCGCTGGTAAGCTTTTTGATTCAGAAAGGTAAATGTCGAGGCTGCGGGGCGAAAATATCTTTTCAATATTTTTTGGTTGAATTGTTATCGGGGCTGGTTTTTGTTTTTGTGCCGATGTATTGGGCGGCTTCACTTCCGTTGTTGTTTCTTCCGGATTATATTTTAATGTTTTTAATTCTTTCTTTTATTTGGATATTGATTTTTTTGGCGTTTATCGTTTTGTCAGCAATAGATTTCAAACATTTTATTATTCCCGATTCAATAAATTTGTTTTTGGCGTTTTTGGGAGCGGTTTTGCTGGCGGTGAACAATTATTACAAAAGATTCGGTCATACCGGTGGGTCATTTTTCGGTTATTACGCCGACCTTTTCGGGCTAAGAGGCAATATTTGGGTGAATTATTTTTTCGCCGCGGCAATAATAATGATTTTTTTTGTTTTGATAATTATTATTACCAAGGGGAGGGGAATGGGTTGGGGCGATTTTAAGCTTGCCGGCGCGCTAGGCTTCATTTTGGGCTGGCCGGATATTTTGGGAGCGGCTTTTTTGGCTTTTATAATCGGTTCGGTTTTCAGCTTAATTTGCGTGGCTCTCAATAAGAAAAAAATGAAAGATATTATTCCTTTCGGTCCATTTTTGGCGCTTGGCGCTTTCTTGGTTTTTTTCTTCGGGCGTCAATTAATGAATATATATTTTAAATTGTTCGGGTTGTAGAAATGGAATTTAGGATTTAGAATATAGAATATAGGGAAAAATAAAATTTTTCTCTCTAACCCCCTACGTTATAAATTTTGTTAAATACTATGAAAATTCTAAATTCTAAATTCTATATTCTAAATTCTAAAGCATTTACGATGATTGAATTATTGGTGGTGATGGGCACCATCACGCTTCTTTCTTCAGTCTTGATAATGTACAGCCGGGCGGGAGAACGTCAGATAGTATTGTTCAAAGAGCAGGCGAAAGTAGTAACACTATTGATTAAGGCCAGGTCTTTGAGCATCGGCACTTTCGGTGATTCCGGCGCTCCCTGCGATTACGGCGTTCATTTCAGTCCGCCGGATACGGCAATTCTTTTCAGAGAATATTCTCCGAGTAACGATTCGCAGTGTTCCGATGTCAATAAAATTTATGATTCGCCCGGCGAGAAAATTGAAGAAATAAAACTTAATTCAGTTGTCAGATTTGGCGTATTGGAATTGACGGACGTGGTGTTTATTCCTCCCGACCCGCAGGTTATAATAGATAGTGGCCCAAACAAGCCATCGGCTCTTATAAAAATTCAAACAATAGATGGCTCAGCCGAAAAAACAGTAAAAATAACAAATGCCGGGCAAATCACAACTCAATAAAAATAAAAAATCGGGAGGCTATTTAATGATAGAATCAATGATTGGCATTAGTATTGCCATTATCGGGCTTTTGGGCGTTCTTGCCCTTCTCTCGCGTTCAATGAGTTTAAATCGGGTTATCAGCAATCAACTAATCGCCACCTATCTGGCTTCCGAAGGAATAGAAGTTACCAAAAATATTATAGATACCAATTTTGTGAAAAGAAATCCTTGGAATTCGGGTTTCATGAACGCGGGCAATTTTGAAGTTGATTATTCTTCGGCGTCTTTATCTTCTAATCAGAATCGTTATATTTTGCTTGATAAAAATTCGGGTTTGTACAGCTATCAAGGCGGAGATCTTACGCCGTTTATTAGAACGATTTCCGTTCAACCGATAAATTCTGATGAAATAAAAATAAAATCAACGGTTAGGTGGATTGACCGTGGCAGCGCAAATTTTGAAATTTTCGTGGAAGATTATTTTTTCAATTGGCGAACGTAATTATGTTAAAGGTTAATCCGCCGGCTGGCGGACAAAAGCCAAAAGTCAAAAATGGATTCACGATGATAGAGCTTCTTATAGCAATGAGCTTGTTTTTGGTTTTAATAAGCGTTTCGGTTGGAGGATTTATCAGGTCGCTTCAGACTCAGAGGACGATTATAGGTTTAATGGAAGCCAGCGATAGCATAAGTTTGGTGCTGGAAAAAATGACGCGCGAAATGCGCGACGGCTATGGTTTCACTCAGGCTTCCGGTTCGGCGATCCAATTTGTAAACAGATACGGCCAATCGGTGGTGTACAGCCTTAACGGAACCGCCATAGAAAGGAACGGCCAAAAACTTACCGCTGACAACGTTAACATTACCAATTTTTTCGTCAAGCTTTCAAATATTGATTATGGAGAGGGAAGCCAGCCAAGGATAACAATGGGTTTATCCGTTTCGGTGAATAGCAAATATCTCCAAAATTTTTCAATTTCCATTCAAACCACGGTCAGTCCCAGGATGATGATTTTGAATTCGCCAAATTAATATCTTACTTCTCCTTCAAAGACATTGCGGTTCGTGGCGGTTTTGCCGTCGGGCGTTGTTATGCCGGCAATGTCGTTTACTCCGGCGGAAACAACAGGAATTTTAAGCCAAACAGATTCTATCTTTTTTAAATTGTCGATTAAATACAAAAAATGATTTTCGCCCAAGCCGCCCATCCATCTATTTGAAGAAGGGTTAATAATGAATTGCGCCCCCATATTTTTATATATTTTCAAGTCCGCGGGGTAATGAATTTCTAAACATATTAGTGAAGCGAATTTTACGGTGTCGCCGTTTCCGGTTTTTAGTTCAAGAATTTTTTTCTCGCCTCTAAAATACGGATTTTGGGGATTGAATATGGCGTAATCTTTATATTGCGGATTGTTTTTTTTAAGCCAGTCAAAAATTTTTGGGTGCCAGCTTCCAAAAGGCCAATATTCGCCGATGAACGTCAGGCGGTTTTTGCTGTAGGCGCCGAAAATTTCTCCGTTTTGGTCCAATAAAATCGTTGAATCGCGCCTTCCATTTTTGGACTGGACGTTAAGGGTTACTGCGACGTTTGTTTTTAGCTCTTTCGCGAAATTCTCATAAAAATTTATGTTTACGGTGTTGTTTAAGACGTCTTCGGGTAAGATTATCAGGTCGGCATTTTCGTTCGTAAATCCGGATTTTAATTGATTAAATTTATTTATATTAAAATTTTCATCAACGGAAACAGCGATGATTTTAAGCGAATTTCCCAAATTTTCGTAATCAGAAGCGTTTTTTTGGAGCAGGATTTTTGAAATCGAGAGCGCGTCGGCGAAAATTATGAATAAAATCACTAAGGCGACAAAACTGGGCATTATGAAATGATTTCGTTTGACCGCGACGCGTTTTAGGAAAATGGAAATAAATGAGTTTATGGCGGCTGCGAACAAGGTAAGCGTTGATAGTCCGCCAATGCTTGCTAAGCCTAAAAAAGGCGATGAGCCAAGAGAATTCCCAAGCGTAATTATATAAGACGGTAAAAGCGAAAATTCCGCTTCTAATAAATCCCAAATTGTCCAAGCTACAGCCAACGTAGTGAAAAAAGCCCAACGAGGCATTTTTAACTTTTTAACTAAGAAAACAGTTGGCGCTAAACCGCAAAAAATTAAAAGTAATAAAATCCAAGTTATCGGTTCAAGCGTGTAATAAACCGTTCCCGAAAGCAATATCAGTCTGAAAATGAAAGTTCCCAAAAGCAATCGCCAAAACTTATTTTCTTTTTCCAGAAAAATAAAAAAAGGAACAAGACAGAAAAAAGCGAAAATAAAAGAAAATTTAAAAGGTCCGCCCAAGGCGAGGCTCGCCCCAATAAATTGGGGCGGCAAAAAAGCGATAATCGCCAAAACGCCCGAAAGTATAACTAATTTCATCGGTTAATTATATCTTATTTCCCTTATTTTTAAAATTAACGACATCGTAAGTCGTTATATTTGTAATTGTGAAGTATTTTGGAAGTCGGACTTCCAAAAGCGGCGCTCCGATTACGGCGGCGTAGGCGTTAGGCAAGGCAATTGCTAATAAAATAAGAATAATTTTGTCTTGATTTTGGCTATGAAGTGAATTAAATAAGTAAGCGCAACACTTTAACTATTGAAGTTGAACTCCCATAGCCCGGCAAAATTTTTTTCTCAATGCTACTTTCACGCGTGAAAGTAGCATAAAAATCTGTAATTCCCCATAGGGAACTATAGGTGCGCGTGCTCTGTCGCAACAGAGCGCTCTGTTGTGGCAGATTCGTTGTTGCCATTATTGTCGTTTTTTTGGTGGGGTGCGCTGGTCCGAGCGCATCCGCCAAGAAAGATCTCGCTTTGCCCCGCCGGCGATACGCCCCACATCTTGCTGAATTTGATGCCGGGCATTTTTATTACTCAAAAAGTTATCCACATACTGCAAGTTTGTAATGTGCTATAATAAACTTATGAATAAACTTTTTAACAATAAGTTTCTTATATTATTTTTGATGTTTTTAGCCGTTATTGTGGATTTTTTGGGCAGCGTTGGTGATTTTATTGCTGATAATATTTTAATGGAAATTTCCGCTGGCACTTTTGCATACATAGTGAAAACAGGTTGGTTGCCGAAATTGCAATTAGCGAGATAGTTTTATGGGAAAAACGAACGGTCAAGTGATGCTTTTAACCGTCTTAGTTTTGGGCGGAGTGATTCTAGGATCTTCGGCAATAGCCGGTTATTTAATGGTGGTTAAATTAAGGCAGGCGACAAATGTTGTTAATTCAACAAAGGCGGTTTTTGCCGCCGACGCCGGAATGGAATGCGAACTTTACAAATATAATTTTTCCGACCCGATAAGCCCGCGCAACATAAATTGTTCCGCTTTGGAATTTGATGGCAACGTCGATGTGAATACCCAGTTTTTAAACGCTGCGTATGTCAAGTCAGCGGGAAACGCTTTTGGTTCAAGGCGCTCTTTTACGATTGATTTCAGCCCCTTGGTGGGTCCGCCGCAAATAACGACGATGGATCTTAAAGAACGCAATTGCGGACGATGCAGTAATGATGTTCGGGAAACCTATATCGCTTGGTATGCGGAAAACGGCGATTGCGAAGCGCAATTCAATCAGCCTGGTAACAAACAGATTGAAGTGAAAAATTACGGCTCGTGCGTTTGCGGAAGATGTAGCAATATTGAACCGTCAACATACGTGGAATGGGCGCCTTATTATAATGTCTGCGAAACTATTGAGGCTTATTCTCAAGACCGTCAAGAATTCACTTGCGATTCGCGGTGTTGGCAACAGCCTAATTGCAGTGATACGACTTGCAGTGGCGGCGCTTGCGGCGAACGCCAAACCGAAACTTTTTCGCAATGGTACGGCCCGGGCGGAGATTGCGGCGTGAATAAATGTTTTGTTCAAAACACTTCAACTTACAACTCTCCTGAATGTCCGTTTAATCCTCCTTGTCCGCCCTCTTCCACCGGCACTTCCACAGGCACGGTTTTTATCGGTTCGGGAAACGTAATGGCGAATCTTTTTGAAGCGTTTAAGAACTTATTCGCCAGATGATTAAAATAGTGTAAATTCTCATTTCAAAAATGAACGACATCGCAAGTCGTTCATTAAGTCGTTCATTTTTTAATTTACGCCGGCCGGAAAATTTAGTAGAATAAAGTCATGCCGCAAACGAAATTCTCAAAACTCGCCGAAATCTTCGCCCGGCTGGAAAAAACGGCTTCAAATTTGGCAATGATTGATATCTTGGCGGATTTTTTCCCCAAAATTTCTCCTGAAGAAGCCAAAATTTCGGCTTATTTGTTGCGGGGCGAGCTTACCCCGCCCTACGAAGGCTTGGAAATCGGTTTGGCGGACAGAATGGTTATTCGCGCGATAGCGCTCGGCCAAAATTCAACGAACGAGAAAATTGAAAGTTTATTCAACAAAACAGGGGATTTAGGCTCGGTGGTTGAGACTTTGAAAGCCGGAGACAGAGGAAAAAGTTTAACCATAAAAGAAGTTTTTGAAAAGCTTATTGAAATCGCAAAATTCGGTGGCGCGGGCTCGCAGGAAAAAAAGGTTAGTTGCTTGGCGGATTTAATTTCAAAAGTTTCGGGGGAGGAAGCAAGATACATTATTCGGACAATTTTGGGAACTTTACGTTTGGGCGTGGGTGAAATGACCTTTTTATACGGTTTAGCAAAAGCATTTTCGGGCAATAAGAAAAACAAGGCGGTTCTGGAATACGCTTTTAACATTATCTCCGATTTGGGCGAAGTGGCTTACGCGGTTTCAAAAAATGGATTTGAAAAAATAGGAAATATAGAGCCAAAAGTGGGCGTACCCATTAGAATGATGCTTTCAAGCAGAGTTGAAGACCTTAAAGATGTCCAAGGTCATATTTTGGGTGAAGTTTTGGTTGAAGATAAATACGACGGCGAAAGAATTCAAGCGCATATAAAGAAAAACGGAGAAATAGTTTTGTTTTCCAGAAGACAGGAAAATATCACCCATCAATATCCCGACGTCATAAGCGGTTTAAAAAAATCTTTTAAGGGCAAAGAAGCGATTGTGGAAGGGGAAGTTGTGCCGTTTAACGAAAAAAGTGGGAAACAGGTTCCTTTTCAGATTTTAATGTCTCGTCGCCGGAAACACGACATTGAAGAATACGCCAAAAAAATTCCGGTTAAATATTTCCTTTTTGATTTGCTTTATTTGGACGGGCATAGTTTTTTGGGAAAATCATTGGAGCAGAGAAAAATCGCGCTTAAAAATTCGCTCGCGAAATCAAAAATAATTGAGTTTGCCGAGGGCGTGATAGCGGAAGATTTGCCCGAAATAAAAAAACGCTTTGAAGATTCCATAAAAAGAGGAAATGAGGGGATAATGATAAAAGATTATTCGGGGATATATCGGGCGGGTTCGCGCGGCTGGCTTTGGATTAAATTCAAAAAAGATTATCAAAAAGAAATTGTGGATACATTTGATTTAACGGTGGTCGGTGGTCTTTACGGCGCTGGCAGGCGGGTGAAAACTTACGGTTCTTTGCTTGCGGCGGCATATAATCCTAAAATAAACAAATACTATTCTTTCACCAAAATAGGTACCGGGTTTACCGATGAAACATTAGCGGAATTGCCTAAAATGCTCGATAAATACAAATTGAAAGAAAAATCCAAGCTTTTGGAAACGGGAATGGATATGGATGTTTGGTTTGAGCCGAAAGTTGTGTTGGAAATTTCCGGAGCGGAAATAACTGTTAGTCCGACTCATACTGTTGCGAAAGATATAATTGAAAAAAGTCTGCCTGCCGGTAGGCAGGGCGGTTTGGCGTTAAGATTCCCCAGATTTTTGAGATGGAGGGAAGACAAATCGGCGGAAGAAGCGACAACGGTTGAAGAAATTTATGATATTTACAAAATGGGAGTCAAGAAATAATCATATTTTATGACTAAGACTATTATAGGAAAAGCCACAGTTATAAAAAGTAATAAGGACTATTATAAAATCAAGAAAGAAACGATTTTAATTGCTTGCCATACGCATCCCGATTTGGTGATTGTGATAGATAAAATAAAAGGAATTATTACAGAGCTTGATAATAAACTTTGTCATGCGGCTATTGTAGCGAGAGAATTTAATAAGCCGCTTTTAATGGGAGTTGAGAACGCTACAAAAAAATTTAAAACTGGTGATAGAATAATAGTTGATTTTGAAAACAAAATAGTGAAAAAAATAAAATGATAAATTTACTTAAACATACATATCTTTTGGATTTAGAGGCGATAAAAAACGACATTGAACGGCTTTGGAAAAGGTATCAAAAAATTATCAGTGATAAAGAATCTTCTTGGGAAGATTTAAACGAAGCAAGAGCGATACTTTATTTTGTCGGTCATTTATATTCGGAAAAAATAGCCCTAGAGGCAATTGATAGAAGAATTAAATTTGTAAAACCGAAAATTACTTTGGATAAATTCTTTTTAATTATCGATAGAAATGACGTTAAAAATTTTAAAAAATATGGCAAAGACGAAAAATTTAATAAATTAAAAGAATTTTATTTAACCGTGAAAAATATTAAAAATCGGGTTGAAAACGGCGTTTATCTTGACGAAGAAAGATTTAATAAGGCTTATTTAAGGCTTAGGCCAAAAAATCACCTTTAAAAACGCTTTAATTGAAAAGGAGCGTTTTTTAAGTTATTCTTAATTTGTATGTTTATAAATAAAAAAATCCTTGGATATCTCGCTGAGCTTGGCAGAATTGAGTTGGATAAAAAACATGAAGAAAAAATGCTTGGCGACCTCCAAAATATTTTGGGGCATTTTGAAGAGCTTAAGGAAGTTAATACCGATGGCGTTGAGCCGCTTGCCGGGGGAACAATAGAAAAGAATGTTTTTAGAGAAGATGACCCGACACAGACTATCGCAGACTTAACACGGATTAACACGGACGATTCTCGTAGGTCTGTGTCCAGTCCGCATAGGTCCGCGTTAGTGGAGGCGTTTCCCGATAAAGAAGGAGAATTCTTAAAAGTACCTCCGGTATTTGAGTAATTAATTTATCTACTATCATATATGATAGTAGATAAAAAAAGAATAGAAAATGAATATTAATGGATTAACTATAAAGAAATTTAGCGAAGGCTTGCGGAAAAAAGAGTTTTCCGCCTTTGAAGTTACAAAGGAGTTTTTCAATTCTATTGAAGAAAAAGATAACCCTTCGACGGGCTCAGGGCAAGGAATTAATGCTTATTTACGTTTATTGAAAGATTCGGCCTTGGAGCAAGCGAATAAAGTTGACGTTGAATTTGCGAAAGGTAAAAAATTAAATGTTTTGGCTGGCGCGCCGTTGGCGATAAAAGATAATATTTTAATTGAAGGCGAATTGTGCACTTCAGGTTCCAAAATTTTAGAAAATTATAAAGCGTCTTATGACGCTACGGTGATTGAAAAATTAAAAGAAGCGGGCGCAATTTTTTTGGGCAAAACCAATATGGACGAATTCGCAATGGGTTCTTCCACAGAAAATTCCGCTTTTGAAATAACTAAGAACCCGCATGATTTTAAAAGAGTTTCAGGAGGCTCCTCGGGCGGTTCGGCGGCGGCTGTGGCGGCAGATATGTGTGTGGCGGCATTAGGTTCGGACACCGGAGGTTCAATCCGCCAGCCAGCCAGTTTTTGCGGAGTAGTTGGCTTAAAGCCGACCTACGGCGCAGTTTCGCGATATGGCCTTATGGCAATGGCTTCAAGCTTGGACCAAATAGGGCCTTTAACAAAAACCGTTGAAGATGCGGAAATTTTATTTAATGCGATAAAGGGGAAAGATCCGCATGACGCGACTAGCGTTGAACCAAGCAAGTTTTCCTCCAAAGGCGGATCCCGCGAAGCGGGACAAGTTTCAAGTTTTCCTCCAAAGGCGGATCCCGCGAAGCGGGACAAGTTTCAAGATTTAGAAAATTTGACAATTGGCTTGCCGAAAGAATATTTTATTGGAGGAATGGACAAAGAAACTGAATCAAAAATACAAGAGGCGATAAAAGGGTTGAAATCTTTAAAAATAGAATTCAAGGAAATCAGTTTGCCGCATACAAAATACGCTTTGTCCTGTTATTACATAATAATGCCCGCGGAAGTAAGCGCGAATCTGGCAAGATTTGACGGTATTCGTTACTCCCGTTCTCAAACCTCAAACCTAAAACCTCAAACCTTAAAGGATATTTATTTCAAAACTCGGGGCAAAGGATTTGGTGATGAGGCGAAAAGAAGAATTATGCTCGGCGCGTTTGTGCTTTCTTCGGGTTATTACGACGCTTATTACGCTAAAGCGCAAAAGGTAAGAAGATTAATTAAAGAGGACTTTGAAAAAGCGTTTAAAGAAGTTGATTTAATTTTAACTCCTGTTTCTCCCACTCCGGCTTTCAAGATAGGCGAAAAAACAGAAGATCCGCTTTCAATGTATCTGTCGGATATTTTTACGATTCCGCTTAACTTAGCCGGTTTGCCCGGAATGTCTATACCGGTAAAAAATCTCAAATCTCAAATCTCTCCGCCCAAGGCGGATCCGCCTCTGGCGGAAAATCTCAAATCTGAACTTCCCGTCGGTTTTCAACTTATTGCCAAGCCGTTTCGCGAAAACGATATTTTTGAAGTGGGAAAATTTTATGAAAAAATAACCGGCGGCGAGGTTTAAGAAATAAGATAAAAGGTATAAGATTAAACAATGGATATAGTAAACGGCATATTAGGCGGTCTGACGACATTTGTCTCCCAATACATGTTGATTTTTCAATTGATTTCTTTTCTTGTTTCAGCCGGGCTGGTTGCCTTGATAATTTATTTTCTTTCAAATACCGATATCGTAAGCGGTCCGATAGACCATTTAACCGACATTTTTGGGTTCAGGAATGTTTCTTACAGTCGCGCTTTAAGGGGATGGAAACAAATTAAAAAAAGATTGGAATTAAAAGATAAAAAACAGTGGCGGTTGGCGGTTATTGAAGCAGACGCGATTTTTGACGAAACTATTAAAACTGCCGGTTATAACGGAAAAACTTTTGATGAGCGCCTTGAGGCCACCGACCATAATCGTTTTTTTAACATCAGCGTTGAAGAAATCAAAGAAGCGCGCAGATTAAAAAATCGGGTCATTTCCGAGCCGGAATTTCAAGTTTCTTTGAACGAAGCAGAGGCTATAGTTAGAATGTATAAAAACGCTTGCAAGGAATTGTACTTATCGTAAAGTTATTTTTTGATATTTTTTCTTTCCGGCGCGGAGCATAATTTCGCTATTGCTAAAATTTTTTTCGGTTATTAAGAGGTTAGGGTTGTCCAATCTTTTTTCGTTTAAATATCCGCCACCTTGTTTTATTAATCTTTGCGCTTCGCCTGATGATTTTGCTAAACCCGCCAAAATAAAGAGTTTAAAAACAGGAATTCCATTCTTTATTCCATTTTTATTTATTGCAATTGTCGGAACGGAATCAGCTTTTTTATTTTCATTTCTAAAAAGGGCGGCTGACGCTTCGGCGGCTTTTTCCGCTTCTTTTTCGCCATGAAGAATTTTTGTCGTCTCAAACGCTAAAATTCCTTTAGCCCTTTTTATCTCAGAGCCTTTTAATTTTTTCAGTTTTTCTATCTCTTTAACAGGCAGAAAAGTAAAAAGCAATAGAAATTTTATCGTGTCGGCGTCGTCGGTATTTATCCAAAATTGGTAATATTCATAGGGTGACGTTAATTTGGCGTCCAGCCAGACCGCGCCTTTTTCGGTTTTGCCCATTTTTTTGCCGTCGCTAGTTGTTATTAACGGGATTGTAACGCCATACGCCTCTTTTTCTTCCAGGCGCCTGATAAGCTCTACGCCGGCGACAATGTTACCCCATTGGTCCGAACCGCCGAGCTGAAGAACGCATTTTTTGATTTTAAATAAATGCCAAAAATCATACGCCTGTAAAAGCTGATAATTAAATTCTAAAAACGACAAACCTTTTTCAAGGCGGATTTTTACCGATTCGGAATTAAGCAGACGATTGACGCTGAAGTGTGTTCCGAAATCGCGGAGAAATTCAATATAATTCAATTTTGCCAGCCAATCGGCATTATTTGCTAAAAAGGCTTGGCTGTTTTTTTCGCCCGAGGCGGATCCGCCTTTGGCGGAAAAATCTATAATTTTCGAAATCTGTTTTTTTAGCGCTAACGCGTTTTTATTTATTTGTTGGCGGTTCATTATAGGACGCGCTTTATCTTTGCCGCTCGGGTCGCCAACCAGTCCCGTCCCGCCTCCTACCAGAATAATCGGTTTATGCCCTTGTTTCTGAAGATTAGCCGCGGCCATGAGCCCGACTAAATTACCAATGTGCAAACTGGAAGCCGTCGGATCAAAGCCGATATAAAAATTAACCTTTTGCTTTGAAAGCAGTTGTTTAATGCCCGCTTCGTTAGTTGATTGATTTACAAAGCCTCGTTTTTTCAATATGTCGTAAGAATTTTTTTGTGTAGGCATAATTTTAAACTTTTCCGCGCGGGCGACCGGATTCGAACCGGCGATCTCCTCCGTGACAGGGAGGCGCGATAAACCAGGCTACGCTACGCCCGCAAAACTTATTTTTAATGATATTTTTTATTTACCTTAATGTCAATCAATACCTTAAACTTCTAATAGCGCCTTCTAAATCTTCTAAATTCAATCTTAATTTGTCAATACTTCTACGATCGTGAAAGTATTGACCATATTTGTGTTGAGTTTTATAATTAGAAATATGACCTCGGAAGAAATATTAAAAATCTTAAAAATAGCAGGCAGAACAACGGGAGTTTTACTTTCTATATTTTTAGGCAACAATTTATTTTCTTATAGAAAAATGAAAAGAAAGATGCTGTATCCAACCTTGCCGGATTTTTTGGATAAAGATGAACACGCGTCTAATTTAAACGATAACAAAGAAAAGAATAGGCGTAAAATGTGCGCTTTGCTTTATCAGCTTAAAAAACAAGGTTTTATCGCGAAAAATATTGATAATGGTAAAACGTTTTGGGAGATAACGGCTAATGGTAAAAAACATTTAGAAAAATTAATGGATAAATTTAATTTGCCTAAAAGAAACTATAAAAAGGAAAAAAACGATGGATTAACTGTCGTGGTTTTTGATATTCCCGAAAAAGATAGATACAAACGTGATTGGCTAAGGCAGACGTTATTCCTTTTAGAATTTAGATTGCTCCAAAAGAGTGTGTGGATTGGCAAGAATAAAATCCCTAAAGATTTTTTAAACGATCTTGCGGATTTGAATATAATAGATGATGTTCAAATTTTCAGCGTCGCAAAAACCGGAACGGTTAAAAATATTTCTTAAATAATTATTTGGTCAATAGTTTTACGATCGTGAGTTTATTGACAAAAATTATTTTAGTTTTTTAACTAATTCCTTGAACTTTCTGCCCCTGTCGGCGTAGTCTTTAAACATATCAAAGCTGGCGGCGGCGGGGGAGAATATTATCACAGGATTTAGGGTAGAGGGTTTAGCGATTAGGGATTTAGCAAATTTATAAGATAAATTAACAGTATCTTTTAAAGTTTTAACTTTTTTAATCACTAAGTGTTGGTTGCTAATCGCTTTATAAATTTTTTCTTTATTTTCTCCAAAAAGGATTATTAATTCAGTGTTAGAATTTTTTAATGCTTTGGCAAGAGGGGAATAGTTTAATCCTTTATCTTTCCCGCCGGCTATTAAAATCTTCGGTTCTTTAAATGCGCTTACCGCCGCGGCGGTTGTTTGTGGATTAGTTGAAGCAGAATCATTATAAAAATTTATAGACGCGGATTTATGCGGATACGGCTGATTTATGCGGATAGTTCTGGTTAGCTCCAAGCGGTGTTCGTTGCCTCTGAAATTTTTAATTATTTTGGCGACTTTTTCTTTCTGGCAGCCGAGCGAAAGAGCGACTGCCGCGGCCATTGCCGCGTTTTTTAAATTATGCTCGCCGGGCATTTTAGAGGCGTATTGAAAACGCCGTGAATCAACCGGAATTTTTTTGCCTTTGCTTTTTTGGGCGATAAGCTTGCTGTATTTATTGTTAGCATCATAAAAGATTTTGGAACTTGGAGATTGGAATTTGGAAATCGAAGTTTTAGCATTAATATATTCGCTAAAACTTTTGTGGCTGTCCATATGGTCGGGGAAAATATTTAAAACAACCGCTATATCGGGCGACACTTTTAAATTCTGGAGTTGGAAACTGGATAATTCTAAAATGACAATAGAATTTTTTTTAAGCTTTGAAATCAAATCAAGCGGCGATTTTCCGATATTGCCGGCGAGTAAAACATTTTTACCGCCACGCTGAGCGTGGCTATTGCCTCGCTTAGCGGGGCCGCAGGCTTTCAGTATTTTATAAAGCAGAGTAGAGGTTGTGCCTTTGCCTTTGGTGCCGGTGATACCTATTATTCTTACACTTTTTCTTTTTTTGGCTTCATCAAAAAATAAAGCAGTGGCGCTGGAAAATTTTACACCGTTTTTTATCGCTTTTTGGATTTCAGGCAGGTTATAAGGCACGCCGGGCGAACGGAAAACAATATCAAAATTTGAAAATTCTTTTAAATAATCTTTGTCGGTCTTTTTGTCTAAAACGGAAATCTTCGCGTAACCGCGTTTTTTGAGAAATTTAAGGACGGATTTTCCTTCGCGGCCGAAGCCAAGAATGGCGACCCTTCGATGTTGCTCAGGGTCGTCCTGAACTTGTTGATGGACGATATTCATGGTGCCGACGGCAGGAATCGAACCTGCGACGTTCGCTTTATGAGGGCGACGTTCTACCACTGAACTACATCGGCTTTTGCGTCGGGAAATTTCATCTTCTCCTCAACCCGCTTCGGCCGCTCCAGCGGCGGCCTCGCTAGTCCTCGCCACGGCGACTCCGACCGCGGTCGGAGACCTAGCTCGCCTGCTGTGGGGTTTCGGGGAAAATAAAATTTCCCGACAGCTTTATTTTTATTATTAATTGGTTGCGGGGGTCGGAATTGCACCGACGACCTTCAGGTTATGGGCCTGACGACCTACTACTGGTCCACCCCGCGATAATGCCTATTATTATATTGAAGTTTTATAAAAAAGCAATTATAATATAATAAATTATTATGCCCAGTAACACTACTTCAATGTTTCGCTTTTTGATAAAAGCGAAAACGAATTAGAGTCGTTGGGTTAAAAAATTTAGTAAAAAATATTATTTCAGTCCAACCACGATTTATCGTGATTAAGTTAAAGTAGTGTTACTGGGTATGAAAGAAAAAATTGGAGAAATTAAAAAACTTGCTTTGGATTTGGTTAAAAAAGCCAAAGATTCCAAAGAATTGGAAAATTTGGAAATAAAATTTCTTGGCCGAAAAGGTGAATTGACGCAAATTTTGCGTTCGCTCAAAAATTTGGCTATTGAAGAACGCCGGGAAATCGGTCCTTTGGCGCAAAAATTAAAAAAAGAAATAGAAGAGATTTTTAGTGAAAAAATAAGCAAGTTTCAGGTTTCAAGCTCCAAGTTTCAATCTAAAATAGATATTACCAAGCCGGGCAAAAAAATCGCCGGAGGGCACATTCATCCTTTGAATAAAATAGAAAAAGAAATCCGCGACATTTTTCTTTCAATGAATTTTTCGGTTGTTGAAGGCCCGGAAGTTGAAACTGATTATTATAATTTTGACGCTTTAAACATTCCCAAAGACCATCCGGCAAGAGACGCGTGGGACACTTTCTGGCTGAAAGAAGTGAAATGTGACATGCGACAAGGTAATAGGGGACAAAAAAACATGTCGCATTCAACTTGTCGTTCATTGCTCCGTACCCACACTTCTCCGATGCAAATCCATTATATGAAAACGCACCAGCCGCCATTTCAAATTATCGTGCCGGGCAGAACTTTCAGATACGAGGCTACAGACGCTTCGCATGAAACAACTTTTGGCCAAGTTGAAGGGCTGATGGTGGGAGAAGACGTTTCTTTAGCTAATTTTAAATTTATCATTGAGAAATTTTTAATCAAGCTTTTCGGCGAGAGCGTAAAATTTGATTTCAGGCCGAGTTATTATCCCTTTGTTGAGCCGGGGGTAGATGTTTATATGAAATGGCAGAATAAAGAATTGGAAGTCGCCGGCGCCGGCATGGTGCACCCGGAAGTTTTTCGCGCCGTGGGCTACAACCCGTATAAAATTCAGGGATTCGCTTTCGGCTTCGGGCTGAATCGTTTGGCAATGATTAAATATAAAATTCCCGACATCAGATTGTTCAATTCCGGCGATTTGAGGTTTATTAAGCAGTTTTAGGATAAATGTCTAAGAAAGATTTATTTCTTGAAGAAGCCATTCTCGACGATTTAGCCGAAAACTTGGAAATTTTGGAATCGCCGCTTTCGCAAAAGGCTTTTAAAATGGTGGCGATTTTTTTTGCCGTGATTATAGCTGTTGTTTTGGGCAGGATGTTTTTTCTTGGCATTTGGCAGAATAATTTTTATTCTCAGCGCGCCGCGGCGAATGCCGGAATGATAAAAATCGTTCGGGCGCAAAGGGGGATAATCTTCGACCGTAACGGCAAGCCTTTGGTTGAAAACGCGCCCTCGTTCAGAGTAAATTTGAATCTTATTGAATTTTTTAAGGATGCCGGCGCGCGAAACAAAATAACCGATGATTTGGAAAAAATTCTTAATTTGCCGGCAGGCCAAATAGAAGGTCTTCTTAAAGATGTTAATTTGGAGAAGCAAAATTCTTTAATGGTTGCCAGGCAATTAAGTATAGACCAAATAATCGAAATAAAAAATCTTAATTCTCCGGCGATAGAAATTGAGGATGATTTTAAAAGGGAATATTCCGCAGTCGGCGCGTTTTCGCATGTGTTGGGCTATACGGGCTCGGCGGATAAAAACGATTTGAGTGGAGATTCTTCGCTTTCTTTCAATGATGTCATCGGCAAAAACGGGATAGAAGCGTATTATAATGATTATCTTCAGGGGGAAAACGAAGAAATTATAAGTTATAGAAACGCGAAAGGGGAAATTATTGACGGTAAAATTTTAAAAGAGCAAATTTCCGGCGACCGGGTTTATTTAAATATAGACGCGGATTTACAAAATTATTTTTACAGCCAGCTTAAGCAGACGTTAGTGAAT
>Ga0210057_1005166_pt1 | contig 16899 bp, 17 predicted proteins | sample CryGeyCG2114_010_2_FD_183968 | JGI IMG/M metagenome (GOLD analysis project Ga0210057, IMG submission 183968) | Groundwater microbial communities from aquifer - Crystal Geyser CG10_big_fil_rev_8/21/14_0.10 (SPAdes) (version 2) | ecosystem: Environmental > Aquatic > Deep subsurface > Groundwater ...
AATAGGGCATTCATGGTCCTATTTATTTTTTTGCATTTTTTATATCTTTAATTTGCTGAATATTCTGCTGATCGCGGAAATCCAAAAAATCCTTTAATCCGTCTTTGGCGACAAATCGAAATCCCTTAATATGCTTATCTTCACATATAGGATAGGGAATTTGAATGCATTCTTGAGTATTGCCATGCTGAAAATAAGCAAGCAATTTTTCGGGATTTTGTGTATGTCCGCACTCAACAACAATTGATCCATCAGCATCCATAACATCAGGGTAATATCCACAGAAAAGATGTTCATATTGGATATTTTTAATATTTATTTGTTTGAGATATTCCGCGGCGAGCAATTTTAATGCTTTGTGGTTTTTTCCGCCACCGGAAGCAATATCAAATGCATGTTCATCTGATATCAGATTATCTAAAAATGCATGATATTTCTCCTTGGTTCCAATAGAAATTTCATCAAACGCAAGAAAACATTCATCAACCAAAAAAGCTATTTCATTGATTGATTCGTAATCTCCCCGAAATGCCTGAATTCCGGAAAAAAATATTTCTTGTATTTTTGCAAAATTATCCATAATATTACTCGCTATCCGCCTCATTCCCGCCATGGAATTTTTCATGCATATCCTTGAGGCGCTTATTGGTCAAATGCGTGTACATCTGCGTGGTTGCTACGCTTTTGTGGCCCAAAAATTCCTGCACACTGCGCAAATCAGCTCCATGCGCGAGTAAATCAGTGGCATATGTATGCCGAAATGTGTGGGGCGTGATTTTTTTGGAAAGCCCAGCCATTTTGGAGTACTTATGAATCATCATCTGGATAGCGCGGGGCGTGAGCCGTTTTTCTTCTGGATTTTTTGATCGGACATTCACGAATAAGGGCTTGATGAAAATATTACCCCTCATGCCAAGATACTTCTTTATCCACTCGCCAGCGCGAGACGAAATATAAACAGTGCGCACATGATTACCTTTGCCTTTGATTGACAGCTCAATAGTTTTGCTTGGATTTTCTTTTATCAAAAAAGATACTTGGTCAATATTCAGAGCAACCAGCTCTGATATGCGCATGCCAGTTGAAAATAGCGTTTCCAAAATCGCGCGATCGCGCAAACCAATGAATTCTCCAATATCTGGAATTGCCAATATCTTTTCCATATCTGGCAATTCCAGAAACGAAACCTGCACATCATGCTGTTCTTTCGCAAGCGATATTTTTGAGGAAGGAAGAGAAGCAATATCCCTATCCGCGAAAAATTTCAGCAATGAACGCAAAGCAATCAAATAATAATTCTGCGAACGCTTGGCTAAATACTCATTGCGCGGAGTTTTATGCGAGCGCGCCAGAAACAAACGGTAATCCCAAATATGCTCCTGCTTAAGTTGAGAGGGAAGCAAGTCCTTTTGATTTGTTTTGCTCAGCCACTTCACAAACAAATTCAAATACTGGGAATAGTTTTTTTGCGTGTTATTGGACAAACCCTTTTCAATTTCGCAATAATCCAGAAAGGGGATGATTAAACTTCGTATTGGTTTTTGCGATGAGGATATCTTCATATATGCGTAAAGATGGAGAAGTAGAGCTTTATTGTTATTACTGGTATTATAGCACAAATACAATCATTCGTACAATATATGTAAAACGAATGAATAGGAATAAGAAACAACTGCAATATAATAGAACCGATATGCTTACCTACTTAAAATAAACCCGATCTTTAATTCTTAAGTCCACATACTGCAAAGTAGCGCGTTTATCCTTTATCTTCTCATCCAGGGCTAATTCAAGCTTCTTAATTTGCGTTTCTAAAGATACAGAGGTACTCAGCATACCTTGCCAATTCTCTGTAGTCACAAAGGTCATTTCATCAGCTATGCTTAAGTCCAGCTTCACATATGCCACTGAGACGTTTTGAGGCATCTTAGATACGGTTCTATACACGGAAAAAATGAACTCAATCGTCTCTCTATCAAGCAATATGTCTCTGGAATTTATTTTCTGCGTATCTGGAATTTCAATTTCTATGACTGGAAATTTTTGCAAGTCATTTTCAGACATCTCAGCAGAAGACACAACAATTCCGTTTACGTCCAAATAGTAGTAGTCCTCTGAATAAGATATTTGCTCTTCTCCCTGTTCAACTTCCTCTTCTCCATCCTCAATATTGTGCGACACTTGGTCTCCAGCCACTTGCCCGGCCTCTACATCCTCTTCTATGGCCTGCGCCTTGGTATGGGTTATACTTATAGGGATTTTCACGCGTAAAACCACGCGAGCGAGCTTCTCCTCCAAATGAACTGACAAGGTAAATGGCAGTTTTTTGTTTATCTTGATATTCTCAACTATATATCGCTCCCCTATAGCTGATATAAGGTCATTTTTGCTGAAAAACAATATATTTCTCTGCCCAATCGCGTATATTGCTTTTTTATCTAGCTGCTCATTTATAATTTCTTGTATTTCAGTAATAGGTATGTTTTCATTTCCAGTTATATTTATATTTTTGATTGAAAAATTCGGCGAAAAAATAAAAAAATACCCAAACCAAATCCCAGCGCAAATAAAAAAAATGGTTCCAATAATATTTTTAATTATTGATGTATTGATTTTAACTGGCTCTGGGCTTTGGCGCTGGCGCATAGGCCTTTGCGCTGTTGGAAGATTATACAGTTTTCGTTTTGGTTTGTAATATCTATGCCTTCGTACCATTGTAGTTATTTATTATACCAGTCATTTTTTGGCTGATATGTTATTTTTATATCTTGTTTTTCTTTGGATCGCGCGAGCGCGAGCGTGATGAGCTGGTCAAGCAAATCTTTATATGATAATCCACTTGCTTCCCAAAGCTTTGGATACATGCTGATGGATGTGAACCCTGGAATAGTATTTAATTCGTTCAGATATAATTCATTATCTTTTGTCAAAAGAAAATCAACTCTTGCCATGCCTTCGCAATTCAGAGCTTTGTATGCTTTGATCGCGGTTTCTTGAATGTGTTTTATTTGATCATCTGCCAAGTCAGCTGGAATTTTTGCTTGCGATTTTCCATCCACGTATTTGGCATCATAATCATAAAATTCATTTGAAGGAATGATTTCTCCTGGGACCGATGCTTTTGGCTCTTGATTGCCAAGCACCGCGACTTCAATTTCGCGCGGATTTGGAACGCCCTGTTCTATAATAACCTTGCGATCATACTGCAAAGCCTCTTCCACTGCTTTGACAAGCTCTTCCTTATCATGCGTTTTTGATATGCCAACTGAGGAGCCAAGATTCGCTGGTTTGACAAATAACGGATACGCGAACGCAAGCTCATTAATAATTATGTCTTTGCGCGCGTGCCAATCTTTTGCCCAAAACCAAATGTATTGGGTTTGCTTGATATCTTCCGATTCTAAAACTTTTTTCTGCATTACCTTGTCCATGCATACGCTTGAGGCCAACACGCCGCAACCAACATATGGCAATCCGGTGAGTTCCAAAAATCCCTGCATGGTTCCGTCTTCTCCGTATGGGCCGTGCAAAACCGGAAATATAACATCAATTTTTTCTTCGCTGTTTGATGACAACAGTTCGCGCGGCTCAGGCGCAATTATGGCGTTGCTTTTATCAGGCGCATGAGGTGATTTCAAACACTTCATTGAATCATGCCCTTTAATCCATCTGCCCTGTTTGGTTATGCCAATCGGAATAACCTCATATTTGTCTTTATCCAGATTATCAATTACGGACGATGCAGAAACTAAAGATACTTCATGCTCCCCGCTTTTGCCGCCGAATAGCACGGCCACGCATATTTTATTGTTATTATTCGTCATATTTAATCTCAAGAAAACTATTTTTCATAGATAGCCATATAAGGCAAACAAAAGTGTTGAAAAGTTTGATTTGGATGAGAAATTATCTCAGACCCATGGTTTATTACTTTTTTTTGTGTATAAATCGCACTGGACTCCAAAGATGACAGTGGGGTCATTGATCCTTCCAGCATCCATTTATATAAACTACTTTTTTCTTTGTGGATTGTATTTACCCAAAATTGATGTTCTTTTTGCCTCAACTCCTGTTGCGAATGCCCAGAGGGATCAATCCTAATAAAACTTTTAACGATATAATCATAAAGCGCGGGAATATCGCGATAAAAATTTTTAGCTAGCGTGCTGTGTTGATTGCTTTTATTTTGTAAAGCAATCTTTAATTCTCGTTTAATCCTTTCTTCTTCGTTGTGGTATATCAGAGCAGGCATCAGCATTCGCATTAATTTCAAATTAGCCCGATTACAAAAAGCAAAATCATCTAGTGTCGGAGTGTTGGTTTCTAAAATTACTACTTGTCCTCCGTCTTTAAGAGACCGCGACACTTCTTGTATAACGGGCATAGGATCTGTTCTTGAAATTTCTAAACCAACAGATAATACATTCCTAAGAACCGCCACATCCATTGATTTGTTCTGTACTGGCAAACGATTTTCATAGCCGACTCCCTTGGCATCCCGCGCCCAACCGCCTACTTTTGATTGAATTAAAACCTTGGGGACATACCTCTTGCTATCTCGTTCTTGAAGCTCTTTTAACGCATACATATCAAAGTCTACCCCCACAAACCTATACTCATGGCCGGCAACATCGTGAGGAAAGTGAAGATAGCTTGGATCATGACCAGGACCTATTTCTAAAATCTGAAGAGGTGGCTCTTTTTCTTTATCTTCTAGTTTTGTTTCGTTATACCCAAAAAAATTCTCTCTCGATCTTTCCATATAGTTTTAACTTGCTATTCTAGTCATATTTTAAATTTTCTATCACCTCCTCCACAATTTTTTTCATGTCACTTCGCAAATATCCCATGTCACGCTTTGTTGAAATGTCCATTGTTTCCAAGAGTTCAGCATATGAAGCATTCCCTGTTTCTTCTTTTTTTACGCCAATTGCGGAGCTATGCCTGTAATCAAAATTTATCTTAGGTACATAATATCCTTGCCCCTCGCCAGTAGAAAAACCTACATGAATGTCTAAATTGTTTTGCTCTGCATAGTAATCTCGATTATACATGCCCTTAAACGCATACGCTGGAATCTTTTCTCCAAATGCGGTATTGATGGAAGTTAAGGTGTCGCCGCCGGCGATAATATCATCAAAAATAATTAATTTTGGATTTGTTTTATTTATGTGTTTCCTTATTTCATTAGCCCGATTTCGCAAAACCTGAAGCGGAAACTTAATTTTATTCATATTGCGTATTATATCTCCCAAAGCATTAAAAACATATTGTTTCTCAAGTTCTATTCTGATTTTTTCTTTAATTCGTTTCGATTCATCAGGCGTTAATTTTTTTTGCCTCAATAATTCACTTAACTTCCATTCCGCATCTCCATATTTTTCTTCTTCACATTTTGCTTTTTTCTGGCTCCACTGACCGGAATCATACAACTCTTGGGCTTCTTTATTATGGGGTTCATTTAAAGCTTCGCTTATAAATCTGTTGGTTTTGAAGAAATAAATTTTGGATTTTACAACGCCTCTCTCTTTCGATGTCTTATCTAAAATTGGTTTTAAGAAATAAAAAAGGGGGCGTGCTGAAGTATCTGGTAAAATAATTGCGTCTGGCAGTTCTTGGGGATAATCCTTTAGAAATTGTCTAACTATAACAGTTCCTTGTTCTTCTAATTCGCGTGCATCTTTTATGCTTAAAAAATCATAATTCTCTGCAGGATAGTTGTCACCCGTATATTTTGCTTCTCCTTCTCGCATATTTTAATATACGCATTTCTTTTTGGTCGAAATGACGATAAAAATGTTATTCTGTTATGATTCGTTCAATTTTCGGATTAATGCGCGCGACAACCTCGTAATGCACAGTATCAATCTTTTTGGCAATTTCATCCGCGCTGATATATTCGCGACCTTGAGCGCCAATTAAAACCGCTTCATCTCCGCGTTTTACTTCTTTCACGCCAGTTGCATCAACCATGCACATATTCATGCAAATTCTTCCGATAATCGGACATCGCTTGCCTCCAATCAGGACATCTCCTTTATTTGATAATCCCCTGTCATATCCTTCGTAATACCCGGCAGGCAAAATAGCAATCCGGGTTTGGCGATGGGTTTTATGCGTGCATCCATACCCCACATATTCCCCTTCTGGATAATCTTTCACCTGCAAGATGCGCGTTTTCCACGACAACACGGGTTTGAGTTCAAATTCAGGATGCAAAGCATGGACTCTATCTATCAATTTAATATTCGGCCATAAGCCATAGAGGCCGATGCCGAGCCGCACTGCATCCAAATGCGACTGCGGAAAATCCAAAATTGCTTCGGTTTTTGCCATGTGCCATACCCAATCTTGGGATCCTGATGCGCCTGACCCATTGTCTTGAACGCTTTGCCGATACAATTGAAATTTAATATCCTCAAACCGTTTTAACTGTTCTTGCGCGTATTCGCGATGTCCAACCGCATCCGCAAAATGGCTCATAATGCCTTTGATGGCGAGATTCGGCAATTCGCTGATTTGTTTGACATAGTCAACTGCATTGCTTGTCAGGATACCCATCCGGCCCATGCCAGTATCTATTTTGATATGTAGACGCAAACTGTCAGAGCCGTACGAAGAATGTTTAATAATTTTTGAAAGGCGCTGCGCGTGGGACAAGCTGTTAACCGCGATTTCAATTCTCTCGCGTATGGCCCAGGCCAGATCATCCTCATTTTCGGAAATATATCCCAGCACTAAAATAGGCGCGTGAATTTCTTTTTGACGCAATAAGCGCGCTTCATCCAGATTAATCACTGCCAGACCGTCTGTATAATCAGCTGCAATTTCACCTACCTGGGTTAAGCCATGTCCATAGGCATTTGCTTTAACAACCGCCATGAGCTTGACGCATGGCTGAATAATTGTTTTTATAGAAGCAATGTTGTGCAAAAGCGCAGATTTTGAAATTTCTACCCAGGTATTATTCATTTTCTTTCGGCCTTAAAGTCGGAAATAAAATCACTTCTTTTATATTTCTTTTGTCAGTTAACAAAGAAGTTAAGCGATCTATGCCCATGCCAAAACCAGCGCATGGCGGCATGCCATGGGAGAGCGCTTCTATGAAATCATCATCAATAGGATGAGCTTCTTCATCGCCTGCCAGAGCTGATTCTTGCTGTTCATTGAATCGCGCGCGCTGGTCAATGGGATCATTTAATTCAGAAAACGCATTCACTAATTCTATTCCTCCGCCAAGAACAAGCTGAAACCGCTCAACATATCGGAAATCATCCTCTTTCTTTTTTGCTAAAGGAGATAATTCAATTGGATGATCAATCATAAAAGTTGGCTGAACAATATTTTTGCGCACAAATTCTTTATATAGCTCATCGCAAATTTTTCCGCGATTATCTTTTGGCCCCACATCTTTCAAGCCAAGTTCTTCTGCTTTTTTATAGATAGACCGCTGATCAGGATATGCTTCAATATCAATTCCAGCCGCATCAATCAGCGCCTGCCTAAATGTAACGCGCTTAAACGGCTTTTTGAATTTAATTTTCTTTCCTTCATACTCAATTTCATTTTTGCCAGTTACTTCTTTTACAATGTAGATGATAAGATCCTCGGTAAAATCCATTAACTGATCATAATCAGCGTACGCCATATAAAACTCCACTTGCGTGAATTCTGGATTATGGGACCAGTCCATGCCTTCATTTCTGAAACAACGGGAAACTTCATACACTCTTTCATATCCTCCAACAATCAAGCGTTTAAGATAAAGCTCAGGCGCGATGCGCAAAAATAAATCCATATCCAAAGCATTATGATGCGTTGAAAATGGCTTTGCCAGCGCGCCTCCAGCGAGTGGCTGCAAAATCGGGGTCTCAACTTCCAAAAATCCAGCATCATCTAAAAATTTGCGCACTGAGGAGAGGATTACAGCGCGCGCCACAAATATATCGCGCACTTGCGGGTTCGCGATTAAGTCAAGATAACGCTTGCGGAAGCGGGCTTCAATATCTTGCAATCCATGCCATTTCTCAGGCAAAGGCAAAAGAGCTTTTGAAAGTATTGCCCATTCTTTTACCAATAGAGTATTCTCTCCGCGCTTTGTTTTAAAAATTTTTCCTGAAACTTGGACAAAGTCCCCTACATCAATAAAGTCATGAAAAGCATCATATAATTTTTCTCCAAGCTCGTCTTTTTTTAGATAAATCTGGAACGCGCCAGTTCCATCTTCTATATGGCAGAAGGTTGAACCTCCGTGTCCGCGTATTGAGCGCACTCTTCCTACAATGATTGCCTTTCCTTTGCTTTTGAGTTCAGCGATCACATGAGTCCTCGCGCTTGCTGAAGGAAATGGATTTATTCCTGATTTATATATTTTTTCAAGGCGCTCAGACCTTGCTAGAGTTTCGTCTTGATAGATATTTTCTTGGTTTTGTTCTTTTGGCATAGTGCTCTTATTATACCGCGAAAACATCTATTTTGGCAATAACAAAAAGGTGAGACCTTTTCAAAAGGTCTCACCTTTGTATATAATATTATATTAAATCCCTGCTGGCTTAATATCAATGATTTTCCAATTCTTTTCTCCTTTTGGAGTTTTCACTACTGCTTGTTCCCCTTTTCTTTTGCCTAACAATGATTTGCCTATTGGGGATTGGTTTGAAATTCTGCCTTCTGAAGGGCTTGCTTCGTTTGAGCCAACAATAATATAATCGCTTTTTTCTCCATCTTTTTCCACGGTAACCTTGTCCCCTATCTGCACTACTGAAGGATCAGATTTTTCTGATGAAACGATTTCAGCGTTTTTCATTATATATTCCAGCTCTAAAATCCTGCCTTCTGAAAATGATTGCTCTTCGCGCGCGTCCGCGTATTCCGCGTTCTCGGATAAATCTCCATAGTCCTTTGCAAGCTTTATGCGCTCCGCGATTTGCGGTCTGCGCACTTTTTTTAAATGCTCTAATTCTTGCTGAATTTTTTTGTATCCTTCTTCAGTAAGATATTGTGTCTGGTCAGACATATTTTTAAAACCTGCTTTTGGCAGGCATGTTAATAACAACCTATTTATAATACTAAAAAATAAAAATCTGTCAAATTTTATCAGAATTATTAAACCACCACTCAAAAATCTTTTTCGCGATTGGAGTGGCGGATAAATCTCCACCTTCTCCTTCTTCCACTAGAATAGTAACAACAATCTCAGGATCTCGATACGGCGCGTACCCAGTAAACCAGGCATGAGGCAATTTTTCACTTGAAAACTGGGCAGTTCCGGTTTTGCCGGCCGCTTCAACAGGCAGAGCAGACAAAGAACGAACAGTCCCATATTCAACCGCGGCTCGCAATCCTTGCTGAATTACATTGATATTATATGGATCAATAAAATCCTTATTCAGCACCACTGGCTCAATCTTGCGGCCGTGTTCATAATCACGACCCACTTTATCCACAATCATTGGAGCATACAAAGTACCGCCATTTGCAATCACAGCCGTATAATTCGCAACCTGCAAAGGCGTAACAAGAATATCTCCTTGACCAATAGCTAAATGATAAGTATCCCCTAAATACCATCTCTCGCCCTTTGTTTCCTCTTTCCATTGCTCACTTGGCAAAAATCCTTCTGCTTCAGAAGGAAGATCAATCTGTGTTTTTTGCGCTAATCCGAACGCACGCCCATATTCAATAATCCTATCCAATCCAAGGCCTTCAATATTCCCATATCCACCGCCCACTGTATAAAAATAAGTGTTCACTGATTCAGCCAAAGCATGAATAATATTTGTCTGGCCATGTCCCCCATATTTCCAATCTGGAAACCAATATCCATTCACATCAATTCCTCCGCTTGAGAACACTGTATCATATCTGCCCATAATCCCCTGTTCCAAGCTCGCTGATCCAATTACCAGCTTTATGGTAGAGCCAGATGGATATTCTCCGGCAATTGACCGATTAAATAATGGTTCGCGCGAATCTTCTAATAATTCCTTATACGCCGATGAGCTAATGCCTCGGCTGAATGCTTCATTGTCAAACCCAGGGAAACTTACTAAAGCGCGCACACTCCCGTCGCGCGGATCCAGAACAATAGCGCTAGCCCCAGGTGATTCCTTTTCTTCAGTCATTTCCTTAAGCGCTTGATAAATAAATTCTTGCAGATTTGAATCAATATTAAGATATAGATTATCTCCAATTGTTGGCTCTTTTCGTTCAAGCTCTCGCATAGGCTGATTCTTAGAATCAACTTCAACAAGCTGGATTCCAAGCGAACCGCGCAAATCATCTTGATACTGCTTTTCTAGGCCGATCTTTCCAACATGTTCAGACAATAAATAATCATTTTTAGAAAAATAATCATAATCCTTGTCTGAAATTTTTCCAGTATATCCCAAAACATGGGACAATGATTCATGAATTTCATAAGTTCTGCGCTGAACTGGCTCAAGCAGAATTCCTGGCCAGGACTCAACATTCCGAGCTATGGCTACAGCTTGAACTTGAGAAATCCCGCGTATCATTTCAACTTGCTCATTTGAAGTGCGCGGTATGCCAGAAAAGGCCTCTACTAAATCAAAATGTTCAATTCCAAGAGTTTTTGACAATACAGAAAAAATTTCATCTTCTTCTGTTTGCGTTTTCGGAAGATCAGATGGAATAACAAACAAAGCGAAATCAGGCACATTGTACGCCAAACGATTGCCATTTAAATCAAAAATCACGCCCCTGGCAGGAACAATAGGAATGCTCTGGATTCGGTTGCCCTCGGCAGCGCCATAATATTGAGCTCCTTGAACAATCTGCAAATAATATAACCTGCTCGCGATAATCGCGAAAATAAATAAAGAGCACGCGGAAAATATTTTCATCCTAAACGTACTTTTCCAAACTTGCTTTGTTTTTTTCCTGTATGAATCAGCAATAACAATATCCCCGTCAACTTCCCCGGAAAAAACATTTAAGCGCGCGTCTTTTATATTCGCGCTTTTTTGATGAATGAAAAACGGATCAATCATATTATTTTATAAAAAATAATTTTCCAAACATATTAGCGCTGAATCTAGCGAATACAATAAAACATAAAACAAAAACGCATGAAAGAATAGCGCTTTTGAAAGCCAATGACGCTGAAAACAAAGATACAAAATCAGCGGAAAATTGTGTAAAAATATTTATTCCTATATATTCAAAAATGCTTAACACTAGAATATAAGAAACAGAAGACAAGAATATAACCGCTAAAAGAGCGACATTTGAAACATTGCTGAATATTGCTGTGGCATAGCGCAAAATTAAATAAATAACAAAATGAGCAATTATAAACGTGCCAAATGGAGTTATAGGAGAGAGAAAGTCAAGAAAAAAACCATATGTTATTGACATAAATATGGCGTCATTATACCGCCTATGCGCGGATAGAAAAATAATAATTAAAAATCCAACATTAAAATACATGCTTGATGAAGATCTTGCAAGAAAAAAATCAACAAGCATTGCCGCAAGCGCAACAAAAAATATGGTAATGCGCATATTATTCTATATTATTCGGAATAATAACACCAACGTTTGAAAGATTATGAATAGAGAAAAAAGGAGAAAGCGACGCGCGCTTGAACAATTCTCCTTCAGTATACTTAACCGAAGCAACAGTTCCAATAAGAAGTCCTTGCGGAGTATTTTCCTCAAGCAAAGAAGTAACAACAACATATTCTTGATCAATAACCGCGTCCTGTGGAATTAAATCCATTTCAAGGCCTATGCCCTGCTTTCCGCGCACAATTGCCTGCACATTATTATTGGAAGCAAGCGAAGACGCGACCGCGCTTGATGAATCAGTAACAACAAGCACAGCGGAAAAATCTTTTTTTGCTTGGATAACTTTTCCAACAAACACAGCATGATCAGTAATAACCGCGTATCCTTCTTTTATGCCGTCACTCTCGCCTTTATTAAGAATAACAATCCGTTTGCCAGCGCTTAAATGCGAAGATATTACCCGCGTCTTTATTATTGTCGCGCCAAAAAGATTAGAAAGCTGTTCAAAACTTTGTTCGCTTTCTTCGCTTCCTGCTCCTAGTTCATTTAATTTGAAATTTAAATCCGCTATTGCCTCTTGCTGAGAAGCAATCTGAAAAGACAATGAATTCGCCTTAAAAAGGGCAGTAAAAAAATTATTTATTGGCTTTCCAGCGGTATATAAAATGCTACCCATAAAAAGCATTGGTTTTCTCGCGAAAGAAAAAGCATCCGCAAGAGCGGTTGTGTTATACAGCACAATGAATAAAATCAAGAAAACTGCTGCTATCTGTTTTTTGTAGCGAGCTATGAAACGCATGAATATTTTTTTGGCGCCTTTTGCTCTTTAGCGCTAATTATTTTATTGTGATATTTCCCAATGACTCTACTTCTTTAAGCAAAGCATTATCTTCAAGCAATATGCCAGTTCCGCGCACAACTGTTGTTAAAGGATCATCAACAATGTTTATTGGCATTTGAAGCTCTTTTTTAACTATCGCGTCTATGCCGCGCAAAAGAGACCCTCCTCCTGAAAGCAGAATTCCGCTTTCATATAAATCAGCCATAAGCTCTGAAGGCGCGTTCTCAACCGTGGTCCTTATTGCGTCAACAATTGCCTTTAGCGGGCGCTTTATTGCTTCCCGAACTTGCGCGTCTGTAATATTGAATTCTTTAGGCAAGCCAGTGAGCATGTTTCTTCCTCTTGCTTTCATTTCAGATGGGTCTTCTTGATTAAGCGCTGATCCAATTTTTATTTTTATCTCTTCTGCTGTTTTCGCGCCAATAATCACATTAAAATTTTCCCGCACAAATTCCCGTATAGCGCTGTCAAATTCATCTCCTCCAATTTTTAATGATTTTGACGCCACGATTCCAGAAAGAGATATAACAGCGATTGATGTTTTTCCTCCACCGATTTCAACTACCATTCTGCCGTATGAATCTTGAAGATTCAAGCGCGCTCCAACCGCTGAGGCGATTGGCTCGTCAATTAACCTAACTTCCCTTGCTCCAGCGTTTGCCACAGCGTCTTGAACAGCTTTTCTCTCAACTTCTGTAATATCCAAAGGAATGCTTACGATAGTGCGAGGCCTAGGGGCGATAGTAAAGCTTCCGCGGTGGATTTTTTCTATAAAATGCTTTATTAATTTTTCAGAAATCTCAAAATCAGAAATCACGCCATTAACAATAGGAGCGCTTACAGCGATATGCGCCGGAGTTTTGCCCATCATTTTTTTAGCGTCTATTCCAACAGCCACAAGCTGGTCTGTCCTGGTATTCAAAGCCGCGATTGATGGCTCATTTATGACAATTCCCTTGTCGCGGACATAGAATAATGTATTTGACGTGCCAAGATCTATTCCAATATCATTGGAAAATCTGCCAAAAATATTCTTAAACATATTGGATTATCCTACCACGCTTTGCCATATTCGTCCACCAAACCGCATAATATCGCGATAGGTGATAAAAATAGCAAACAGCATAAACAGGATAAATCCAACTCTGTGGAACCATTCTTCAACTTCTTTTTTTGATGGTTTGCGACGCACAGCTTCAACTGCCAAAAAAATGAGCCGACCTCCGTCTAAAGCTGGAAAAGGAAGAATATTGAAGATTGCCAGATTAAACGAAAGCAACGCAGTGAAGATAAGCACCCTGTCAAAGCCAAGGTCTACCATGTCATTGGTCGCGACTGCTATAGCGACTGGGCCTCCAACTCCGCCTAAACCCTGGCCTATGAACGCGCCTTTGATGATTTTCGCGACAGCAACAGTAATGCGCTCCATATAGCCATATGCTGATTTCGATCCTTGTATCACTGCTTTATGAATTGGATATCGCACATTTCCGACTCTAGCTAAGGCCACGCCTATGATTTTATTATCTGGGGATATATTTTCAATAATTTCAGGCGCGACATCAACCTCGCTTTCTTGTTTGTCCCGAATATATGTTACAAGCACTGCGCCTTGGGCGCGGCTTATAATGTCCTGAAACTGTTCAATAGTTTGTATATTTTCTTGATTAGCGCTTTTAATTTCATCTCCTGCTAAAAGGCCTGCTTTATCAGCTGGAGAATCAACAATAATCTCGCTAATCGCGATATGCTCAGAGAGAATATATTTTTGTGGCACGCTTGAATCCAGCTCAACTGGGGCGCTTATAGCGAACAGCACTACAAAAATAAGCCATCCAGCTATTATATTCATGGTAACTCCGGCAACCAAAGCCAAAGCGCGTATATAAACTGGTTTGGCGCTGAAGCTATTTGGCTCATCCGCGTGAGCCCCATCTTCGCCTTTAATTTTGACGTATCCGCCTAAAGGAATTAAATTCAGGCAATATTCTGTTCCATTTACTTTTTTCTTGAAAATAGTCGGCGGAAATCCAAGCCCGAATTCTGTGACTTCCATTTTGCTTTTTTTAGCAACAATAAAATGTCCAAATTCATGAACTAAAACCAAAAATCCTACAATAAGAATAAAAGCGATGATTGTTAAAAACATATTTTAGATAGTAGTTATTTCTTTTTCTTTTTTTTCTGCTTCTTGTTCAAGAGCGCTTATTGCTTCTTTCGTGTCTTGCTCCATGTCTTTGAGCTGGCGCTTGGCCTGATCTTCAGAAAGCGATCCTTGTTTTTCTTGGGATTCTATTTTCTTTTTTTCTTCTTCTCTTGCTTTGCGCATGGACACTCGGGCTTTTTCTAGCTTTTCATTCAAGGTCTTTACCATAGCGCAACGGTTCTCTTCAGTCATCTCAGGAACACTTACGCGAATTATGTTTCCATCCAAAGCAACTGAGACATTTTTACCAGACGATAGAATCCCCTTTTCTATATCTTTAATAAGGCCCTTATCCCATGCTTCAACAACAAGCATGCGCGCGTCCTGAACTGAAATGCTCGCTATTTGCGAAAGAGGCTGCTTTGCTCCATATGCTTCAACTAAAACATCAGAAATCAAATCCACATGCGCTCTTCCTATTCTGAATGTTTTTATTTCGTCTTTAAAATAATCTTTAATTTTTCGCGTTGATTCTTTAAATGACATATTTTTTATTGCTTTAATTTATATCTGCTTACGCCCATGTAAAGCGTGTGAGCTGAGTTAGGGTCAATATATAGCTCGCTTGCTGATCTGGCTGTTGGCAATGGCCGAGGAATCCAATTAAATCCTCCATCAATTGAATAATAGAATGTTGATTGCGTGCCATAGAAAATTTCCATTGGATCTTTTGGATTAACTGCCAAGGACTCTATGCTTGGATTATCTTTGCCTGAAATCAAGGGCAAGCTTGTCCAATCTTTTCCAAAATTCAAGCTTCTATATAATCCAGTGCTTGAAGCATATACAATTCCAGATGGTATGAGCTTGTAATCTTTCGGCTCTCCAGCAATATCAAATAGTTCCCAATTTTTTCCTGTGTCATCTGATTTTGCAAGCCCTTTTCCTGGAACAATGGCATATATAATTCTTTGAATTCCGTTAGCATCTGCCTGATTTGGGTTAAACTGCATATCTGTGAGAATTATGTCTTTTAATTCAGTATATATGCGCCAAGAAATTCCGCTGTCTTCTGAAATAAGAATGGTATTTTTCGTGGTCGCGGCATATAAAATGTTTGAATTATTTGGATTCAAAATAAGGCCTGTTATAATAGTGGATGGATCATCGCTTATGTATGTTGAACGCCAATGCACGCCCTCATCCTGAGAAATGGCTATGTTTGATCCTACTGCCGCGTAAACTCTGCGAGTATTATTTGGATCTATGGCAATGTCGTTTACCGCGGTATTCTGGAATATCAAATCCCAGTTATAGCCGCTGTTCCAGCTTACCCAAAGCCCATTCTTTTCTGATATTAAAAATATTTTTCTCTCATCTTTTGGCGAAAAAATAATTTTTTTGATGTCAAGATTGCCAATTGTCTTTTTTGCGACTCTATCAAAATAAATATTTACTCTTTGCTCCCATGTTTCTCCATTGTTCTGAGATACCCATATTCCTCCGTCAGAAGAATTGTTAATTGTTGTTGGAGTGCACGCGGCTCCTAAAAGCGCGATTGCTGATAAGATGATTAAAATTTTTGTTTTTCGCATAAAATTTTTCTAAATTGAAATAATTAAATTTTCAGCAACTAATTGCCAATTTTGAGATTTTGGATGGGCTAATTTTTCAAGCAAATAGCGCGTAGATGATGCTACTTGTTTTGACTTGGTGTTTATAACGCGCGCTCTTAACGCGGGCACTGCGTGTTTCAGCCAATCATGAATTCCATCTTTATGGATTTTTTCTTGGGTCCATATTCGCATGCGTTCCGAAATGTCATTCGTGTTCAGGATATTCTGTAGCGCGATATTATCCTCGATATTATTCTGTTGGACTGATCCGCTGAAATACAAGGCCTGTACGCGCGAATAAATAGTTGGCAAAATTTGGTCTTTATGGTTGATGATTAAAAAAATGTATGTGTTTTTTGCTGGTTCTTCTAAAAATTTCAAGAACGCGTTCTGGGCTTGGGTATTCATTGTATCTGCTTGCGTGATGATAAGCGCTTTTTTATCTGACGCGATAGGGCTCAAGGAAAGCCATGATCGCGCCTGTCTTATCGCGTCTATTGAGATAGCGTTTTTTTCTGGATGCGGGTGGATTATATTAATGTCTGGGCACGCGCGCATGTCTGATATGCTTGGAGCGATAAACGCGCTTAAAAACTGCTCCAAAGTTTGCATGCGTCCCACGTTATTCGCGCCTATTAACGCGTACGCGTGCGCAAGGGTTTCGTTCTTCGCGCAAATGTTGAGATAGTTAAGGATGGATTGATGCGCTCTAGTTTCTTGCATGGATTTATTATACTAGAGATTGGGCATATGAGTCAATAAAA
>Ga0210057_1005167_pt1 | contig 16897 bp, 21 predicted proteins | sample CryGeyCG2114_010_2_FD_183968 | JGI IMG/M metagenome (GOLD analysis project Ga0210057, IMG submission 183968) | Groundwater microbial communities from aquifer - Crystal Geyser CG10_big_fil_rev_8/21/14_0.10 (SPAdes) (version 2) | ecosystem: Environmental > Aquatic > Deep subsurface > Groundwater ...
TGAGGCGCGTAGCGCGGGCAGTTCGACTCACTTCGCTACGCTACGTTCGCTCACTGTCATTCGATTCGGCGGAAAAAGTGGCCCGAACTGCGAAGCAGTGAGGACCATGAGTGAGGCGCGTAGCGCCGAATCGAATGGTACCCGCGGCAGGATTTGAACCCACGACCTTCTGGTCCGAAGCCAGACGCTCTATCCAGCTGAGCTACGCGGGCAGGTACTGTGTACTATAACACTGGTAAGGATCATTATTTTCCCTGGCTACTTGTCCTGTAGTGGAGCGAAGCGACTACTACGGGGCGCGGGCAGGTACTGTGTACTATAACACTGGTAAGGATCATTATTTTCCCTGGCTACTTGTCCTGTAGTGGAGCGAAGCGACTACTACGGGGCGCGGGCAGGTGTTGCAAGACTATCATTTTGGTGGAGAGGAAAACAGAAACTTTGCTAGAATAGCGTCATGGGATTTCATGATGACGACGACGAACTCTTCATTTCACCTTCCAGTGAAGAGAAGCTCACCAGTCCCGGTGAAGCAAAAGAAGAGTCTGTTGAAAGAAAAGCGCGGAGCAAAGGGAAGTTGCTGAATCTCAAAAGAGCACTTCTTGCAAATCAGGTAAACGACGAACATATGTCGTATGACCTTAAGGCAGATAGTGAAACAAAGCGTATGCGGGAAGCACAGCAAGGGGGAAAGAAAGAGGAAAGCAAAACATTTGGAACCAAAACACACAAGCAGATGGAGGAGGAGCAAGTACTGAGTGCCGGTACGGAGCTCACATCGGAGCAACTTATAGAAGATACACAGAATGAAGATGAGGCCAAGGAGCAGGCTGGCCAGGAGTATGCGGGGGAGGACGCCTGAGCGTACGGCATCATGGTATACTGCGTGTCTATGCAAAAACGTTTTGTGTGCATGGCGGTACTTCTTGTTCTGTGTACTCCTGCGTATGCAGTCGTCCTCCGGGATGTGCCGGCACATACATATGCGGACTCCATAGAACAACTTGTGGAACAGGGCATTATCCAGGGGTATGCCGATGGAACCTTCCGTCCCAATCAGCCCATTAACCGTGCGGAATTTTTAAAGATTCTTATGCTGGCTGTGTACGGAAAAGAGTCCTTTGAAGGCACACAGGAACAATCATCCTCTCCCTGTTTTGCAGATTTTTATGCAACTGCACAGTGGTTCTATTCCCATGCGTGTACGGCAAAGCAGAGAGGCATCATCAATGGGTACCCCGACGGAACCTTTCGTGGAGAGGCGACGGTGAATCTGGCGGAAGCACTCAAAATGAGTCTCTTGGCATGGGATCTTCCGTTGCGGCGTAGTCCGCCTGAGGCGGACGAAGCCGAATGGTACGACCCCTATATGGATGCAGAAGCCTCCGGAGAGGTCTTTCGCACAATCAAGCGCGAACCGGCAGCCTTGCTCACCCGTGGCGAGGCTGCAGAACTTCTGATTCGTCTCGGCCAGCCCATACAAACAGTGCGTGCAGATGCTCTAGAGCAGCAGGTACAGATTCTTATCCAGAAGAATGCTCCCGCCATCTGCGGGAACGGCACTGTGGAACGGGGAGAAGAGTGTGACGATGGCAATACCGAAAATGATGATGGCTGCAGTGAAATTTGTGTAGTTGTGCCCGAACCCGTACGGCATGGATTCCTCGCCATTGCGCAGCGCCCCATGGGTGCGCTGAGTGTGACAAAAGGTGCAAAGAACGTTCCGCTCCTTGCGTTTGATGCCGGTGCAAGCCGCCAAAGCGCCTACATCACACAGCTGAAATTTTCTGCGGCAGTGGGCTCACTTGCACACGGTACCAACTACACGCTCTACGTGGATGCAGACGGAGATGACATTGCAGAAAAGAAGCTCGCCACAGCTGTTCCGCAAAATAACAAACTCACATTTTCGCAGATCAGCATTTTTGTGAAAGAAGGCTACTACACCAGAGTAGAACTTCGCGGAGATGTGCAGACCAGTGGAGATGTGCAGTCCTTTAGTGTGGAATTCGATGCATCTGCTTCCAATTTTGTAGTGGGTGTAGATGCAGAAGACGGACGGGATATGGTGGGTATAGAACTCAACGGTGCGGACTGCACACTCAGTTCCATCTGCTGGATTCAGGTTCACACAGAGGATCCCCGCCTTCTCTCCTTTGGCGGCACGCAGGGCAGTCTTTTTGTGACCAAAGACACCACACCCGTGCGTAGCCGGCAGTTGCTGGCAGGAGCACTCAGCGATGTGCTTCTTGCTCTCGAATTTCTCCCCACAGAGGAAGACGTAGAAATGACCAAACTCAGCATTGGCGGGGGTTCTGCGAGCATCGATTCCCTGGAACTCTACACAGAAGGTGCTTCTTCTTCGCTCGCTGTTGCCCGCAAAACGGTCTGCAATACCGTCACCACAGGCACCTTCTGTGCCGACCTGCATCTGGTTCTCCCCAAAGACAAGAAAACGCGTCTCCTCGTTCGTGCACGTGTAAATGCAGATACAGCCGGTGGCACCAGTGGCGATGCCATTGCCCTTTCCCTTACCAGCTCTACCGCAGGCAATGTTGCTGTAGAAGCAACGGGGCAGGCTTCGCAGCTGGATCTGAATCAAAATGACGGTAACAGTACGGCAGAAGGGGAAATATTCATTGGTACCTCTACGGCATCTGCCAATGTCACATTGACCGGAGAAACGCATGACGTAGTTCTTGCAAAAATTGCTTCCATCACCAATGCCCATACCGATCCGGACGGCACATCCGTACCCTCCGGAGAGACTACCTTTGCCCGTTTCCGCTTTACGGCCTCTCCTCATCTAAACAGTGCCGGAGGGCTAAACGACGTAGTACTCGACTCCCTCGCTTTTAGTATTTCCGCTACCAACGTGCAGTTCAACAGTGCTTCCTTCCTCCTCTTAAACATACTGGACCAAACTGTGACTGCATCCTGTACGGGTGGTACCACCGGTGCATTCACCGTTACGTGCAGCGGACTCGAAAACGCATCCGTCAATACCGTTATTCCACAGGGTGAATCCATAGAACTTGCCTTGCGTGGCACTGTTACAAACACGCAGGTGAGTAATGGTACAAGTACCCTGCAGGCACAGCTCCAGGGTCTCGGCAGTCGCTCCGGCGGACCCATCACCTGGAATGATGAGGTTTTGAGCTTTCAGTGGGTAGACATCGGCAATTCCAGTGTAAAGTCGGTCCTCTATAGGACGTTTTAATTATCCAGATGAGCTATTTGGATTTATTGCAAAGATGGGAACTGCTTATGTTAGATCTCCAGAGAGCCCTTACCCTTTTATCCATCGCATATGGCTCGTACTTCTTCTGCATCTGGAATATTAAGCTCACTAATGCGGGTACGATAGGAGATAGTTTTCTGGCTGAACAGTCGGGTCTGGTGCCAACCCATTCAAGCATTTTTGGAGTCCTTTGGATGCTCTTTCATAAGGAGTGTGAGGGCAGGTGGGTCGTGCCTTTTCAAGACAGTTTCAAGAGAGACCATAGTGCGTTCGCTTCTGAATTTTTGCTTCCATTGTGTGTGTGGCACAATAATCATCTTTGCAATTCATTCCCAAGCACTTATTGCATTGTGGATCGTCACATTTGCATTCAGACAGCGCACTGCAAAGCCTAGAAAAATTTTTCTCTCCCAGATTGTTTTTGGTTAGATGCCTGGAACGTGCGTGAATCTCGATTTTGTTTTTGTATTCTTTTAGATTTTTCACGATGTCACCATTTCTTTCGTTGTACCAGTGGCTCTTATTCCAAATTAGTATCAAAGCATGATTTTTCATAGATTGCTTCAATAGATAAAAGGAATATTTTTGCGATAGAAGTACAAATGGTAAGCCACTGTAGCTCCTTGAATGATAAGGAAAGTAGTTGATGCACGCTAAATTCATCTGAGCGTTTTCCCAGCTGACTCTCTGAATTAGCTCCTTTGCTCGTTCATACCACCATCCAAATCCAACGTAGTACGCATACTGCTTATCAAGGAGAAGAAAAGGTGGACTGTTTCCATGTTCGTGCTCCAAATTCTGCTGAACTCGTTTTTGGAATGCCGGGTGCTGTTTTTGCATCTCAATATCACTCATACCATCAGTCGAAAATCCTGGATTGAGGAGTAGTAACACCGCTTTTGCCTTCAATGGGTTCCCCAAGTAAGGAATCGGTCTAATCGAAAGCTCTCTCTTGTGATTTTGTAAATAGCTTTGAAGGTAATTTTCATCTCTTTCTTTTGTAAAAGTTGCGCTATCTTCACGAATGAAAAATGGAGGAGATGTTTGAGCGCGTAATTGTTTCCAAGGGTTTTTCATGGTATGGGAGGGCAGTCGGATCGCTTTTATCTGGCTGTGTAGTCGGGTCTGGCAACAAGATTGTTGCGGTTTCTTGGGAGTCTTTGGGAGCCATCTTAGTAGGAGGGTGAAGGCAAGTGGGTCGGGGGACTAATTATCTCTCTTCTCTATTGCCTCACGCTTTTCATTTGGTAAGGATTCGTAAATCGAATCAATATCTTTTTCTTCTGTAATCATCTGACGGGCTATGATATTCACCAGTTCAAAGATTTTCTTTGCGGTTTCAATATCATCAGATAAATCAATTTGCCCAGGGTGCACTGCTTCGTTACCTGTTACACGAACAATATCCAATGCCTTTTGAACCTTTGGATGCAGTCCTTTCTTAACCAATTCAGCAATATTATTATCAATACTTTTACTAGGATTACAGCCTAGATCATGGCAAAGTTTTTGTATTGCTAATCTCAGCAATGCAGCAGAACCACGTGGGGATTTATTAAGAATTGACGCGGCTTCTTCGTAGTCAGCAATAATTTCTTCTGATAGATCCTCATTCGGAGGATCGACAGGCAAATTATCTGGAAAAACCATTTTTTGATCCTTCCAGATTGAAAAATCCTCGCACGCGTGACAGAAAGCCAAAACAATATCGCTAGCGTTTTCATATCCTCGTCTGCCGTACTCATTGAATTCCACTCTGGCGGGATACCATGACTGGCTTGCAAAAGTGTTGCAGAGAGGACATGTAAACTTTTTTACGCGATATGGTGTAATGCTTTCCATAAATTTAAGGTAATCGGGTCGCTTTGCACGCGTAGCTATTGGCTGGGTAGTCGGGTCTGGCACCAAAAGTTGTGAGTCCCAGAGAGCGTTTTTGAGGGGGGTCAAAATGCTATCGGAGGGCAGACGGGTCAGTCGTCAAATGAGACAAATAAGACAGTACAACAGGGGGGTGTCTCGTTCCTCGACAAACTGAGTATTTTGGCTTATGGAAGCCCAAATATGACTATATCTACTTTTTGTTGATGTATTTCCAGAGCGCTGCGATTCCAAGGACAAGCAACACGACCACGATGACCGGAATGATCCAGCCGAAGAACATCATCCCGCCACCCAATCCAAAGTTTCCGAAATTCATCATAGCAAATCCAATGTAGTCCTCTCTTGTTAGAACGGCAACCGACGACTTGCTCACTGAATCCTACATTTCAGATCTCCATACGAGCAGAACAGCGGCAGTCTTGGTCTCAAACACAGCAACTCAGCTTCGACACATCCCTCGTAAATGACATTGCCACGATCTTGATGGCTTCCGCGAGCGTCGGAAACATCGGAAGCGAAGCTGTTACATCATAGATGGTGTTCTCATTTCGGATAAGCACCATGGCCTCCGCGATCAGTTCCCCCGAATGAGGAGCAAGGATGTGGACGCCGACGATCCGCTTCGTCTCAGGATCGATGATCATTTTTATGATGCCCTCCGTGCGGCGCAGGATTATCGCCTTCGGCACATCGGTAAAGTTGAGAACGCGACAGTCGCAGCGGCCGGTCTTCTTGAGATATTCCTCCTCCGTGTAGCCGACTCCCGCAAGCTCTGGATCGGTGAAGATCGTGTAGGGCACGGTGCGGTAGTCGATGTTCTTCTGCGACCCTGTGAGCGCATTCTCGGCGGCCAGCGTTCCTTCATTGCCCGCCGTCGGCTCCAATCGAAGTGGCAGATTCGTCACATCACCTGCTGCGAAGATGTGTGGCTGCGACGTTTGCAGCACAGGTTTCGTGACGATGGCCTGCTTCTTGTCGATCTCCACGCCTGCCTTTCCTAAATCCAAATCCGCAGTGTTGGGTGTCTTCCCAATAGCAAGGAGGATCTCATCTCCTGCCACATCATGTTCTTTACCATCGACCATGTAGGTGAGGATCTTCTTTTCCTTCTCTTTGCGAGCGCCCTTCACTTCGGCATTGAGCACGATGTCGATGCCCTCCTTTTGCAGTACTTCCTGCAACCTTTCCACGACGATTTTTTCGCCTGGACGGAAAATACTCCCGCTATGTTGGAGCATTGTGACCTTCGTCCCGAAGCGGGCGAACATCTGCGCGAATTCCAACCCCACGGGACCGGCACCCACGATGATGAGTTCCTTCGGTTGCTTCGTGAGTTTCAGCGCCTCAATGTGCGTTACATATCCCGTCTCTCGAATCCCTTCGATGGGTGGAACGGTTGCCGTAGATCCTGTCGCAATGATGAATTTCTCTGCTTTGAGTGTTTCCCCATTCACGTCCACCTCATGCTCCGAGAGGAACCTCCCTTTCCCATTGATGAACGTCACATTCTTCAGGTCTTGGAGTACCGTCTGATACTTCTCCTTCTGTAACCGCTCCACGAGTGCGCGTTCATCTTGTACAACCTTCTGGAAATCGAAGTGCTTGAGCTCCATCTCAATCCCAGGAATCCCATGGTGCTGTGCCTGATGGAGCACCGCGCCCGCATGGATGAGGGTTTTACTCGGGACGCAGCCGACATTCACGCATGTACCTCCAAGGGGGAGTCCGCTGTTAATAAGCGCCGTCTTTGCATTGAGGTCATTGGCGCGGATGGCTGCACCGAAGGCACCTGCGCCGCCGCCGAGAATGATGAGGTCGAAGTTTTTCATAGTGAGGGCAGAAAACGATAGAAGAATGCGAGAATCGCTCCCCCGAAGAGGAGAGCAAGGACAACGAGAAGACAGACGGCGCAGTGCGCGATGAGGAGTTTTTTCATATCCACATTAACGCTTGGAAGGAATGCGGCAGCCGTTGTATGCGATTTTCCGCGCTGTCAGTGCAACGAAGGTTGCGGTGATGAGCAGTGCTATCCACACGATGTACCAGCGGTAGTCGAGGAGGAGGAATGCGGCACTTGTGCCGATGCCGACGAGCCCAAGAATCCCCACAACGCACGAGGAACAGGCCGCAGTGGCGAAGAGGCCGCCCGCAAGGGCAGCGAAGACAGTCGAGCCACCCTTCACAGCAGTAGAAACTTTGGATTCACACGCACCGCAGGATCGCCGCCACTCAAGTTGCAATACCGCCGCCAAGCTCAGCATGATCGAGAAGCCAAGGAGGAGTGCGATGTCACTCCAGCGTGTGATGGAGAGCTGGAATGCATAGGAATTCTCCGGGATGCTGAACACGGGGATGGAGAAGAGCACTGCGAAGGCGATGAGAATCACCACAAAGGAAAGCCACTTTCTGTGCGGGGCTTTCAGCGCCTGTCGTATCCCTGTGAAGACTGATGCGATAAAGGACATACGTCATGCAGGAAGGAGAGCCGTTGCTTGCTCCTTGGAAAGCGAGCCCTGATGCACGACGTCGTTGTCCCGCATCACGACAGGACGCTCCTTCCCAGCGAACCCGTGTTTCTGGGCAGTGTCGCACGCGCTATCGCAGGACACTTCCTGCACAGTGCAACTGCACTTGCGCTCAGCAATAGCTGTGCGGAGTGTCTCCGCAGCACTCGTGCAGCGCGGACAATTGTCGGAGAAGACCTTGAAGGTGGTCATAAAAAAGTAGGAAAAGAAATAAAAATTGGCATTAGGACGGCTCACACCGGCCGTCGCACTCTGTGCTATGGCCGGCAAGGCAGAGCCGCTGGCAGTACTTCTTCACATGTTTCTCCATGAGCCGGAAGAGCGGCCCGGCCGTCTCCTCATTCACGGAGTAGATGCGCTCCTTCCCATTCACCTTGTTTTTCACGAATTGGCAGAGCTTCAGGCGCTTCAGATGATGCGAGAGAGTGGACTGCTCCATCCCAGTTTTCTTCATCAGTTCCGTGACCGTCATTTGCTTACTCATAAGGAGAAGCATCACCTCTACTCGCTTAGGATTGCCGAGAGTCTTGAGGAATTGCTGATGGGCGGGAGATAACATATTGAAAATATACCATATGATAAATTATGAATGCAAGAGAAATGTCCATTATTCTTGTCAATTGAGGGGCATGCAGTGCAGTAGTAGTCTTCGGGCTACTTTCCTTATCTCTCCATGACCGCGCAATCCAAACTCCATTCCGGTTTCATTGCATCACTTGCAAGAAAATACCGAGTCACATCTTGGTTCTACGATGTTCTCGATTACCCCTGGGAGCGGCAGTACCGTCAATGGCGGCCTCACTTGCTGAAAAATGTTGAGGGAGAAGTCTTGGAAGCCGGTGTCGGCACAGGGCGGAATCTCAAGCACTACCCCACGGCAGCACATGTGACTGGGGTCGATCTCAGTCCTGAAATGCTCAGGGTTGCAAAAAAGAGAGCACGAAAATCTGCATGCTCCGTCACGCTGCTGCAGCAAGATGCTCTGCATTTGTCCGATCTACCGTCGAATCATTTCGATTGGTACATCGCGACATTCCTGTACTGCGTACTGCCCGATGAACTGCAGCCGCGTGCCCTCGAGGAAATGATCCGAGTGCTCAAGCCGGGAGGGAGATTCAAGTTATTGGAGATCGTGTACTCAAAGGAAGCACGGCTGAGACGACGACAAGAATTTCTTGCTCCGCTCGCGGAGAAACTCTATGGAGCCAGATTTGACCGCCATACATTGGAATATCTTCGAGAGAAAGATCAGATCAAGATTTCGAGAACACGCTATCTGAAAGCGGATACGTACCTTTTTATCGAAGGGCGTAAGAAGCCAAGCTGAAAATAATGGAGCACAGTCGATGGTGACTTCATGGGGCACACGCGGTATTCTGTGCGCATGGAGAAAGTCTGGTACATCTCCCACATTGATGTCTTCGAAGGGATTCCCGATATGGAGATCATGCGAATCGCGGAAAAAGTGCAGGATCATCGCTGCACTTCGCCCATGCATCTGTATAGCCCGCATGACGGTCTGGATCGCAATGTCTTTCTCCTCAAGGAAGGAGAAGTGGTTCTCTACCACTCGCGTGATGGAAAGCGCACGATTTTTGATGTACTCGGGCCAGGAAGCATCTTCGGAAATTTCCTGCCCAATGCGGAAGGAGCGACACACTACGCCGAAGCATTGTCGGGAAGCCGCATCTGCATCCTGACTCCTGGGGATTTTCAGAAAGTCGTGGCTGCACATCCGGACGTACTTGTGCGGCTCTTACAGAAACTTTCCTCTCGCCTCCATGATTACGAGCAGAAGCTCAGACTCGACACGGGCAGTGCTCTGGAGAAGGTACTCGGGGAGCTGAAGAGATATCGCCGCAAGAAACGCAATCCTTTCGCCTTGCTCTCCAAAGATCCGCCGCTCACACTCTCACACGAGAAGATTGCCGAGCTCACGGGCCTCAATCGCGTCACGGTCACACGCGCATTGAAACTCCTAAAATTCCAGGGAGACATTGCTATTGATGAAAAGGGACGCATCACGCTGAAATAAGCGAAGAAAATGCTGTAGCGTAGGCTACTGAGGGAAGGATGGGATCTGCGTACGATGATGTCGTATTTTCCCCATTCTCTTTATGCACAACGCACTTATTCGTAAGTTCCTGTCACTGATGCTTGGTATGGGCCTGCTTGCTCCGGCCTTTGCTTTCGCAGCCCCCGACATGCCGATGCATGCGACGGAGGAATTGCAGATGTCCTGTTCGCAACTCCGAAAACTTTCATCTGAGGAAAAGGCGGACATCGTTGAGGAAATCGGCCACAACATGGATGCGAACGCCCTGCGGCCGATATTCCGCTGCATGTTCCCGGGAAAAGTAAAGCGGGTCGCGGTCGTAACGGAAAGCGATCTCAAGATAAACCCGAAGGATCGGGAATTCCTCTACTATATTCCGCAGACGGGACAGTTCTTCGTGACGTGCAAGAGCATGAACACGATTGCCTACGTCGTGGACAGCGTAGAAGCTGGTGGTAACAAGAGAGACTGGAAATCCTACTTCCAGTCGAATCGCAGCATGTTCTCTGAGGCCGCACAGATGGCGAAGGACATGGTGAAAGAGATGATGGAGATGTCGCAGTAACCGCCCTTCGTATTTCTTTTTCCCACGATACCTATGATGAAATTTCTCTCACTACCACTGGCAATTTCATCCCTCCTCGTTCTGAGTGCGTGCAATGGCGGTGTTTCCCAGCAGCCACAAGATGCTCCTGGCCGCAATGAACCCGTGCCTCAAGTTGCACGGGAACCTGAACCAGTTCCTGTCGTGCAGCAGGAACCGGAGCAGACACCCCCTCCCACACAGCAACCTGAAACCGTGCGACAGGCAGAACCCACTCCAACGCAACGTTCATACAAAGCAGGTGCGATTCAGACATATAGTCCGACTACCTACGCCGAGGCGCTCGCAGACGGCAAGACCGTCATCATCGATTTTCATGCGGGCTGGTGTCCCACCTGCGTGAAGAATGCACCGGGAATCAAAGCGGCATTTGAGAACACAGGCAACACGAACGTCGTTGGATTTATTGCCGACTACGACAAAGAGGTAGAGCTCGAAAACCAGTTCGGCGTTTCCGAACAGTCGACGCTTATCAAAGTACGCGGCAATGATCCGCAGAGTGCACAGAAAATCGACACGCTCGGCCCGGGGCCGCTGACGCAGGAACAAGTAGAAACATTCATTCAATCATGACCGCTTCGTTTCCATTCGCATTCCTGGCAGGACTGATCACGGTGTCCTCACCGTGCATCATCCCGATCCTTCCCATTGTGCTGGGTTCGGCACTCAAGCGAAACAAGTTCTATCCCGTGTTCATGGTGCTCGGACTCGCATTCACGTTTTCGCTCCTCGGCGTCGTGTTCGGGAGCCTCGGAAGCTTTGTTGGGATCGGGAAGCGGACGCTGGAGACAGTCGCAATCGTCCTTCTTTTTGTCATGGGACTCGTAATCATCATCAAGCCCCTCAATTCGCTCTTCTCGCAATGGACGGGAAAGCTACTCGCCACCGTACCCGCCGTCGGCGTCCCGTCACCGGGAACATCGGAATCACCTCTACAGGCTTTTGGCGTCGGGAGTGTGCTGGGAATTGTCTGGGCTCCCTGCGCCGGGCCAATACTGGCAGCCATCCTCGCGCTTGCGGCGGCAGCCGACAATGTGATGACGAGTTTTCTCCTGCTTTTGACCTATGCCGTCGGCGCGGGCATCCCCATGCTCCTCATCGCCTACGGTGGTCAAAGAGTTCTCTCGGGTCGCAGATTCGTCCAGCAGCACTCGGAGGCGATCAAGCAAGCCTTTGGCTGGATTCTGATTGTGACAGCTATGTTTCTCTACTTCGGCATCTTCAAACGCTTCGAGGCGTTTCTCATTCCGTATCTTCCCGATTACGTCACGAATTTCTGATATGATGACCAGTGCTCTTCAATTTTATTTCCTTTCCCTTCTCTCTTATGGACAAATGTCCAAGCTGCGGCAATGAGCCGTGTTCGTGTGGTAAGTAATGTTGTACATCTGTGGGCGGCTTTCCTTTTGGGAGTCGCCCGCACATTTTTTTATGAAACATTTGCTCCTTATGATCGGCCTTCTTTCTCTTTCCGCTTGTACCTCCGCAGGAACGATGGACAGTGTCACGCTTTTGGATGGAAGGGAGACGACACTGGAAGCGCAGATAGCGGGTAAGCCCTCTATCGTGAATTTCTGGGCGGCGTGGTGCATCTTCTGCAAAGAAGAATTGCCGCTCTTCGAAGCAGTGGCACGGGAGCATCCGAACATTGCCGTTGTAGGCGTGAACCTGCAGGAATCATCGAAGACGGTGCAACAGTACTGGCAGGACGGCGGATATACCTTCACAACCCTGCTCGATCCCAAGGCAGAGCTTTCGAAGCGATTCGACGTGTTCACGCAGCCGACGACGGTGTTCCTGAACGCGAACGGAGAGATCATTTTCAAGAAGAACGGGCCGCTTACCGAAGAAGAATTGGACGAGCACATTCTGGATTTGATCGACAATGTGCAGATGCAGTCGGTAAGCACTACTCCCTCTTGCGGCTCCGGCTCGCTCGCCTGCAATGGTGGTTCATCTCCTGTCCCGCCACTGCTTTCGAGTTGGTATCAAGGGCAGGTGAAGCACCTCATTCCGCTCACGGATATCCTCAGTGGAGGATCGCCGAAGGACGGTATTCCATCTATCGATAATCCGAAGTTTGTCTCTGTGAATGATGCAACATTTCTCGCAGAGGATGATCTCGGTCTGCTTCTGACGATTGGCAACGACGCTCGTTTCTATCCCTTCCGCATCCTCAACTGGCACGAGATCGTGAATGACACGGTTGACGGAAAACCGGTGACGATCACGTACTGCCCGCTCTGCGCAACGGCAATTGTGTATGATCGAACTATCAGCAAGGGTGAATCGGAATTTGGTGTGAGTGGCTTCCTCTACCAGAGCAACCTCCTCATGTACGACCGTCTGACGGACTCTCTCTGGAGTCAGGCGACGGCGGAGGCAGTCGTAGGGCCACTCACAGGTGAAAAGTTGAAAGCCGTTCGCAGCGATGTCCTGCGGTTTTCGACGGTGCAAAAGGAATATCCGAATGCACGCATACTCAGCACCGACACAGGAGAGCGGCGCGATTATTCACGCGACCCGTACGAGGGCTACGAACGAGACAGTGACACGTATTTCCCTGTTCGGAAGACGGATACGCGACTCCATGCCAAAGACATCGTGTATGGCATTGTAGTAAACGAAACGGCGAAGGCGTATCCACTCACGACACTCCAGAACGCCGGAACACTCACCGATGATGTCGGCGGTGTGCGGAACGAAGCTTCCTATGATGCAGGAACCCAGGCAGTCACTTTCCGTAATGCGGAGACCAAAGCTGAAATCATTCCTCTCTACGGTTTCTGGTTCTCGTGGGTGGCGCAATACCCCGCCACGGAGTTGTATCAAGAGTGATACTATTTTCTCTATGAAGGCTCGTGACATCTTCCGCATCATCGGCGCTCCTGTGGTCTTTGCTTCGCTGTGCTGCTTAAGCCCCGTCATTCTCGTGCTGCTGGGTATCAGCACTGTGAGCTTTGCCGGATCACTCGCCGATACGCTCTATGGCGATTACAAATGGATCTTCCGTGGCGTTGGTCTCCTTCTGCTGATCATCAGTCTTGTCCTGTATTTTCGTAAGCGTGGCGTCTGCACTCTCGACCAAGCGAAGCGCAGCAGGAATAAGATCATGAACACGGTTCTCATGAGCTTGATCGTGGCGATTGCAGGGTATTTTTTCTTCCTCTACGTTGTCGTGCATTACATCGGGGTGTGGCTACAGATTTGGGAGTGAGGCAACGCTACAATTCACACAGATGCAACGCTGGCAAAAGATCACACTCGGCGCTCTCATTCTTGCCATTTTGGGGCTTGGCATCTGGGAATATCAATGGGATTTTACGGTGATCGAAGGAACCATACGAGCTCATCCTTTCGTAGGCGCTGTTGTCTACATTGCCTTACTGGCTACGTCGATTGTACTCCTGCCATTCTCCTCTTTGCCCCTGCTCCCGCTCGCGGCACGGATCTTTGGTGTCTGGCTCACGGCGTTACTCAGCATCGTCGGCTGGTGGGTCGGCTGTCTCATCGCGTTTCAGATCGCGAGACTCGGTAGGAGGTATCTGGAAAAAATCACATCGCTGGATGCAATCGACAAGATCGAGCGAAAGATCCCACCAGACATCAGTTTCGCAGGCATCGTCATTCTGCGCATGATCTTGCCTGTTGATGTGACGAGCTTCGCGCTCGGGCTTCTCAAGAATCTCCCATTCTCGGTGTACGCTTTTGCATCCCTCATCGGCATCATTCCTTTCGCTTTCGTCTGGAGTTACGCCGGAGGGGAACTGGGAAGAGGAGCATTGGTTTCCTCTGCTCTCACCGTCATGGGGATGACTGTCGCTATTCTCGCGATCAGGCGGTTGTGGTTACGGTATCGCTGATGTGTTGAACACTGTTACGACGCATCTGTTCCCTCCAGCTTGTACCCTGCTCCTTCCCATCCTTTGAGCCCTCCCTTGAACTCTTTGACATTGGTGTATCCCATGCTTTCGAGCGTCGAGGCAGCTTGTGGAGATGCTTTGCATAGTTCGCTGGCACAATAGGTAACAATGAGTTTGTTCTTCTCAGGAATCTCCTTCTCTGCCCGTTTCCCTACCTCATCTGTAGGAATGTTCACAGATCCGGGGATGTGCATTTGTGCAAATTGCTCCGCACCGAGTGCATTCAAGAGCACAAAATCCTCGCCGGCATCAATTTTTGCCTTGAGGTCTGAAGCGGAAACGATATCTGCCATAGTTAATGAAGGGGAGAGAATACATTTTCATTCTATACATCTTTCTACACCGCCGCTGTAGCCTACGCTACTACTCACATCGGAAAAGCCGCGTACCGTATGTACGATACTTCTCCTCACTTTTTATGAAAACGAAACAACTGACGCACGGAGCCATCGCCGGTATCGCCGGTGCATTGGTCTTCGGCCTCATGATGCTCATGATGGGCATGCTCGGAATGGTCGGTAAGCTCATTGGTACGGAATCTCTTTTTCTGGCCTTTGTATATCATTTGTTCAATGGAGCAATCATCGGTCTCACGTTTGCTCTCTTCTTTGGATCCCGCATACGGGGGCTGGGCGGGAGTACTCTGTACGGATTGGTATACGGCATTGTCTGGTGGTTCCTCGGGCCGCTTCTACTCATGCCGATCATGCTGGGAATGGGATCGCAGTTGCATGTTGAGGGCATGATCGCCGCCATGCCGAGCCTCATTGGGCATATCATCTTCGGTATTGTCATGGGAGTGACGTTCGGCATGCTCCGACGCAGTGCTACACTGCATACTACGTGACGTACACACATGACCTTATTGTTCTCGGCGGTGGTTCTGCGGGTTTGTCTCTCGCTAGCGTTGCCGCTCGTCTGGGAGTAAAAGTTGCGCTCGTCGATAAAGAGAACCTCGGCGGCGACTGCCTGCACTACGGCTGCGTACCCAGCAAGACGCTGATTCACTCCGCGAAAGTCGCACACCTCGCACGGCACGGTATGGACTACGGGGTCAAGACGGGGAATGTGGATACGGATTTTCCGGCGGTGATGAAACGCGTTCGGGCGGTTATCGACACTATCCAAGAGCACACGGACAACCCTGATCGATTTCGCAAGATGGGGTGCGATGTGTGGACGGAGACACGGGCGGTATTTGTCGATCCGCATACTATCGATCTTGGTGGAGATGGTTCGACTGGACTCACCACAGGAAAGATCACTGCCAAGAAAATTGCAATCTGCGTCGGCTCGCGTCCCGCAACAGTTCCCATTCCCGGTCTAAAAGAAGCGGGATACCTCACAAATGAAACCGTCTTCAGTCTTACGGAGCAACCAAAACGCCTGATTATCATCGGCTCCGGCCCCATCGGCTGTGAGCTGGCACAAGCGTTTCAGCGTCTTGGGACACAAGTGATCCTCATAAACCGCAGCGATCAGATTCTCGGCAAAGAAGACAAAGACGTACAAAGCGTCTTGCGCGGTTTTTTTGAGAGCGAAGGCATCGACCTGCGGCTCGGTATCGAAATGAAAGAGGTGAAGAAGGAAAATGGCATGAAGGTTCTCGTGTATGAACAAAACGGAAAGCAGCTCACTGCCGAGGCCGAGGAGATCCTCATCGCCGTCGGACGCACCAGCAATGCGGACACGCTCAAGGTGGAGAATGCCGGAGTGGAGCTTGATGAGCGCGGATATGTGAAGACGAATGCGAAGTTACGAACGTCCCAGAAACACATCTACGCGGCGGGAGACGTGACCGGGCACCTGCAATTCACGCATAGCGCCGGGTATGAAGCGGGCATCATCGTCTCCAATGCTCTTCTCCACTTCCCCGCCAAAACCAATTTCGACAGTATTCCCTGGACGACATTCACTGATCCGGAGGTCGCATCTGTCGGCCTCAATGAGATACGAGCGAAGGAGAGGGGCATTGAATACCGCACGAGCGTGTTCCCCTTCGAGTATCAGGACCGTGCGCTCGCCGAAGGCGAGAACACGGGATTCATCAAATTGCTGCTTGGAAAGAAAGACACACTGCTTGGCTGTCAGATCGTTGGACCGAACGCCGGAGAGCTGATCCACGAGTGGATCGTGGCGTACAACGCGAAGATCCCTCTCAAGAAGCTCTCGCGGATGGTGCATGTCTATCCCACGCTCGCCATGGGCAATCAACAGGCGGCGGGCGAGTACCTCGGCAGCAAGTTCCTCACTCCGCGCACGCGATGGTGGCTCAGAACAATCTTCGGATACCGCAATATCGCCATCGATGAATCGCGAAAGGAGTAGTCCAGACTACTGCGGGACATGTGGGAGAGGATCACCATGAAGATCCTCTATCCTTTTTCCCATCCTTACCATGATCGGCGGTGGACATTGCTGAGGTGCGTATCCAACTCGCACGTTGGGGCGTTTTTCTATGACAACACCACCTGAAGAATGAAGAGTCCTGTGACGGCCCCGCTACCAGCCAGAAACCATGGCACAGCGAGCGCACGATCCTGTGGCAAGATTTCGCGGACGAGAATGGCAAGGTACACACCTGCGAAGAGCGACAACAACACCGCATGGGCATCCGACGAAAATGGCAGGAATGATGCCAGCATCCATCCGATGAAGGGTGAAAGG
>Ga0210057_1005168_pt1 | contig 16896 bp, 17 predicted proteins | sample CryGeyCG2114_010_2_FD_183968 | JGI IMG/M metagenome (GOLD analysis project Ga0210057, IMG submission 183968) | Groundwater microbial communities from aquifer - Crystal Geyser CG10_big_fil_rev_8/21/14_0.10 (SPAdes) (version 2) | ecosystem: Environmental > Aquatic > Deep subsurface > Groundwater ...
ATTGGGATGACAAAACTCTTTTCAATGAAATTTATGAAATTTCAAAGGAAACCGGCGTGAAGGCAAAAGATTTATTCAAAGCAGGATATAATGTTCTTCTGAACAAAGACAGAGGACCAAAGCTTGCCCCATTTATTTTGATTATCGGCAAGGAGAAAGCTGCTGAATTGTTCGGGAAAGTTTAATTTCTGTTTATCTTAATTATGTTTTCTGTTTATCTTAATTATGTTCTTGTTCCTGATTACTTTTCCATTTATTTAATTTCCACTTATTAGTAGTTAAATTGCAAAGATTTTAAAATCACCTAGACATCTCGTTATAATGGCTTATCCAACATTGGAACAATTAGCAAATAGTAAAGATGCAGTTGATACAGAAGAATTCGGTCTAAAAACTGAGGGAAATGTTGAATTAATAAGGGAAGAACAAAATGTAGCTTCATTTTTGTCATTCAAATTTCCTTTGTTAAAACATGACTTAAACCTATTTAATTATGAAATCCCAAAAGGATTTGGAATTTCAGGATACAAAAATATCTCTGTTCCAGATTTGCAAGACTCTTTAAATAATCTTTTTGCTGGTTTTGATATAAGCTCTGAAAATCCTTTTGTTTTTTTATTTAGAAGTTCATCAAAAAATGAAGAACCTGGACAGAATAAAACAATTCCTGTTGTTTACAAAGGAGAAAATAATTCACAATTCTTTGAAAAAATTTTAAAAGTTCTTGAAGAAGTCAGAGGTGAAAATAAAATTCCAGTTCTCGTACAAAAAATGGTTGGTAAAATTGAACCACTTTACATTTCTAAAAATGGAACTATCTGGTCCGCAATGCCTCATCAGGACAACGTGCCTCATCAAGACCATGTTTCTCCTTATTTTGGTTTTTATGATGAAGGTTTTATTGGCAGGTCACATTCACATATGGATCCAGATGAAGGAGTTATTGTTGCATGCAATGGATTGGTTTCCAAACTTACAAGAGGTACAGATGAAGGTGCAGTATTGCACTTTGATAAATTTGGTTTTACTAATATTTTTGTTTTAGGAAAAAATTACTCACAACCATACCATTCTGATTATTATCAAAAAAATGCAGATTTGTTCGATGTTGAAAAAGAAACTATTAGTTCTTACAAAATTCCAAAATTTCGTTCAGCAGCTATCAGTACAAAGAGCCATGGTTTATTTTATGTTCCCTCTAATTTTTCAGGACACACCACGCAGATATCAAAAATTCTACAATATTTTTCTGAAAAATCAAATAAACAAATTGAAATTGAAGGAAGCATTACGTCTGATAATATTCTAAACTTATTCCAACTAACAAAGTCAAATTTACTTCCACAGACTTTAACTAAATTATCGGCTATAACTAATCCTCTAGCAAAACAAAAAAATAAAGCAATTGGTGCATTAAATTTTGTCGGAGATATACTTATTTACAACACTCAATGTTATGGATCAAAAGATAAAGCTTTATCAATATTAAACGATAATTCTGCAGATAACCCTATTCTTGTTATATCAACAGAATTTCCAGATGATATATTAAAAAATAGAGCTGAAAAAAATTATGTTTTAATGGATGACAAATTTAATTTTCATAAAAAATTTGGATTTTATAGCAATTTTAATACAGGGTTTGTTGATCATCTTTCAGCTTATCTTTCCTCACAAATTTATAAAAGAATTGAAAAAGGACATAAAACCTGTGCTCTAATGGACAGCATTGGTTCAATAAGCCTGCCATTGTATAATTCGGATATAAAAGGGCAGTTACCAGTTAATGTTGCAATTATCGACATTGAACATGATGTTTACTTCTTGAAGAATACAACTTTTGAAGCAGCAAAAGGAAACTATCAACTATTTTTCAATAAATAATATTTATTTGTTTTATAATTTTTCATAGCATAACCTTTAAATAATATACAATATGTGTTGTTTTATGCTAGAGGACCTTCATGAAAATTGCGGGGTTGCAGCAGCCTTTATTCCAAAAGGCTCAAAATATGAAGGCATGGCGCCGCAGTTCATTTACAAACTTCTGCTTAATCTTCAGGGAAGAGGGCAGTTAAGCGCCGGAATGACCACTTATAATTCTGAAAGACCAATTCTTTTGCAGACTCACAAAGATATCGGGCTTGTTTCAGAAGTTTTCAATGAAACAAATGAGACAAAGCAGAAAAGAATCTTTGAGACACTTGCAGGAAACAAAGGCATTGGCCATACAAGGTATGCAACATCGGGTACTGATGACAGCTGCAATGCACAGCCCCTTGAAAGAGGGCATGGCAGCAAATGGAAATGGTTTTCATTCTGCTTCAACGGCAACATAGCAAACTATGCGCAATTGAAGGAAAAGCTCCTTGATCAGACAGACTATCATATGATGTACGACAATGACACTGAAATTATAATGCATCATCTTTCAAAGGAGCTTTACAAGGGAGAGAAAGATAATCTTCCCGGAGTTTTTGGATCATTATCAAAAATATTTGACGGAGCTTTTAATATAGGATTCATAAATGCCAATGGCTCTCTTGTTGTCTCCAGAGACCCTGTTGGGTTCAGGCCAATGTGCTATGGTTATCACGAAGATGTTCTACTTATATCATCAGAATCAAATGCGCTTGCAAATTTCGGCATACAGGATATAAAATTCCTCAAGCCAGGGGAAATAATTCTTGTTGAAGGTGAAAAAGTCGAAGTGAAGCAGATTGTGCCAAGCAATATGCAGAAAAGATGCATGTTTGAATGGGTTTATTTTTCAAATGTTTCATCGCTTTTTGACGGAAAATCAGTTTATCTTTCAAGGACAAAGCTTGGGCAGGAACTTGCAAAAATTGAAACTGAAAAAATAAACAAAGAGGATTATGTTGTTGTTCCTGTGCCTGACAGTGCAAAGCCTGCTGGAGATGCATATGCATATGTTCTTGGCCTTCCTTCACAGGAAGGGTTGATAAGGAACAGATTTAGCGGAAGAACATTCATCGAGAGCAAAAGCAGGGAAAACAAGGTAAGAAATAAATTCAATGTCCAAAAAGAAATTGTTGAAGGCAAAAAAGTTCTGCTCGTTGATGACAGTGTTGTAAGGGGAACAACAACAAGAAACATCATAAAATATCTGAAAGAAGTAGGGAAAGCAAAGGAAGTTCATATCAGAGTTTCGTGTCCTCCAATACTTGGGCCATGCTTTTACGGTATTGATATGTCTACAATAAATGAATTGTTTGCTCCAAAGTTCAACATTGAAATTGACAAGCCAATTCCAAAAGAAACACTTGACAAAATGGCAAAGGAACTTGGAGCAGACAGCCTTATCTATCAGACAAATGAAGGGCTTGTAAAATCAATAGGCTTGCCGAAGAATGAATTGTGCATGGCATGCTTAAACAGAGATTATCCAACACAATATGGGAAAGAGCTTTTCAATGTTGCCCTGAAGAACGAAAAAGAAGGCATTGGTGGAAGAACATACGAAAGCAACAATTCTGCTAATTTTATCCAGGGAAAGAAATTGTGCTGAATTCTAAACTAGCTGAGTTCTAAACTAGCTGAGTTCTAAACTAGCTGAGTTCTAAATTAACTGAATTCCAAATTAATTTGTTTCAAATCTGTTTCAAATTGTGCTTATTTAGTCATATTTTCTGTTGAACCCTCATGGTAAAGCTTTATATACGCAAATTTTTTCCTTAGATGGTTAACTAACACTTAATATTAACAATCAACAAAAATTAACAAAAATCCATTTGGAGGTGGAGAATATGGCGCAACAATACCAGCCAATTTTTATTTTACCAGAAGGTTCGCAGAGGACCATAGGGAAGGATGCACAGTCCACCAATATCATGGCAGCAAAAGCTGTAGCAGAAACAGTAAGAACAACTCTCGGCCCTAAAGGAATGGACAAGATGCTTGTTGACAGCATGGGCGATGTCACAATCACAAATGACGGCGTTACAATTCTTGAAGAGATGAACATTGAACATCCTTCAGCAAAAATGATTGTCGAAATAGCAAAGACACAGGAGAACGAGGTTGGCGACGGAACAACAACAGCAGTTGTTCTTGCAGGAGAGTTTCTCAAGAATGCAGAAGACCTTCTCAACCAGAATATTCACCCAACAATAATCTCAAAGGGATACAGGCTTGCATCAGAAAAAGCGCAGGAAATCCTGAATAATATTTCTGAAAAAATTACAAAGGACAACACAGATGTTCTCATTAAAATCGCTTCAACTGCAATGACAGGAAAAGGCGCAGAGCACTCAAAAGATTTGCTTGCCAAGCTTACTGTTGATGCAGTAAGGGCAATTGTTGAAGAAGACGGAAACATTGACATTGACAATGTGAAGATTGAGAAAAGAGCAGGCGCTCCTGCTGATGAATCAGTTCTTGTAAAAGGAGTTCTCCTTGATAAGGAAAGAGTCCATCCAGGAATGCCAAGAGTTGTGAAAAATGCAAAAATAGCATTGCTCGACAAGGAAATTGAGATTTCAAAGACTGAAATTGATTCAAAGATTGAAATAACATCTCCTGAGCAGATGCAGGCATTTCTTGACCAGGAAGAAAAGATGCTGAGAGATATTGTTGAGAAAATTGTAGCATCAGGCGCCAATGTTGTTATCTGCCAGAAAGGCATTGACGATGCAGCACAATACTTCATGTCAAAAAAAGGCATGTATGCAGTAAGAAGAGTAAGCGAAAGCGACATGAAAAGGATTGCAAAATCAACAGGCGGCAGAGTTGTTTCAAACATACATGATCTTGAGAAAAATGATCTGGGGCATGCAGGCTCTGTTGAAGAGAAAAAAGTCGGCGATGAACATTACACATTTATTCAGGAATGCAAAAATCCAAAAGCAGTAACGCTTCTTGTAAGGGGCGGAACAAGCCACGTTACAAATGAAATTGAAAGAGCAGTGAGCGACGCTGTCGGCGATGTTGTTGCAGCATTGAGAAACGGCAAGATTGTTGCAGGAGCAGGTTCTGTTGAGATTGAGCTTGCAAGACAGCTTAACAAGTTTGCAAATTCTTTATCTGGAAAAGAGCAGCTTGCAGCAAGGGCATTTGCAAATTCACTTGAAGTAATACCGAAAACACTTGCAGAAAATGCAGGCCTTGACCCAATTGATGTTGTCACAGATTTAAAGGCAGCACATGACAAGGGAGAAAAATGGGCAGGCATAAATGTTTTTACAGGCAAAGTCATGGATGCAATGAAGCAGGGAGTAATTGAACCTTTGAAGATAAAAACCCAAGCAGTCGGCTCTGCATCAGAAGTTGCAATAATGATATTAAGAATTGATGATATGATTGCAGCAGGCAAATCATCCGGCGGGGCAGGCGGAATGCCTCCAGGAATGCCGGGCGGAATGGGCGGTGAATACTAATGGGAAGAATAAAAACACAGTTGGTTAAGAGAATTACAAAGAAACTAATGGTTCAGAGTTCAGAAGATTTTACTGGGGATTTTGGCCACAACAAAAGTCTTGTAAGCAAGTATGTTAAGGTTTCTTCATTGAAAATCAGAAACATTATTGCAGGGTATGTAACAAGGCTCAAGAGAAAAGGATACAATCCAAATGAGTATGGCGGCGGACTTCAGAACAGGCCACCAAGAGCAAAGAGCACATACGAATAATCAGAACAGTTACAAATAACTGTTTGTGATTTGTTTTTTGTTTTATCTTATTTTTTTGATTTTGTTCATTCTAATTTTCTTATAAAAATACCGGCGCTGCAGAAAATCCCGGCAAAGCCCCGGTCTTGGCATCAGCCCGCGTTAATATCTCATTTTCAAAAGCGAAAATTCCCCCTGCAATCCCCTTTTCGCCAGTTTCTGCAGCAATAAGACGCCCGCAGCAGTGATGCCAAGACTAACATTTTCTGCAGCGCTCAAAATACCAAAACATTTAAATTCAAAGTTATAAAAATAGTTGTTATGCCAAGAACAAAAGGCAACAGGATTATACCGGCAGCTCCTATTGGGAGAATTCTTCAGTCAGCTGGAGAAAAAAGAGCAAGTGCTGATGCAATTGAAACTCTGGCAAATATTCTTGAAGAAAAAGCCAAAGAAATAGGCAAAATGGCCCTGGAAATGTCAAAGCATGCAGGAAGAAAAACAATTCATGAGGATGACATCAAGCTTGCAATAAAAAAAGTGTGATTTTCTGAAGTTTTATAAATAAAGGAGATATTGTTGCTGCATATTGGCCGCAGAATTTAACATGGGGGTGTTAATGACATGGGAACTGTAAACATTTTTGATATGGAAGAAGCAGAACATTATCTGAAAAAGATAGGAATTTATGAGTTCATATCTGATGTAGATTTGAATAAAAATCCAGATGATACTCACGGTAAAAATCCAATTCATATCAAAGCAAAAATGGATTCTGTTTCTGATGAAAAGCTCCAGAAAATAATTAAAGAAGCAATATCAAGAAAAGATTATCACATAGCATTTTTGGAGAATGAAAATTATGAACTCAGGCTGGTAAACAAAAAATATGATCTGGCTGTTGAATTTAAAGCATCTTCTGATTTAGTAAGCAAAATTAAAAATTCCGAGGGAAAAAATTTTAGAATTAATGTTATCACAAACGTAAAAACGGAAACATTAAATGAAGCCATATATAAACAAATAAATAATAAACAATTATTTCGTATGGGGGATGTGTATAGGAATAATCAATCAACCCATGCCTATCAAGGAAAATAAAAATTTAATCTTTTATTTTTACTTTATCCCCTTTTTTATTTCTTTTTTAGAACTATTTCCAGTGTTGAGACTCTTACGTTCTTGCCTTCTTTGTTCTGGAATTCTTCAGAGTCAATTTTTATCTCTTTCAATTCAATCTGCCCTTCAAGAAATCTTTTTGATGCTACTTCAGCAACATCAACAGCCCTGCTTATGAATTTTCCGCGGGCCTTTACTGTAACTTCCTTTGCCTGCTTTGTTGTGAACTGCATCACAACCCCTGTAACATAGTTCATGAACGGCTTTCCGCCGATGAAAATTGAGTTTTCGTTTGACATTGTTATCCCCCCTTGTGGTCCAGGCTTTAAACGTTTAAATTTCTGTTATCAATGTATTCTGTATTTTCTATATGAATTTCCTTGTAAATATTATTTAAAAAGCTTTGTATGGATTAATGAATATTGCATAAAACTGCTTTAATAATTTTTGTTCTTCAATAAGATTTATATAACACTCTTTTAACTTAAATTAATGGGAATGAACCAATTATTAATAACAATAACCGGAACTCCTGGTGCAGGAAAAACAACTGTAGCCGAGGCGCTTGCAAAAGAATACAACCTTGAATATCACCATGTCGGTGCCATAATGAGACAGATTGCAGAGGAAAAAGGTATCGATGTCAATGTTTCAAACAAACTCGGCGAGACTGATCCTAAAATAGACAAAAGAATTGATCAATACCAAGTCGAGATGGGAAAAACTTTACCAAGAGCGGTAATTGACGGAAGAATGAGCTTTTATTTTATCCCTCATTCAATTAAAATTCTCATGACATGCGATGCAAAAGAAGCAGGCAGAAGAATATACAGCCAGAAAAGGGCAAAGGAAAAATATCATTCCGCAAAAGAAGCTTATAGAGCAGCAAAGGAAAGGTACGATTCTGAAATCAAAAGATACAAAAAATATTATGGCGTTGATGTTACTGATAAAAATCATTATGATATTGTCTATGACACAACAAACAGCCCAGAAGGGGAAGCAATAGAAGATATTATACAGGAAGTAAATAATTTTCTAAAGAAAAAAGAGTAAATTAAATGGGTAATTTGGATAATTTTATATATAATAAAAAAGAATAAAAAAGGATTTGATATCATGGTGAACATATTACTGATTGGGAGCGGAGCAAGGGAGCATGCCATTGCAGAAGCTCTGAAAAAAAGCACTCAAAATCCTTCTCTTTATGCATTGATGGCATGGAAAAATCCAGGCATTGCTGAATTGTGCGAAGAATATATTATTGCAAAATATGATGACCTTGATGCACTTGGAAAATTTGCAGAAAAAGTGAATCCTGAGTTTTGCGTTATAGGGCCTGAAGCGCCTCTTGCAGCAGGTGCTGTTGATTTTCTCGAAGAAAAAGGAATTCCAAGCGTTGGACCAAAAAAGATACTTGCGCAGCTGGAAACCAGCAAGTCATTCACACGAAATATTATGCAGAAATACAGCATTGCAGGGCTGCCAAAATTTCATGCTTTTGATTCAATGGACGGCATCGGCGAGTTTATTGACATGCTTTCCGAAGAAGGAAAAGAATTCGTGATAAAACCCGACGGACTTACAGGCGGAAAAGGTGTTATGGTTCAGGGAGATCACCTAAAAAGCAAAGATGAAGCTCTTGTTTACTGCAAGGAAATCCTTTCAAAAGGAAAAGTCGTTGTTGAAGAAAAGCTCGACGGCGAGGAATTCAGCCTGCAATGTTTTACTGACGGTAAGGCAGTCATCCCAATGCCTGCTGTACAAGACCACAAAAGAGCATTTGAAGATGACAAAGGTCCCAATACCGGAGGTATGGGCTCTTACAGCATGGAAAATCATCTGCTTCCATTTCTCAATAAAGAACATATTATCCAGGCAACTGACATAACAAAAAAAGTTGCTGATGCACTCTTTACTGAAACAGGAGAATATTACAAAGGAATAATGTACGGCGGCTTTATTCTCACCAAAGAAGGCATAAAACTGATTGAATACAATGCAAGATTCGGCGACCCTGAGACAATGAATGTTCTTCCAATTATGATAACTGATTTTGTTGAAGTGTGCAGGGCAATAATCAATCAGGAGCTTGACAAGATGCACATCCTGTTTGAAAGCAAAGCAACTGTATGCAAGTATGCAGTCCCTGACGGATATCCTTCAAATCCCAAAAAAGGGGAAGAAATCTCATTTGCAAAGCCTTCATCTCTAAATGACAAACTGAAAGTTTACTATGCTTCTGTTGAAGAAACAGGTTTGGTCAGTAGCACGCAAAAACTTAAATTGCTTGGTTCAAGGGCTGTTGCATTTGTCGGCATTGCATCTAGCATAAAAGAAGCTGAGAAAAAAGCTGAAGAAGCTGTAAGCAAAATTAAGGGTCCAGTATTTCACAGAAGCGATATAGGGACTGAAAAACTGCTCAGCAAAAGAACAGAGCACATGAAGAAAATTTCAGGAATATAAACACTCTGGTGTTTTTAATAACATGGAAAATGAAAAAACGATAAGCAAAAAAGCACAACAAATACTCAGTGAAATTGAAGTTCTTTCATTGGCAGTAGATAGCAGAGCAGGAAATAGGGGCCTGCCCATTATAGGGAATAAAAAAGCGAAAGTGCTTATTGATGTTATAAAAAAAACAAAGCCTCTGAAAATTTTAGAAATAGGGACTCTTGTGGGTTATTCTTCAATTTTAATGAAAATATACTCCAAAGAAAAAGCCAGAATAATTTCGTGCGAGATAAATCCGCTTTTTATGAAAGTAGCAAGAACAAACATTAAAAGAGCAGGATTTGAAAAAAAAATAACAATAAAGCTTGGTGATGCAAAAAAAACTATTAAGAGTCTAAAAGGAAAATTTGACATGCTTTTTATTGATGCAATAAAGACAGAATATCTCGATTACTTACTGTTGGCGGAACGGATTCTTTCAAGCAACGCAATTATTGTAGCTGATAATGTAGGCAATGCAGCCAAAGAAATGGAAGATTATCTAACTTATGTAAGAAATTCAGGAAAATATAAAAGCAAAACTTATGATTTTGGCTTTGATGCAGTTGAAGTTAGTATTAGAAAATGAAAAAAGAACTGAGAAAAAAATTTCTTGAGAAGAGAAACAAGCTTAAGGAAAAAGAAGTAAAGCAGATGAGCCTTAAGATAAAAGAAAGACTTTACTCAATGCCTGAATTTATGAATGCAAAATCTGTCTTGATATATGTTTCTAAGGGTAATGAAGTTTATACACACGACATTATTGAAGAAAATCTCAGAGAAAAAAGAATTTCAGTGCCTTCAACAACAAAAGACAAAATAATTCCTTCATTGATAAATTTCTTCGATGAATTGAAAGTTGGAATGTACGGCATTCTTGAACCCAAAAAAGTCATCGAATTTCCAAAAGACAAAATTGACTTTGTGATTTTGCCAGGAGTTGCTTTTGATGAGAAGGGCAACAGAATTGGCTACGGAAAGGGATATTTTGACAAATTCCTAAAATTAGTCAATTGCCCGTCGGCGGCATTGGCATTTGAGATGCAGATAACAGACAAGGTGCCGATTGAGAAAAGGGATATACCAGTTAATTTTGTTGTCACTGAGCAAAGATTAATAAATGTGAAGAAATAGCTAATTCTTGATACGTATGGACCAATACACTAAAAACCCAGATGATGCACTAAATGCAATACTCCTCCCTAATGATTATATAAGACGAATAAAAAACAGTATAAATTCATTAAACAAGGGAGAATATGTTGTTCTTATTGACGGCAAAAAAGAAAAGGAAGCAGATCTTGTTCTTGCTGCAAAATATGCAAATGAAAAGTCAATTGCAAAATTTATGCATTTAGTGGGTACTGGAGGAAGCTTCTGCGTTGCACTTACAGAAGAACAGATAAAAAAGCTCAGGCTTCACGATGAAGCAGATTTGATGGATCCTGACAAGCCTAACTTTACAAAAGTTGTTGATTCTTACAGTGGAACTACGGGAATAAATGCATATGACCGGGCAATGGTTGTATCTGACTTGGTAAACGGAATGTATGATAATCTTCGCGTAGACAAAGGTCATACTTTTCCTTTGAGGTCTCATCCAGAAGGAGTATACGGCAGAAGAGGACACACAGAAGGGGCAGTTGACCTTACTAAAATTGCAAATATAGATCCTCTGGGTGCAGTAATACAAGAATTAATGTACATGGGCAATGATGAAAACAGATGGGGTCAGGTTCTTTGGGGAGAGGGACTTGCCAAGTTCATAGAAAAATCCAAATTCAGTTATCTAAGCATTGATGACATCATAAGATACAGGCATCTTAAGGAATCTCTTACTTTAGATTTTAAAGATGATAATCAGTAAAAATCAGATGATTATAAAATGAAACTAAGCATAATTTCTGAGGGCGGTGCAATGAGGGGAGCTTATTCTGTCGGTGTACTCAAAGCACTCAGTGAGCATTACGGCCTGAAAAAAATTGATTTTGCAGGCGGCTCTTCTGCAGGAATTGTTAATATTGCATTTTATGTGACAGGCAATATTAAAGGTATGGAAAAAGTCTGGAAAGAAGATGTGACCACAAAGGAATTTCTGGATTTCAACAGGTACAGAGAAAATAAGCTCATGATGAATCTTGATTACATAATGGAAAAATGCCAGGAAAAAGGTCTTTCTGACGAAGCAATCAGGAAGTCTCAGACCGAACTTATAATCCCTGTTACAAATGTCAATACCGGAAAAGCTGATTTTTACAGCACAAAAAGTTATCAAGAAAATCTCATTGAATTAATAAAAGCAAGCATGGACATGCCTTTTATCAGCGATAAAAATATTGAGATAAACGGAAATGTAAGCATTGACAGTGGAATTACTGCGCCTGTTCCATTTGACTATGAAACATTCAATGATTCAAAAAAAATTGTAATCATGACAAAAACTCCTAGACAGGTTGGCAAAAGCAGAATGATTGATATTGTTTCGAGGGAACTGGCACACTTGTTTGGAATAATGCCGAAAGCATTGTATGGTGCATTAAAGAAGAAGGAGCACATTTACAAAGATGCATATAAAAAAATAATTGAGAAAGCTGGTCCGGAACTTGTACTTGTACAGCCGACAGAAAAGCTAAGCAGGCTTGATAATACTCCTAGAAATATAAACAATACAATTAATCAGGGATACAATGATGCAGTAAATAATGAGGCGTTGAAATATGTTATGTGTGTTACTAATGCCCACAGACCAGATTTGTTTAGGTAAATTATGAAAATCTAATCACAAAACATATAAATAAACAATCAGTTTTCTATTTTAGTTGATTTATTGGGGTGGTTATTATAGCAGATGATTCTTTTATGCAGGACTTGAAGGCAAAAGACCCGCAAATTGCGGATTTTGTAAAGCACGAATTAATAAGAATAAGGCACGGCGTTGAATTAATTCCTTCTGAGAATTTTGTGAGCCTTGCAGTTTTGCAGACAATGGCAACTGTGTTCACAAACAAATATTCAGAAGGCTATCCACACAAAAGATACTACGGCGGAAATGAATATGTTGACATGGCTGAAGACCTTGCAATTGAAAGAGCAAAGCAGCTTTTCGGTGCAGAGCATGTAAATGTCCAGCCTTATTCAGGAAGCCCTGCAAATCTTGCATGCTTCTTTGCATTTATGAATCCAGGAGATAATTTTATGGGGCTGGATTTGTCATGCGGCGGTCATTTGACTCATGGCAGTCCTGTAAATTTCTCTGGAAAATGGTTTAAGATAAACAGCTACGGCGTTGTTAAAGGAACAGACCTTCTTGATATGGATGCATTAAGAAAACAGGCAAAAGAAATAAAGCCGAAAATGATTATTTCAGGATTAACAGCTTATCCGAGAAAACTTGACTTCAAGCATTTTCAGGAAATTGCTGAAGAAGTTGGTGCAATACACATGTCGGACATCAGCCATATTGCAGGATTGATTGCTGCAGGAGAGCATGAAAGCCCTGTACCCTATGCTGATGTTGTTACAACAACAACCCACAAGACATTAAGGGGGCCAAGAGGAGCAATGATAATGTGCAAAGAGAAGCATGCAAAGGCAATTGACAAAGCAATTTTCCCTGGATTGCAGGGCGGTCCTCATGACCATATTATTGCTGCAAAAGCAGTTGCATTTCAGGAAGCGCTTCAGCCTGAATTCAAGGATTACGGAAGACAGATTGTAAAAAATGCAAAAGCACTTTCTGAAGAGCTGATGAAAAACGGAGTCAAGCTTGTAACGGACGGCACAGACAATCATTTGATGGTTCTTGATTTGACAAAGAGTATGGGCAGAGATTCTACTGGAAAAGGCAAGGATGTGCAGATTGCACTTGAGAATGCAGGAATTTTTACAAACAAAAATACAATTCCATTTGAGCCTGGCAGTCCATTCAATCCTTCAGGAATAAGAATTGGAACCCCTGCTGTTACAACAAGAGGAATGAAGGAAAGCGACATGGGTGTGATTGCAGATGGAATTTCCAGAGTAATAAAAAATTATGAAGATTCTGAAGTTGTTGACAAGATCAACAGGCAGATACTTGACTTGTGTGGAAAATTCCCGCTTTATCCAGGTTTGGACATACTGCATTTGTAAAATGTTTAGAATAATCTTTCAGATTTTATTTCTTTTTTACTCACTTAATCAGTTTTTAATAAGTCAAATCTCTTATTAGGTTTGCGACGAATCTGTTGTCATAGCCGACAAGCTCAACATAAGACTGACCTTTAATTTTCTTTCCATTTTTTGTTCCAGAAACATCACAAGCACCTTCCCAGTATGAAGTTGGAGTTGTTTTTATTGCATCAACTTCTTGATTTTCCATACAAGGGATTATTTCCAGCTTTATTCCAAGTTTTGGAATTTCCATAATCCATCCTGAGGGATAAATTATTCCTGTTTTTGGGCTTTTCCAGAATTTTATATGTTTGATAAATACTTCATTCTGCTTCAAATCTATTTTTTTTGAATTTTTGTCGATAAAACTTCCCCCCATAAACTTATGGTCCATCCCCTTTTTGTTTCTTAAGGTAAAAAACATCAATTCAGTATTGTCCTCAAGCATTACGCTGAACCAGTCCCATCCTTTTAGGGATGTTTTATGCGGCATGTTTGTTTTCTGATGGTCAAACCATGCTTGTCCTGTTACATTGTTTTCCTTTCCATTGCTTAGAATTTTGCCTTTTACTTTTAATCGGGGAAATGTTACATAATATGTTCTGTGTTCAGGATATTTGTACATTACTGCATAACCCTCTTCAAAATGCTTTATCATTTTCTTAATTGGAATTAATTCAAGAGAAATCCATTCAGCATCAATAATAAACTTATTTTTTGAAAGCCTTAACCTGGTTCTTCCGAGAGAAATATCTACACTATCGTAGCTTATATTTTCTTTGTCTATTATTCCACTGTCCTGATAAACCGTAAAATTCTTGTTTTCTTTGTCTGTTATTGTTCCATGAAACACGAGATATGGTTCTTTTCTGAAAATTGAAGCTGGCAGAGGCCCTATTCTAAGCCCCTGCGGATGAAACTTGAAAAAGCAGAATTCAAAGCCGAACCTTTTCTTTCCTGATTTCAGATGGCCTGTGAAATACCACCATTCCAAAGGCACGTTTTTTACAGGATAAAAAACACTTGGATATTCAAGCTTCTTTTTTCTTACAGGGTCGAGCTTTGCAGCATGAGTCTCTTTGAGAATGTATTCATCAAACTTCACTTCCTCTTTTTCCATTGAATCAAGAAAATGATTCAGCCTCTTTTGAAATATTCTTCCCAGCATAGCATGAAAATCTACAATCCAGCTATAAATAATTTTCTGTAAGCAACTTATCAAGGCAAACTTTATATACAAACAGATTTGATTACTTTTCATGGCAGCAATAATAATTGACGGAAAGGCAATTGCGGCAAAGATACAGGAAGAATTAAAGCAGAAGATTGCAAAAGAAAATGAAAAGCCCGGCCTGGCAATTGTGCAGGTCGGAGATAATGATATTTCTGCTGTTTATATCAATAAAAAATTGATTACGGGCAAGAATGTCGGTATCAATACACAGCATGTGCATCTTCCTGCTGATATCAAACTCACAGAAATGCTTTCTAAAATTGATGAATTGAATCAGAATCCAAAAATACACGGTATAATTGTTCAATTGCCGATTCCAGAGCACCTTGAAAGCTACGTTGTGCTTGATGCAATACTTCCTTCAAAGGATGTTGACGGTTTTCATCCAATGAATCTTGGAAGCTTGGTAATTGGAATGCCACGATTTATACCTGCAACTCCAAAAGGCATAATCAAATTAATTGAATCAACAGGCCAGGACTTGAAAGGAAAGCATGCAGTTGTTGTGGGAAGAAGCAACATTGTAGGAAAGCCTGTTTCTTATCTTTTATTGCAGAAGCACTGCACTGTTACAGTGTGCCACAGGTACACAAAAAATCTTGCTGAATTCACAAAGCAGGCAGATATTCTTGTTGTTGCAACAGGAAAGCCTGGCTTGATTACAGGCGACATGATAAAAAAAGATGCGATTGTAATTGATGTCGGCACAACAAAAACCAAGGATGGAAAATTAAAAGGCGATGTTGACTTTGATTCTGCGAAAGAGGTTGCAGGCTGGATAACACCTGTTCCCGGCGGTGTAGGTCCAATGACAGTAACAATGCTCTTAGAGAATACTTATGAGGCAATGGTTGACAATCCGCTAAGGCCTAAGTATGACTGAAACTATTATGATCCACCTACTCTATTCTATCAGTAACTTTTATATGTACACTGATTACTGTATACCAATATACAACAATATAATTACAATATAATTTACCTTAAGCATCTTAAAAATAAAAATCTTCAAAACCAATCAAAGAATTGACCGACAAATGGATAATAAACTTAAACCAAGACTGAATTTTTTTGACAAATATTTAACTATTTGGGTGGGTATTTGCATAATTGCCGGAACAGGGATTGGATATTTTTTCTCTGATTTTTCCAAATATCTTGGAGGCATTGAAATTGCAAATGTTTCAATTCCTGTTGCTTTGGTTCTTCTTATAATGATGTATCCAATAATGCTTAAAATTAATTTTGAAGAAATACTCAATGTCAAGAATAATCCCAAACCTCTGGTTCTCACTTTGATAATTAACTGGGCTATAAAACCATTCACAATGGCATTCATTGCATGGTTATTCATGCGGGTAATTTATTCTGCGATAATCCCTGCCAGTATTCAAAGTGAATATATTGCAGGAATGATACTTCTCGGGCTTGCTCCCTGCACTGCAATGGTTTTAGTCTGGACGCATCTGGCAAAAGCCAATATCAATTATGCACTGATTCAGGTTTCTGTGAATGATTTTATAATCCTGATATTATTCGCACCATTGGGGAAATTATTGCTTGGAATTACAACTGATTTTCCAGTTCCATTTGCAACAATATTTTTTTCAGTTCTTTTTTATGTTGCAATACCTTTGATTTTAGCATTTCTTACAAGATACTTTCTTATTAAAAATAAAGGCAAATCATGGTTTGAAAACAAATTTGTCAAGGAAATCGAATGGATTACTCCGGCAGGACTTCTGGTAACTTTAGTGTTAATATTTATATTTCAAGGAGACAAGATAATCAACTATCCACTGCATATTTTATTAATAGCAATACCCCTGATACTGCAAACATACTTAATATTTTATATTGGATATTTCGGAGCAAGAAAATTGAAAATTCCTTTTAATGAAGCAGCTCCTTCTGCATTTATCGGTGCCAGCAATTTTTTTGAACTTTCAGTAGCAGTCGCACTGATATTGTTTGGGATGAATTCCGGAGCTACACTGGCAACAGTTGTAGGGGTCTTAGTTGAAGTACCAGTGATGCTGTCTTTAGTCAAGATTATGAATTCAAATAAAAGTAAATTTTCTTACTGAGTTCGAGTTCATTTCTTTTATTAATGAAATTTAATCAAAATTCAATTTTCTGGCTAAGTTTTATAAAGGCTTATTTTCTCCTTATGCTGATAAACAATGCTGAAAATAGGTATTCTTGCATCAACTAAGGCAACTGATATGCAGGCAGTTATAGACGCCATTGAATCTCATCAATTAGATGCAAA
>Ga0210057_1005170_pt1 | contig 16893 bp, 14 predicted proteins | sample CryGeyCG2114_010_2_FD_183968 | JGI IMG/M metagenome (GOLD analysis project Ga0210057, IMG submission 183968) | Groundwater microbial communities from aquifer - Crystal Geyser CG10_big_fil_rev_8/21/14_0.10 (SPAdes) (version 2) | ecosystem: Environmental > Aquatic > Deep subsurface > Groundwater ...
GAGGAAGAGGAAGAGGAGGAAGAGCCGTTTGACGATATTAATCCTCTATAAGTTACCTCTCAATTTTAAGGAAGCGGTGTTTACCAATACGGTAAACACCGTTTGCCATTTCTTTAATTGCCCCGGACTTGGTGAGTCTATTAAATTCAGTTTTTGAAGAAACAAGCCCTTGTTCTAAAAGTATTTCTACGAGAGGAGTATCTTTGCTCATTTTTACCGTTTTAATGTCTGCGGGCACACCTCCTTTTGAAAAAGTTTCAGTAAAATTTTTTTCCGCTTCTTCCGCTGCCCTTTCTCCATGATAAATGGCCACAATCTGCCTAGCGAGATCCATTTTTATTTCTTTTGGGTGAATAGATTTATTGGAGAGCCCCTTGCGAATATTTTCCACTTCATCCATTGGAGTAAATGTAGTGAGTTCAAAATAATTTCCGATTGAAGAATCGGGAATAGACATTACCTTGCCGTACATATCACCATGCTTATCTGTAATGGCGATATAATTATCCAAACTCTTACTCATTTTTTCCTTGCCATCTATACCTTCGAGCAGTTTAAGGGAGAGCACGGACTGTTCCACTTCATTATTAACCCTCATGACCGTGCGACCCATAAGCATGTTGAAATGCTGGTCTGTTCCCCCAATCTCTAAGTCACATGATTTATATATCCGAGAAAGAACCAAAGAATCTATTCCTTGTAAAATTGGATACATCATTTCATGAAGATATAGATCTTGTTGGTTTTTGATGCGTTCTTGAAAAAGATCTCTTTCTATTAATTTGGCATGCGTCACATGCTTAAGCATCCACAAGAAACTTTGTAAAGTTATAACACTGATATCTTCCTTAAGTCCCAAGTCTTTGATTTGCATCCTGGTTTCGGTAAAAATCAACGCCTTACCAACAAAAGAATTAGCATCAATATCATCCACTGTCTGACCGGAGGGTAAAGTCATTTTTAATTTCTGGCCCATGGGAGCAGATATGTCTGTAATAGCAGTGAACCAATCAGAATTCCTTATCCATGAAAAGACATTTTTATCGGTTCTTAAAATTTTACCGATCTGTTCGATGAAAGTGGCCATATTTCGTTCCACTTCCGCCTGATCAATAGCCGGCCTGACCTTACTCTTGCCGGTAGGATCGCCGATCTGGGCAGTATAATCCCCAACCACAAAAACAACCTTTGCCCCTAGATCTTGAAATTGCCTTAATTTACGCAATAGAACCGCGTGTCCCAAATGTATGTCCGGTCTGGTAGGATCAATGCCGAATTTAATGACTATTTTTTCAGGATTTTTTTCCAGTTTCTCGCGGAAAATGCCCCCCGGATCAATAAATTCTCCGACCCCGCGATTAAGTAGATCTTCTGTCTCTTTATTCATACTAGCCAATTTAGCATGCCACTACACTTACTTCCACTCTGTAAACATTAAATTGCCCTATCTTTAAAATATGAGCTGAAGGCTACCAACAAATTTAGTGCTAAACCCCCGTCCCGCTTTAGCGGGACTCACACCTATTCTAGCGGACATTTTCCCCTGGTTTCTAACAATGCTCGCACTATCACTATTTTTAGTGGTGTCAGAGTTGTTGTTTGGAATAGGTGTGGGGGTAAAGCAAAATGTGTTAAAATAAGATTTCTTGTGAAAAATGGTTCGACCACCTCGACAAGCTCCCTCGACAAAGCTCGGGACAAGTCAGGACAAGTAATCTGGTTCGATAAAACTCACCATAAATCACCATAAATGACTAAGAAACTCCGCCATTCTAACTATTTTTTAGCTATCGTTGTTCTAGGACTCATTATCTCTGGTATCTTGATTTTATGGATGGCTTCATTGCGCATTCCGGCTCTTGAAGATATATCTGAACGCAGAATAGAGCATTCTACAAAAATTTATGATCGCACTGGAGAAGTTCTCCTTTATGACACATCCAAAGACACAAGACGCTCGTTTGCCTCTCTGGAAGATATTTCTCCTTACGCCACGGCGGCAACTCTTGCTATAGAGGACCAGAATTTTTATTCACATAACGGATTTCAATGGTCATCGTTTTTTAGAGCGGTCCTTGTAAATATAAGCACTCTTTCTTTCAGTCAGGGTGGCTCAACCATTACCCAGCAGGTGGTAAAAAATTCTATTCTTACTAGGGACAAAACACCAACGAGAAAGTTAAAAGAGTTAGTTTTGGCAATAAAACTCGAGAAAGTATTAACAAAAGAGGAAATTTTAACCCTTTATCTGAACGAGATTCCTTATGGGGGAAATATTTATGGCATAGGAGAAGCTTCGCAGAGATTTTTTAGCAAAGAGGCTCTAAACCTCACTTTGGCTGAATCGGCATATCTCGCTTCTCTTCCCCAGGCGCCAACTTTTTATTCCCCTTATGGAAATAATCTCCCAGCATTAGAGGCTAGAAAAAATTTGGTTTTGAGTGAAATGCTTGCTAATAATTTTATATCCGAAGAGGAGTACGAAAAGGCAAAAGAAGAGGAAGTGGAATTCAAACCAAGGTTTAGCGCGAGTACTATTAAGGCCCCTCATTTTGTGTTTTTTGTCATAGACCATTTAACAAAAAAATATGGCGGGGAGGCAATTCTTGAAAGCGGTTTAAAAGTCATTACCACCTTGGATTATTCAATGCAGATGGAAGCAGAAGTTTTATCAAAAAAATACGGGGAAATAAATAAAGAAAAATTCAACGGGAATAATAACGGCATGATAGCCATTGATCCTAAAAATGGTGATATTTTAATGATGGTCGGGTCGCGAGATTATTTTGATCAAGAAATTGATGGTAACTTCAATATTACTACTGGTTTTCGTCAGCCGGGCTCAACATTCAAGCCGTTTATTTATGCCACCATGTTTAAAAAAGGTTATACAGACCAAACTATTCTTTATGATACCCCTATTCAATTCACCGCCAGTTGCGCTCCGGACAACTTTACTATAGACGACATATGTTATTCCCCCACCAACTATGACAACCGTTTCCGTGGACCTATGACTATAAGAAATGCTCTGGCTCAATCGGTAAATATTCCTGCTGTTCAAGGTATATATCTTGCCGGTTTAAAAGAATCAATAGCGACCGCTAAAAGTATGGGTATTGAGACTCTCAACGACTATAGCCGATATGGCTTATCACTAGTACTAGGAGGAGGAGAAGTTTCCCTTCTAGATATGACTTCGGCATATTCAGTGTTCGCTAATGAGGGAGTTCGAAATCCTTATAATCCAATACTCTTAGTAGAAGATAATGAGGGAAATATTGTAGATAGGCGTTCATTATCACCACATAGAGTATTATCTGAAGAGGTTGTGCGCCTCACAACAGACATACTTTCTGACAACACTGCCCGAACACCAGGGTTCGGACCAAACTCTGCTCTTTATATCCCCACACGCCCTGTAGCGGTCAAAACAGGTACCTCAAACGATTATAGAGATGCTTGGATTATCGGTTACACCCCAAACCTTACTGTGGGAGCATGGGTTGGTAATAACGATAATAGCCCAATGGAAAAAAAGGTTTCAGGTTTGGTTGTGGCGCCGTTATGGAGAGAATATATGGAAAAAACTCTACCTAAGTTTCCTGTTGAAAATTTTATACCGCCAAAAAAAGAAGATTCTGATGGATTAAAACCTATTTTACAAGGTGACTGGTCGACAGGAGGGGTTCATTCTATTCTTTATTGGGTTGATAAAAATGATCCGCGCGGACCAATACCAGAAAATCCTTCTAGTGATCCACAATTTTTAAATTGGGAATATGGAGTACAGTCATGGGCAACTATAAATAATATTAATATCCAAGCCACCACAACCACTCATATTGAAAATCAAGACTGATTCATCGGCATAACAAGATAAAGGAAACTTGTGTCACCTACAGCTTGGATAATAATAGGTTTAGTTTCACCACTAAAAGATAATGAAACACTATCAGTCATTATGGATTGGAAACAATCAATAAAATAACGGTAGTTTACATTTATTTCAATATCTTCACCTTCAAGAACAGTATCGATAGTATGAACACTCTCACCTATATTTGAATTTTTTGATTCAATCTCAAAATTTTTACCCTTAGGAGAAATTTTAAAAGTAAGCTGGTTAAAATTATCGGAAAAAATAATACTTGTCTTAAGAGAGTTTATTACATCCTGTTTAAGTAAAACTGCTTTTGTGATTATTTCTTTAGGAATAATCTGATGATAATCAGGAAATGTTCCATCAATAATACGCGAAGTTAAATAAGTATTTTTAGAGCGTAAAGCAATTTGATGTTCTTCAATTGAGATTGATATTTCTTCATCACCTTTATCAAAAATTTTTATTATTTCTATGGCATTTTTTTGAGGAATAAGTATTTGTTTAAAATGTGGAATTTTTTTCACTCTTATTTTCTTTTCCGCTAGTCTAAATGAATCCGTCGCGGCAAAAACCAAAAAATCACCTTCGTGAGTTATTGAGATTGATGATAATTCCGGTTTAACACCACCAATAGAGACGGCATAAATAACTGATTTTATACCAAAAATAATATCTCTCGCCGGCATAGAAAAAACTTTATCATCACCTATATCCGGCACAACCGGAAAATCTTCACTTGGAAGTGTTTTAATAATGGTTTTAGTGCTTAATGTTTTTACTTCTAGAGTTTGATTTTTAGTGCTGATAACAATGTTCCTATCTTTTAATAAAGAAGATATGAAAGAAGAGATTATATGAGAAGGAACTACCACTATTCCCGGTTCAATAACTTTAACTGGCAGATTAAGTGAAACACCAATATCTAAATTAGTAGCTTTGACCACCAAAAAGTTTTGTCTTGCATCTAAATAAAGACCTGATAACACAGGTAAAGTAATATTTTTACCAGCTATCTTATCTGCTTTACTCAACACTTCTTCTAACTGGTCTTTAATACATTCTATTTTCATATATAAAAATTTATTATTACTATTAGGGGTGTGGATATGTGAATAAGAGATTCTACGCCTTTAATTAGCCATATTTTGATTTTGTATTTAAATTTTAAATGTGGATATTTCATGAATTAAAAATATAAAATAAATAAAATTATCTTTTATTAATTTTTATAAACATTATATTAACTATATTATTGTGTTTTATAAACATAGTATTACACAGCTAATAGGTTTCTAATTTGACCAACTTCATCTAATAAAGATTGATCCACCTTTATATCACTTTTTATTTTTTCACATGAATAAATAACAGTTGTGTGGTCTCTACCACCCAACTTTTGTCCAATTGATGGATATGAAATATTAAAATCCTCTCTTAAAAGATACATTACAATCTGTCTTGGTCTGATCACCTCTTTATGTCTGGTTTTTTCGTAAATACTATCTTCTTTAATATTATAAAAATCAGAAACAATCTTAACAATATCTTTAACAGCAATAGTTTTTTTAGGTTTAATATTATTTTTAATATAATTTCTCACATCTATCATTGTTATCTCTTTACTTTTAAGTTGAGTATGACAAAGAAGTGTGTTTATTGCGCCCTCCAGATCTCTAATATTGCCGTTTATAGTGTGGGCTAGATAATCTATAATCTCTGGTGAAAGATTTATTTTTTGTTGAGATGCTTTCGCGGATATAATAGCAATTCTAGATTCTTTATCCGGGGCTGGGATGTCGACGGTCATACCTGCTGAAAGCCTTGATTTAAGCCTCTCTTCAAGCCCATTAATAAAATATGGGTGTTTATCTGATGAAAAAATAATTTGTTTATTTTTATCATAAAGGGAATTGAATAAATGAAATAACTCTTCTTGAAATTTCTGTTTATCAGAGAAAAATTGAATATCATCGACAATTAAAACATCATATTTTCGATATTTTTCTTTAAAAAGAGTCATTCTATTGTTTTGGATGGCGTTCATACAATCCTGGCCGAATTGTTCCGAGGTCATGTAATAGACTTTCTTGTTTTGGTTTGTGTTTTTAATATGATTGCCAATTGCTTGAATTAAATGAGTTTTTCCGTGTCCGGTGGAGCCATATATAAAAAGTGGGTTGTAAATAATACCCGGGTTTTTAATTACAGCTTGAGCGGCGGCGTGCGCGAGTTCGTTAAATGGTCCGATAACAAACGATTCGAAAGTATAGCGTGGGTTCAAATTATCATCTTTATTTATCTTTGTTTCTGGTAAAGGTAGTTCTTTATTGTGTAATTCTTGGTTTGTCTTATCAACTCTTTTATGGAACTCGTCTTTATTAACTACATATTCAATAGTGTGAATGGAATTTTCAATATTTCTTAAACTTTTAAGAATGGTGTTGTGATATTTAGTCAAGAGCCACTCTTTAACAAAAGCGCTGGGAACAGATACCACAATCACACCCCCTTCCTCTTTTACAATACGAGTATCCTTAAACCATGTTGCAAAGTTTGCGCTAGATATACTTAATTCTATCTCCACCAAAACGCTTTGCCAAAGTTGTGTGTAGTCCATGAAAAAATTATCAGTCTTCATAGTATATCTTTTTGAAATCTGATAAAAACTTGTTAAATATTAGAAAAAAGTTTATAATGTGTTAATAACCTGTTAATGGTTCGACCACCTCGACAAGCTCCATCGACAAAGCTCGGGACAAGTCAGGACAAGCAAGCTCACCATAAAGATAAATGTCTACAACATACAAACCAAAAAAACGCAAGAGAGCGAGAACCCACGGCTTTCTTTCCAGACAAAAAACCTCTACCGGCAGAAGGACTATTAAAAATAGGCGCAGAAAAGGGCGTGTTCGCCTATCGACCAGTAAGTCTTAATATGCTTCCGAAATCAAGGAGGATTCCAAGGGAACTCTTTAGACCACTTCTTGAATCAGGAAAATATTTTAATACCAAACATTTTGTGATGCGTGTGGCGCCCTCATCTGACATTCGTATGGCCGTCTCTGTTTCCAAAAAGGTTTCTAAAAAAGCCGTTGTCCGTAATAAAATAAGAAGAAGGGTGTATTCTGTCCTAAATAAAATTTTTTCTGATATAAAACCATGTTTGTATATGTTTATAGCCAAACCCAATTCATCTGTTATTAAGGGTGGTGAATTGGAGGACGAGCTAAAGACCTTGATTAGGTCAATTAATAATTAGGAATTATAATACTGTAATGTCTTTTTTTTACCATACTTTCTTTTTCGACCCTCTCTATAATATTTTAATACTCTTGTTTACGCTCTCTCCTTGGGCTGATGCCGGTATCATTGTTATTTTACTTACCATCCTTGTTCGTCTAGCCATGTTCCCCCTCTCGAGAAAAGCAGTATTAACTCAAGTGAAAATGGCCGAAATAGCTCCAGATTTGGCTAAAATTAAAGAAAAATACAAAAATAATACCGAAGAACAAGCAAAGCAAACCATGGCTCTTTATAGAGAAAAAAAGGTAAATCCCTTCTCAAGTATTTTTGTCATTATTATTCAAATTCCAATCATTCTGGCTTTGTATCAAATATTTCTTCATTTACCGGAGGTTAATCCTGAATTTCTATATTCATTTGTCACTGCGCCAGAACATATAAATACGATGTTTCTAGGCCTTATGGACATCACCACAAAAAGTATCATTCTAGCTTTGTTGGCCGCGGGCTCAACATTTTTTCAGTTCAAAGTATCTATGAAGGGTCAGGTTCCGCACAAAGGAGACTCGTTTAGTGATAATCTCACCAGAAGCATGCAAACCCAAATGAAATACTTTTTCCCGGTGATAGTTTTTTTTATCTCTTACAGTATTTCCGGTGTAATCGCTCTCTACTGGCTTGTTTCCAACCTTTTCAGTATAGGGCAGGAAATTTTTGTCCGCAGAAAACTTAAATCTACTCAAGTCTGAACGCCCAAAGGGACAGATCGGTCTTGTTTATAAAAATTAGGTAATCTTCGTTGGGAGAAATCTGGGGATCTAGGACATCAATATTAATATTAAGCCTCTCTTCCGGCTCTACCAAGACTTTAGCTATGTTTTCATCGGTATCAAATAGCCATATCTTGTCAGAAAAATGTGTTGCCCCTCTATACCAGTTGTCAGGCTCCATCCCCGATATTTCTTGGCTGGGTACACCGCAATAAATTGTGCCCGTATTTTGAGCACTCCAGATGCATTTTTCCGCCAGTGTCGGCAGGGATATTTCGGAAAGAACTTTATCAGCTAAGTTTTTAGCAACCAATTTTGTTTTGTTATTCTCAACATATGAATATAATATCCTATTACCTGATGGGCTGGGGATAATCACAAGCCCGTTTAGCGGGCCGAGAAGTTTTGTAAAGGCACCATTGGAAGGATTCAATCTATAGGCGAAACCGGGCGCCACCGCACTTGCCTTGGTATACATTATTAAATTATTTCCTGCCGACGCCAGTCGCCAGCCTGCAAAAGAAGTACTGATTATATTTCTGGTTGAGGCGCTATTGAATTCAGATGACACTATGGTAGATGTGTCTTTCAGAACATAATAAAGATTATTGCCGGAGCCGACAGTAACTGCGCCCATATCCCCCCGCAGAAGAGTCGATGAAACGCTGTAAGTCGTTTCTGTGGATGTTCCTTGCGGTGGCGTGAGTTCAAGAGAGAGATTCTCTATAACATCGGAATCATCTTTAAGAGAGCGCAAGAGAACCGCATTACCGTCCGACCTGAAGTGCGCCTCGTAAATTTTCGGGCGAGTATTGTTGGAAACCTTTATTTTCTTAAGGGTGATGAGATTCGTTTCTTGAGGCAGGTTGATGTCGTATATATGGCCCGTGGCGCGATCAACATATCGCACAACCGTCTCTTCTTCTCTTTGGAAAATTACCGCGCCCGCCACAGGTGTGGCGGCAAGACGGAAAAGATCGGCAGACGGATTGCCAAATTGATCCGCCCCGAATAATTGTTCTTGGTTATTATCGAAAACACTCGGCTGGTCGCTTGTTGGTACGACATTATTTCCCGGCGAACCAAACGGCAAAATATTTCTGATGGTTTCGCCCACCGGTACCTCTGTATCTCTCAAGAATAAATACCAGCCAAAGAAAATGACTATGAGCACCGACAAGATAGCTATTGAAATTATGATAATTTTTTTCATTATAGGGTATTATTTGTTTTTTGTACGGGCGGTGGAAAATCAAAATTAAGTTTGATCAAGTTGGGGTTTATAGTGTAAAGGATTAACCAAGCACTTAAAGCGAGCGCAAGTCCCCATATGGCATTCTGGATGGTGTTTTTGGCCTCATTTTTGGCCCCAAAAGCGTCTGTGGACATATATTGAATGCCTCCAAAAATTATCTTAATCACAGCAAGTACCCCCGCTATCGCAATTGTTAGATTAAAAAGACCTTTAATATATACACTCGCATTCGGTACCTTTTGTATATCTGTAGAGCCGCTTAATGGGAGTTTTTGAAGAAGTTTGTACTCGGTTGCCATGGTTGGCATTGAATAAGGAATAAAGAATAACGAATAAAGAAAAAAAGAGCTTAAACTAAGTTTCAAAATCCTTATTCCCAATTCCTTATTCATTATTCTTTTCATTATTTTCCAAATTGTATCAGGAAACTTTTACTGGCGTTCTGCAGAAATTTATCTGTATCTTTGTGTAAGGCATGTACAGATATTGCTGATAATCCGTCAGTCCCATCCGGTGCCCGGTAAGTCACGGAGTTTTCTGCGTCTGTTATTTCTCCGGGATTTGCCCGCCATTCGTAGCCTATCATGCTATCGTTGCGATTTAGTGCGGAGAAGAATAAAGGAAATGCCGTTAAAGTGGCCTCTCTTTCTTGAAGCTCGTGTCTTTCCCCGGTTTCTCTATGAAACATAAACCCATACAAAGGATTGTTTTCATAAATGATCAGTGATGGCAGGCGTGGGGTGATAGTAACAGATGTTTCGGCCCAAATACTACTTAGAGCATCTTCCTGTTCCGGAGAAACAATCTCAACCTTAATTATTTGCGGTTTTGAAATTATTCTATCGGAAAATGTTAGGGTGTTTATGCCGACGCCACTGGCAAGGCCAAGAACAGTGCCATTTCTTGACCATTTATAATTAAGATTTTCCGGATTGCCTAAATCGTGCGGTATTGCTAAAAATGTAACATTGGAATGACTGGACCATAGTGCCCGGCCTTTATAAAATGGCGGTGTGTATGTTTCTCCCTGCCAGAGTAGGTCAACGCTCTGAGCGTTGACCGAATAAGGAATAAGGAATAAAGAATAAAGAAGCATCATCTTTAAAATCCTTATTCCTAATTCCTTATTCATCATTCTTTTCATCATTTTTTCATTATATCTAATCCGGGAACAATTTTCTTCACCTTAGAGTCAATGGCGAGGATAAGTATGGTTAAGGTCCAAACAGGCAAAACACTTAATAGAGGGACAAGCTCAATGAAAAACCCTCCTCCCATAAGCATTGCCCGCTTGGGTGTCGCAAAAGATAATCCTCGTATCTTAAACCAGACATAGAAAGTCAGGAATGCAAAAATAGTTACCAGCCAACCTATAAATATAAAATTCAAGGGCACTTGCAGGATGTCATAAAAAAGAGCCACCGAAATCATAAGAGCAATTGTTATATTATCAAGACCCTTTTTTTCTTCAGGCATGGGAGTTGTTTATTTTATCGGCTTGACCCGCTTCTTTTAATTCAGTATTTGCCGTGTTTATGGCCACTTCCTTATCTTCCATAGCTTCCTGCCGAGCTTTTTTGATCGCCAAGACCTGTGACGGGTCGGAGGTGATGATCTGGTCTTCCGTGTATGAAGCGATATTTTTGATGGCCACGTGTTTAAGTCCGGCGAAAAAGATGCCCTCTCCCACACCGGACTCGAGCAGGAGAAATTTTTCTTCGTCGGTAAGATTGAAGACTTTCTGAAGGTTATCAATGATGGTGGGAGATTGTTTGAGAAGTATTTGAATAGAAGAGTTGGTAATAATAGGCAAGCCATACGGGCTTTTCAAAAAGTCTCCGACATCTTGGGTGATGGTGGCCACGCCGAGAAAATATTTACGCCCTCGTTTGACGAGCCCCATAAGGAAAGAGGCGGTATCTTCTGATTTCATCATCCACCAAGCCTCGTCTATGACCAAGAGGCGTTTTTTAAGCTCTTTTCTAATTGCATTCCATATATAGTGCATGATGATATACATGGCGATAGGCTTGAGCTCATCTTCCATATCACGCAATGAGAAGACGACAAACTTTCTGTTGATATCAACATTTGAAGGTCTGTTGATGAATCCGGCCCAAGTGCCTTTGGTGTATTTGGAAAGTCTTTGAGCCAGTGACTCCCCCCCTTCCATGCCGGTCAGCACTAATTCAAAGTCGGACATGAGCGGAGACTCAATATTTCGAAAATCAGATTCTTCGGTAATATCCTTAAGAGCGTAAGTTTCGGTAATAGCTCGGTCAACAATAGCATCTTCTTCTGCAGAGAGACCTCCCAACATCAAGCGAAAAAGTCCCACCAAGTTGATAATATTGGAACGTAAAACGTTAGCGGCGCTTTCATCAGGACCTGGTATAGGCAAATCAAAGGGGTTGATATGATGTTCGGAATTGAGGGAAATTTTAAAATATCTGCCTCCCGTCGCTTCCGCCATATATTCGTATTCTCGTTCCGGGTCTATCACAATAACTTCCGTGTCAAACATTAAGGTGCGCAAAATTTCTAGCTTGGTGGCGTAGGAGTTGTGGACAAACATTCCCGCCATTCCCGAAAGGAAGACTTCATTGTCAACGGTCAGATCATAGACATATTTATCTTTATTATTCTTGCGTTTCTCGATTGAGACAATGGGATCCCAAGTCAGGTCGGATTCGGCTAATCGTTTGAGTATCCTGAGGAGGCCTTCTACATGAGGCAGATGGAGAGAAATGTTTTTGTAAGTTTCAGACATGAAACCGGCGGCATCGCGAACCATCTCGTAAGAAGTTCGGTCCGGAAACTCTTTGCGGAGAGCGGCTTCGAGCGCCGGTCCGCGATCGGCAATCGAGGCGTCAAAGTCCAAGAATCGTGAATGTATGGTTCTGGTGGAATTCTCGATCCTCTCTCCCATATCATCGCCGAGCACCACACGGGTGAGAGAGAGAACATTGGCCAGTCCGGGTTGCCCTTGCCGGCTTTTCATCCAGGCCCAGCTTGAACCGAGTCTCTTCCAAAGTTTTTTATTAAACTCTTTATTTGATTCGCCGAGTCTGATCAAATCCTCAACCGCCGGCAGTGCAGACATGGCTTCCATGGCCGCTTGAATACCCTTGAAACGCATCACGCGCTCCTCAATCGTCTTAACGAGCCTCATAACCTCCTTTCGGGAAGGATTATAAACATTTCTGGAAATGGCCGAGAGATTGGGAATGTCGTGGAGCTGGGTTCCAAAGTGAGAGCGAATTTCGGAGACTAAAGGAGCTATGGTCGGGATAGAGTCAACATTCGTATTCTCTGTCTTGCCACAGATATTTCTAAGAGCCGCCTTTTTGCCCTCGGTTTCAAATCCAATCTTGTCTCGGAAAGCGCGCAAATTCCCCTGACCTGACATGACGAGGATCCAAAACGTTCTTCGACCGCCGGTCTTTCTATATTTAACAATCTTTTTTCGCAGGCGGGAGACAATGCCGAAACCGAGCAACAGATAAGAAATTCCGGAGAGTAAATTCTTCGACTTTGAAGTTGCGGTAATCTGATCTCCGTCCACGCCGCCGTCTCCCTCGAAGTAGGCTCGCAGATACGCGTCAATTATTTCTCTTGGAGCGCCAAATAATAATTCCGGAACCTTTTTTTCACCCGATCTTCCCGAGGCTCCGAGAGCATACGCCAACGCGATAAAAGGTCGATCGCTTATGACAATATCCGCGGGCGTGGAGTAATGGAGTATCCCCAGACGACCAGAAACTTTTTGCAGTGTTTTTCGAACATCCGGATTGAGATTGCTGATTCGTATGGCATTGGTATTTAGACAACCTTCGGCGCCAATGTAGCCAAGAAGTGTTCCCAATTCTTCAGTAATAGAAAGATTGGCCGGCAAACTTCCCCTTCCGGAACCGGACATGATCTTTAGCGTCGCAATCTCTTTGTCGGGGAGTTTCTTATCCGCTTTTTCCACAAGAGTATTGAAATAGGCAAGCGGTATTCGTCGACCCTTTTTGTAAAGTGGGAGATACGAGTCAAGGTGCGAATCAATCATCTCTCGTGAATATGCTTTATGGATGTCTTTGACGATATCCTTGCCTCCTACCACGTACATATGCCTTTGATCCTTGAGTAGGTCGAGCAAATTTAATTTCAAAGGGCGGTTTTCGGAGAAAGAAACTTCTCGAGGCAAAGGAACGTGCTCTCCAACTCCAACCTCGGTACTCTTGGTAACCACTACCCGCCCTTCTCTCAAGACGAGCATGTTGTGATCCCCCGTGGTGGTTACTTCTCGCCCGCTTTGAGTGCGGAAATGATAATAATATTCCGGAGCTTCCTTGCGTGCCGCAACCGAGACTTTACTCCAGGAACCCTTCAGCTCTTTGTCGAAGCTCCACACCTCGAAACCCGGATCAACAGATCCTTCCAAGTCATCGGTCAGCTTCTCCAAGCCCTTTTCTCTAATCGTTTTCTCCACCAGGCTTCCGATTCGTCTAAACTCAACACGACCATTTCTTCTGATAAGCACCGGCTCGATGCCTCGTATACTCTTCCCCGCGCCGGATTTGGCGAACATAATTGAATTGTAGTTTTCAAGCGAAAAGCGGTCGAAGAGAACCAGAGAGGAATTGTGTCTGTTGATGCCGTAAAGAATACCTTTGTCGGAAGTAAGGTCGAAAGATGTGAAAGGAAAGAGAGAAGAAAGGGGTGAAGAGTTGAGCTTTGAATGCACTTCCAACAAATCATTGCCGAGAGGCAAGGTGCTTTTGTAGCCTTGCTCCTGTTGAAAGAGTGCGGGCTTAACATAAATAAGTTTAGCTTCAAGAATTGATTTGATTTCTGATTCTGCTTTATCGAGTTCTGAATCATTATCGCCATAGATAGTGATATACAGACCAACATCAAATAGCTTTTCTTGCGCCTGCTGAAGCTGGTCGCGCAGATTTTCAAGATCTTGGTAGGCGACATCAAGCATCGGATCGCGTACCATGCCCTTTTCTTCCCTGCTGTGAATTTGGCTTTGAACTTCGGCCACTTTTTTCTGGAATTTGCGCAGGATCTTGGAAGTTTCAATGGGGTGGACAAAAATGGAAATGTCAAAAACCTTATCCATGTTGATGATGGGACTAAACCATTCTTCTGAAAGAAAGCGCGGATATGAAATGACAAAGAAACTTCGTAAAATCTTTTCCCCTAGGTTGATTTCTCTGGGCGTAACCTTGAGAGCGGAAGGGGCGATAATATCTTTAAGTTCGAGGGCACCGGCCTCAAAAATTTCTTGAGGCAAGATGGATCTGATGTCCTGTTTGACCTCTTGTTTTTTGCCTAGTAGTTTGTCGAAAATATTCATAATTAACTCATTTTGATGGGCTTTTCAGTTTCCCCGGGGTTGAAAGCTTTGTAGAAAAGCTCGATGACTTCTTCGGTTCCGAGCCGCGCTACTCGAATACCGGTCCGAACGAGCCCCTGCTCGACAACCGACAGGCGTTCTTCAAGCTGGCTTCTGTTCTCTTCAAAGTTTGTTTCCTCGGCGACAAGCTTTTTTTCTTTGGTGGCCAATCCGAAACGCGAACCAAGGCGCGACAGCATATCCGACCCTTGGGAAGTATTTAAAATAGCGGGACTATAAGGCACTACGATAAAAAAGTGCTTGGTCATAATATTGGTGTTTTCGGTAAAATTTTTGATAAATTCAATGTATTCGCGAACCTGTATTTTCATCAAATTATTCGTCTGCGCTTTGCCTTGTTGTTCAAGAAGGGCTATATAAGGGCGTATGTCGAGCTTGCGTGATTGCAAAACCATTTCAATGGAGAAATCCAAAGAGTTGAGGAAATCTTGGAACTGAAGGAGAATGGCCTGTTTTTCATCTGCTGATTTAAGGGCGAAATTTATCGAGGAGCATAGAATGATGGCGCGCATACCGCCGTCATTGAGCAGAACAACGCCGTCACGCACTTCTTTTATGGGAACGAATGATTGAGTGGCGTTTGTGATTGTGGCCATGGAAACATTATATCAAATTTTAAACACTAAATTCTAAATTCGAGTGTTTAAAACTTTAGTATTTGTCATTAGATATTAGAATTTCCACCGGTCTTGGAATTTTCTTCCATTATTGGATTCTCTTTGGACTTAACATCCAAGTTCCATGTGAGTTCTTTAAGTTTACTTTCCGATAACTTGGGCACATGCACCTGCTCGACCGGTTTGGGGGCATCTTTTTGGTCAGTAGCCGTGCGGGGCTTATCAATTTTTTTCCAGATATAGAGTTTGCTGGTGATGGTATATTTTACAAAGGCCTCTACTATGTTCACAAAAGGTTTGCCGTTGATTTTATAGAAAGCGAGCATTGATGCGAAGATAAGTATTGGCAGAGCGAACAGTATCGCCAAGAATTTGGGCAGGAACAGGAAAAGAACAACAGTTATACCGATACTTCCTGCGATATAGATAAATTGTTTGAAGGTTAAAGGGCCGAAAATTTTATCCTCTACTTCGATGAACTGTGGGACTTGGAATCTCATTGGTTGGAATAAAGAATAACGAATAATGAATTATGAATAGAATTCACGAGATTTTTTGATTAATCCTCTACAAATTTTTTCGACCCTTACCGCTTGGTCATCAAGGATTTGAAAATCTGAATAACTAATGTAACCAACATCCTTTGAAATAAGCAATTGGTTCCTCACTTCAATTATAGAACCAAAAGCTATTTGATAAAAGTTATTCTTGTCCTTATATGATTGTCTTCCAAATCCTTCAGCGATATTTGAGGTAATTGAGACTACCGCTCGACGAAGTTGACTAGTTAAGCCAAAAATTTCTTCTTTAGGAAACAGTCTAGAGATTTTGTATATTTCTATTACAAGTTGATGTCCTTCTTTCCAAGCGTTAAGATCCTGGAATTTTTCAATTTTTTCTATCTTTATTCCTAATTCCTTCATTATTCCTTATTCATCATTCGTTATTCGCCGCTGCAATAGTAACTATTGCAGCGGCTCTCTGTATGGGTCTTTGCCATTGGGATAGCGATAGTCAGGTAAAGATACTTTTTCTGGTTCGGTTTTTATTTCCGGTTTTTGCTGAACTTGGTCTTTTACGCGCTGTTCCGCTCTTTCGTAATCTCTGATCAAAGATGTCATACCACTCAATTTCTCGGCGGGGTTTAAGGATGGCTTAGGGCTTATTTGTTCGACATACTTCGTCGGCTCAATTTGGTTGTGTTCAGGTTTTAATGGTTGGGCGTCGTGCGCTGTTTCCCCTTGTTCAACCACAGGAAGATTAGGGTAATGAATTTCAGGTATCTGTGATAATGTGTCGACACTAGCGGAAGTTTCATTCGTTGTTGTTTCCAATTCTTTAACTTTGGCGATGACAGTATCAAACACTTTCTCATTTACTGTCTCGGCAATAGTCATAGCTACGACCTCATCAAACCCTGCTTCTCGTATCAAGTTTGTTTTATAGTCATCGATGTTTTCAAAACCATAAAGGATGAACATTGTTTCTCTTTCCAGAGCCTCCGCTTGGTCGGGAGACAGTTTGTTGAGCTCGGCAATTTCTTTCACTGAAGATTTCCACTCGACAGCCTTGAGTGATTTCTGTAGAACCACGGGCAGTTTATCAAACTGTTCCTTGATTAATTTATCGTCTTCATTCATAAAAATATAATCATGCTTGTCTATATGATAACACCTCGCATTTACAAATTGTATACAAAAAGAAAGGACGAC
>Ga0210057_1005171_pt1 | contig 16892 bp, 17 predicted proteins | sample CryGeyCG2114_010_2_FD_183968 | JGI IMG/M metagenome (GOLD analysis project Ga0210057, IMG submission 183968) | Groundwater microbial communities from aquifer - Crystal Geyser CG10_big_fil_rev_8/21/14_0.10 (SPAdes) (version 2) | ecosystem: Environmental > Aquatic > Deep subsurface > Groundwater ...
GCCTACGCAAAGCGCTAGGTGCCACTGAAAACGACATCATGATGCAATTTCTTTTGGAGGCGGTCATGCTTACGGCCTTGGGAGGAATTGTCGGCATTATTCTCGGCGCCGCTTTTTCGTTTCTTGCATCTCTTATATTGAGTAGAGTTTTAGCACTCGGGTGGGCATTTACTTTCCCGATATTTGCCGCGGTTTTGGGACTCGGTGTAGCCGGACTCATAGGACTCGTATTCGGGCTTTATCCCGCACGAGAAGCTAGCAAAAAAAGTCCCATGGAGGCGTTACGATATGAATAACATTATTGAAGTAAAAAATCTAACGAAACAATTCAACGGCCTCACCGCCGTTGATCACATATCCTTTGAAGTGAAGAAGGGAGAGATTTTTGGCTTCCTTGGACCCAACGGCGCGGGCAAGTCCACCACGATCAATATACTCTCAACGCTCCTGATTCCCACAGATGGAGACGCGGCAATCAACAGCTTTAATGTGTTAACCCAGCGCGATGATGTGCGAAAATCAATCGGTCTCGTGTTCCAAGACCCCTCGCTTGACGACCGACTTACCGCCGAAGAAAATCTCCGCTTTCATGCAAAACTATACGGCGTGCCAAAAGAAGAATACAAAAAGCGAATGGAAGAAGTATTGCATCTGGTTGATTTGTGGGATCGGAAAGAAGGCATTATCAAAACATTTTCTGGAGGAATGAAGCGGCGGCTTGAGATCGCGCGCGGTCTCATCCATTATCCGCAGGTGCTCTTTTTGGATGAGCCGACATTGGGGCTTGATCCGCAAACCCGCGCAAATCTCTGGGACTATATCCTGAAACTCAAACGCGAGCGCAATATGACGATCTTTATGACCACGCACTATATGAACGAAGCCGAAAACTGCGACCGCATTGCCATTATTGATTACGGGAAAATCGTAGCGATTGATACGCCTGCCAACCTCAAAAAACAAGTCGGCGGAGATATCATCCGAATGACGAGCGGCCAAAAGCGAAAGCTGAAAAAAGAACTTGAGGAGAGATATAAAAAAGAAATCAAAGAGGAAGACGGAACACTGCAGCTGGAAGTCGCGGACGGAGAAAAATTCTTGCCCCGTCTTTTTAACGAACTTGATACCAAAATTGATTCCATTGAACTTCGCAAGCCAACGCTCGATGATGTGTTCTTGCATCTCACTGGTCGAAAAATCCGCGAGGAAGAGGCGTCCTCAAAAGATCATATGCGCGAACATATGCGCATTCGGGGTGGCAGATAATAACACTATGCAATTTATCCAAACAATTTACACAATTTGGCAAAGAGAAATAATTCGCTATTGGCGGGATAAAACGCGCATTATTTCTACGCTTTTTATGCCGCTGATGTTTCTTGTTATCTTCGGCGCCGGCTTAAGTAAGACGCTTGCGACAGGAAATTTTGGCGTTGATTTCGTGCAGTTTATGTATCCCGGAATTATTGCGATGAGCGTTATGAGCGTTGCTTTTTTCTCTACTATCTCCACTGTCTGGGACAGAGAATTTGGTTTCCTGAAAGAAATTTTGGTAGCCCCTGTGTCGCGCGTGGCGGTGGCCTTTGGCAAAACGCTGGGGGCAACTACTATTGCTTCAATCCAGGCGCTTATCTTATTGATTCTTGCCCCCTTTATTGGCGTAACGATTCATCTTGCCGTCATTTTGCCGCTTGTTATTTTTATGCTCTTGCTCGCTTTTGCCATTTCTGGCATGGGACTGCTGATTTCTTCTCTTATGAAAACAACCGAAAGTTTTGGGCTTGTTATGCAGGTTTTGATTTTTCCTTTATTTTTCATTTCAGGCGCTTTCTTCCCGCTCACCGCCGTGCCATCGTGGATGCGCGTGCTTGCAAATGTAAATCCGTTGACATACGGCGTGGACGCAATGAGACAAATTCTTTTGGGAAATCAGGTTGACCCAACTATTTTAAGCAACCTTTCTTTGCATGCCATATCCGTCAACGCATTATTTCTTTTAGGATTTTCTGCGGTGATGGTAAGCGCCGCGGTGTGGGCGTTTAATAAAAGAGCGTAACCGCGCAAACAATTTAATTAAGACTGCTAAATCGTAATCAATAAAAAATAGTGCGGTATTCGGAAGGGCGGGTCAAACCTCGCCTTTTTCGTTGCCCACATTGTCAAATCTGGTCGTATCAAGTTGATAAAATAGCAATATTCTGGTAAAGTTTGGATTGCTATGTCAAAGATTGTCTCATCTCCTATCTTTATGCCCCGATTAATGAATCAGGACGGGGCCGCCACAGAGATCGGCAAGTTGCCGGCAAGTTTGATGACCGCAAATATTGCGGCGCACTACAAAAACTTGGCAACAAAAGCTCGCAATGCAAGCGAGCTCTTTGTTATTGATCCCATGACCAACAACATGGTATACGATGCATTTACAGAAAAAAAGGCTTTCCAAAAAGTGCCGTATGCCCCAAAGAAACCATTTGAGATGCCAAAGTTATTCGGTGATGAAAAATATCGGATCGCCAGCCTTGTTGAACCATCCATAAAATTTCAACTCGAAAAGGGTGCGGACCTTGTCATTGCGCCGTATTTTTTCAGTGAAGATGCAAACGGCGATAAGTTTAGATTGAATCACACCCTCATCCCCGACAGTATTAAATTCATGAAGCGTGAAAAAATCGAAAAACCGTTGTTTGCGATGATAAATGTTGGAAATTCTGGTCTTGGAAATCCAAAGATGTTGAACCACATAATTGATAGATATAACGATTGCGAAGCTGATCTTAAGGGATACCTCATAATGGTCGACAATCTCAACGATATAAAAAGCGATGAGGATTCTTTGAAGGGCTTAGCGTGGCTAGTTTTCCAATTGTCAGCCAATAAAGATGTTTTTGTCCTCTCAATTGGTGCGTTTGGAGAAGTCCTGGGATCAATCGGTGCTAGTGGATTCAGTGGCGGTTTGGGTTGGCTTGAAACCTTTTCAGAAAAAAATCTAAAACAGCGGCTTAAATTCTCGCCTCGAAAAAAGAAGGTTGCTCAAACCTATATCCCTGAGCTCTTTGACTATGTGAATGACGAAATCGTAAAACTAATTAATTATAAGTGCTCTTGCACATCGTGCGGCGGTAAGATGCCAGTTGATTATGGATCAAAAAAACTCCATTTTTTATACAGACGACTTGGTGCGATGAAAAAAATGGGCGGATTGAGCCGCAATGAAAGGATGGGGTTAATGCGAGGCCGGCTTGAGGAAGCTCTTGATTTAGCAGAAGGTTTATACGGAAGATTCGCAATCCCGCTCCAAACAAGCCATCTCAAAAGATGGATGGGAATTTTGGAATCCGCGAAGCACTGGAAACACGGCGCAGATCAAGATAAAGTATCTGACGATCTCACGCAGGTAATCCATGAGTCGCGTTCCAAATAAACTTATCAAAGTTATTCCAGACACAAACCTCATAATTTCGGGGTTCTTGTGGCACGGCGATCCGAGACAAATACTCAATCTTGCGGAAATGAAAGAAATTGAGCTGTATGGAAGTGAAGATACTCACAAAGAATTCTGCGATGTTATTCGCCGTCCAAAATTTCAAAAAATATTAGCGAGTAACATATATACGCCGGAGAAGTTAATTCTGGATTATAGAGGGATTATCAATATGGTTTCTCTGAATGGCGAGCTCGCCGATTTGAAAGTAGTTGATGGTGATGAGGATGACGACATTTTTTTCAGAACTGCTCGTCTCGCAGGAGCCCAAATTATAATTTCAAAGGACTCACGAGTTTTGGAAGTAAAAAAACACGCCGGTATTACCGTCGTTGACCCAGCGAATTTTCTTAGTGATATCTTCCCGAAATTACAGAAGGGCGAATTTTTTTAATATGCCGCGATTCAAAAAGAACTCAGCCGCAAAATCATACTTGAAAGCATTGCGCGGATGGGCTGTTCTGGGATGAACGGCTTTTTTAATTTCTGACTCCTGGGGATCGAAAGCAATTAGGCCAATGTTGTGCCTTCTTAATAATGCTTCATCTACCAGATGGGCTTTATCGGCGGGCAACGCCAAATAAACTTTATTAGCGAATGATTTGTACCGATTCGCTTGAATAAATCCTCGTTTCCAATCTTTGAGCTTCGCTTCAATCGCGACAATCTCTTTAGCAATGGGCATCCACCCATTGATTTTGAAATAAAAACCTCCGTCAACTTTCTTTATATATCCGTCATGTTCAAGCTGGCGCAGTATCTGATATTTGAGAAAAGATTTTGACAGCTTCGTGCGCTTCACTAAATGATCAAGAGTTGCAGGATTTTTCCCGCTTTCTTCTTCGGGAAGATATCGGAATATTTTGAAATAATCCTCTCTTAAGAGCGGCTTGAGTTGTTTGTTTTTTAAACGGATAGCGCACTGCCCTGGAATCAGTTTTACGAGAACCAAATCAGCCACTCCATAACCTACGCCCACTTCTTGTTTTGTCAAAAACCCCTTTTTTCTGTAAATATCCTCTAATTGTTTAACAAAATTTTTTTCGGTCATAGCGATTGCGAGGCTCAATGCTTAAGACCTCGATTTTATTATAACTCAAAAAGCGACAAGGGGGAAATCCACAGATGCTATTTGGACATTCGAACTATTTTTGCAGTAACAGCAGGCTTCTTTCCGTTTATATCATGCTCCCAAAATCTTGCGAACTTCCAACCCATAAATTGGTATATTTTGTTGACATCTTTATCCCTCTGCTGATTTCGCTCGATTTTCTTTGTCCAATATTTTCTGTTGCTCGTTGGCAATCTGCAGTGCTTCTTGCATCCATGCCAAAAACAAGAATCCAAAAATACAACGAGCTTCTTTTTCAGAAATACTATATCTGGCTTGCCAACCATGCGAGCAACATTTTTTCTATAACGAATCCCTCGCTTGTTCAATTCGCGGCGCAATACCAATTCCATTTTTGAATCTCTGCTCCGAATCGCGCGCATTATTTCGCTCCGTTTCTTCTTGGAAACTTTGTCCATAACTCATTTCGGTTCCCATCCCTTCTGCAAAGCGATTTTGTCGTACCCTCTCTCGCGCAAGAACGGCGTAATGGTTTCGCTGGATGGGAACTCTGCTTCAAACTCTCGTTTGAGATCCCGGAGCAAATTTTCTCCGAGCTTTGATCTGTATTTATCGCCAAGGCATAGCCGATACCACTCGTCGAGGTCACTGAGCGTGATGATACCTTGTATTCTCGCGCCCCATCCGATCTGCTTCAGTAATGCCGCTACGGCGTCTCTTTCGGCATCAAGGCAAACTACAACGATTCTGTCCGCTAAAATATCTTCGGCTATGTCCTCGAGAAGAGTGGGTGTAAGAGTAAGGTGCTTGACTTGCACTGCAACTCCAAAATTGCCCCACATATCTAAACCTCGATCTGCGGCATTGGCCACGCCTACTCGATAAAGAGCGGCCGGCAAGACAAGCTTTGTATGTTCTGCGTCGATGCCGAGTACCGCTTTTATGAATCGCTCAAAATCTTTCAAGATTTCCTTATCTTCATTTTTTACTTCAAGCGTGACTTGGGCCTTTAGTTCGCGAACAAGTGCCGAGAAAAGAGCGTAAACGGCGATTTCATACATTTTATCTATGCTTCGTCTCAATCCTGGTATCTTGACGAATCGAGCAACAAGCTCTCGTAGTTTGAAGCTGTCTGGTGCTGCGTCCGCTATGTATTTCCACGCATCATGCACGGAAGACAACCGCGCGCAAAGGCAGTTATAAATGTAAGCTTCTACAAATCCTTTTCCTCTATTGTTGACTTCTCCCAAAACGGCAAGCAATCTGGGCGGCATGGCGTTTTCCTCGAAGATATTATCCTGATACTTTTGACTGGAAGTGCTCCTCCTGCCCACAAGACGCAGAGAAATTTCATCCCGCCATTTTTTGGAAACATTGCGATACGATTCGAGGTCGCCGAGATCCCATCCCTTTTCATTGCGATGGCGATGTAAAATCTCCGCGATTTGAATCGGTTTGTAAAAATGGACGCGGGCAATCTTGACGATTCTGTCTAAAGCTTTTTTTGATTCACCTATATTTAGCATAAATTTCTTTAGTTGATTGTGACGACTCCATAGGCGCGAAGATGCTTGTTTGGACGGCTTCTCTCGCCGGTTTGATCGGCGGTTTTTTAATCGCCTCGACTATTGCTTTGGCAACCGATTCTATTTTAGGAACAATTACGCTGTTGCCAGCTTGTTTTCTCACTTGGGAATCGTTCACGACTATCTTGAACGAATCTGGAAAGCCCATGAGTCGAAGGTTCTCCCGCGGAGTCGGCCGCCGTTTTCCATTGACCAATAAATAATTATAAGAAGCGTTCGCGCGGAGTGCGCAGGAGAAAGGATGGATGCCGATGTTGCCAGCTTTGTTTTCGTGCCAAATGGAAGGATAGAAAACTTTTTTGTTTTTGACTTTTTCCCGAAGCTTCTTCGCCACACGATCCGATATAAAATGCTTTTTGTCGACTTTATTGTCTGGCTCGAGCAAATCCGTCAAAGTGGCTATCGGCGTTTTTAAATGACCGTTCGGAAATTCGAATGGATGATTTCTTTTGAATCCCACAATGAGCACCCGCTCTCTTTTCTGCGGCCACCCATAGTTAAGTGCGTTTAGAACCTTCCAATGGACAAAGTAATCGAGTTTTTGAAGATGATCAAGTATAACTTTAAATGTCAGCCCGTTGTCGTGCGTAGTCAGTTGCTTAACATTTTCAAGTAAAAACGCGTATGGTTGCTTGTCTTTCAAAATCCGTTCTACTTCAAAAAACAAAGTGCCTCTTGTGTCGGCAAACCCTTGTCGATCCCCGATTATGCTAAAGGTCTGACACGGGAAGCCGCCCGTGAGAATATCATGGTTTGGAATTTCAGCTGACGAAATCTTAGTTATGTCGCCGGCCGGTCTGTGCCCAAAATTCGCTTCATACATATCTTGGGACGCTTCATCCCACTCGGAAGCCCACACGCACTTCGCCCCAGCGCGTTCGAATGCTATCCGAATGCCCCCGATGCCGGCAAATAAATCTATGAATTTTAAGTTATCTTTTCTCATTGGAATATTTTTTGAAAAATTTTTCAAGATCAGCGTCCTTGATTCTCCATTGCCCCATTTTAGACGCTTTTAATTTCTTAGCTTTAATATAACGCATCACCGAGCGTTCGCTGACACGCAGTTTTTTGGCAACATCTTGAATTGTAAGAAATTTTTCCACAGACATACTCTATAGTTTCATTATAGGCCACCTGTCCTATTTTGTCATATAGAGTTCCCCACAGGGCTGTCCTGTTTTGTCTTTTCGTGATATAGTGTCAATACAACTGAATAAAAGTGGCCTAAACTTCGGGGATTTCTCTGGGGCATGGTCGCAAACCGCATCGAGCATAAAGAACCCATCATCAGGTTCGCTCGATGCGTCATACGGGGAAACTCGTATGTGAGCCGCAAGGCTCGGTCTGGTGGTGGGCTTTTTGCGTTTGATGTCGGAGTGGATAACCAGATTTGAGCGAAGCTTGCTACCGAAGGTAACATCACCCCAACATGCATAAAAAGCAATTAGAGCGACATATCGATCAAGACGATTATTTCGGCACTCTCGCCACGGTGCTAAATATGGCGCGGCAAACTCTTGAGAAAGATATGCGCGGGCCGAAGAAAAACTGGCACATCAAACTTCTCCAAAGCTTGGAAGAAGATTTGATGTATCTGCAGGAGAACTACAAAATTGATAAAAAGTGAGTGTTTCGTTTTACGCAACTCCGCATAAACGATACAATGGAGTCATGCGTAGCGACAATAAATTTTTGACAGGTAAAAGCATCCTCTCTCTCTCTCTCTCTCTCTCTCTCTCTGATTTTGCTTGCTTTTCCAGCTTTTGCTCATCACGGCATCCCGGTGACTGTTTTCGGAACCACTTCTCCAGACGCACTTGTCACAATCAAAGTTCCTGAACTCACATTGTCGGTGGCGAAAACGGCTGACGAGAACGGGCGTTTTATTTTTACTTTCAACGATGTTCCGCCCGGAGTTTATATGTTGTTTGTCTCCGCTATGAAAGACGGATCGGCAAACGAAACGAATCAGCTGATCGGAGTGCCAGACTCGCCTGCGGTAGAAGAGATGAGCGTCTCGGATATTAATCTTCCGCTGGCCATGGTCAAGCCCATCAAAAAACAAAAGGCTGATCTCAACGGAGATGGCCTCGTTGATATGAGAGATTTGAGCATTCTTCTCTATCACTGGACAAGCTCAATGTTTTATACGCCATACAACAAAGACGCAGACCTTAACGGAGACGGCTCGATAAATCTCAAAGATGTTTCGTTAATGATTTCGCACTGGACGAATTAGAATTGATCCATAATCCCTAAAACCTCATCGGGATATTTTGGATTCACCACTCCATTGTAATTCCACAACCTCTCGTAGGTTGTTTTGTTTTTGTAGTAGCTTTCTGTTCTCGGATTTAATCCGCAGAGATTCGCGCCGACAATTTCTATCGCTTGCTCAATACTCTCAAAATCAAGACGGCACGAAGCCCAGCCGAACGGATTATTTCCGCACGCCTGTTTTCCGCCGGATGATTCTCGAACCGCGATCGCCGGCAGAAGCCGCCAGTCCATATCGCACTTATCGGCGGCTTCTACAAACTTGGTACCATAACCGGCAAGAGGCATGTTTCTTTCGGCAAAGTATCGGTCTATTCGTACCGGCCATTCATCAGGTGTCATAGGTCGACTCACGCTTGAATCGTTCGCCACAGGGGCAACCATGGGGTAAGTTTTCGCGCCAAAAACCGCCAGCAGCGTCAAAAACGCTACAATTGTCCAAAAGCCGATCTTCTTGAGGATCGTAAAAATAAACTTTACTTTCCCGCAAACGGTTGATTGGCGTCGCCTTTGTGAGAAAAGTAAAAGCTGAACGCCATGCCGGCAAGCACCAAGAACTGTTCTCCTGATACTTTGCCTAGAAACAAGGCCGCAACCGTGGCGAGTGCCATTAAGACAAACACCGTTTTACTTGCTGATTTTAGAATATCCATATTGTCTGAACTTATAACTGGTTCACCAATTCGATGATTTGCAGTTTTATTTTCTCCCTATCTTTTTCGCCGACCTCAGGCGAGGGAAGATTTGGAAGCTTGGGAACTCCGAACATCTCGCAGATTCCATTTGCAATTCCTCGGGCCGCTTTATCGTATCCGCTCTCGCTGTGAAGTATTTTCATATCCTCGGGATTCGTGAGGAAGCACACTTCAACGAGCGAAGCCCACATGGTCGTCTTTCTGATCCATCCAAGCGACCCTACGGCCGTTTGGGTATCTGGTTTCGCTCCGCGATTCGGCACGCCAAGCGTCTCCGATACATTGTTTGCCAATGCTTCGGCAATCTTCTTCGATATCTCGGTCTGTCCATAGAACGATTCTGTGCCGCGCGCGCTCGGGTTGCTCAGGTAATTGAGATGAATATCAATCGCCAGAGCGTCATTGAGCTTTGGGGCTTTTTCGTTTGCCCATGCGATTGACTCTCGCAGATCGAGATCGTCTGGCACGCTGCTGATCGCAAATCCCGTCTGCTTCAGAAGCGGCACGACTCGGTCTCGGATTTTCATCACCTCAACGGCTTCCCGGACCTGATTTGCAACAGCTCCCGGATCGTCAAAGTGCGGCGTATCGGGATCATCGTAATGTCCCGCATTCACAATGATGTATTTTTTCGTGTTGGGTAAAATCATTTTGCTAATGTTACTAATAAATTAATCAACGCCCCAATAAGACCCCCTATCGAGGCAGTTGCCACTATCCAAAAAAATCGCTTGATCCAACCCACATCGGTTTTGATGTATCCCATCTCCTCATTGGTTGTGGAGATATGACCGAAGACCGCGTCCATTTTCTTTTCAAGGTCGCCAATTCTTCGATCCTGTTCTTGATTTTGGTAATTGTCGGTCATAGTGGATAACTCTGGCTTGCCCGACCCCTGGCAAGCGGTAACATCAACCCGATATGAAAAAGTCGGATTTCGGCGACATCTTTGAAGTTGTCATCATTTTGGCAATTCTTATTGCTGGTTTTTTCTATACTTTGCATGGTCTTTTTGATAAGGATTCTATTTCTGGTTCTCATAATCGCTACTACGAAGCGCATGAGGATTACTGACCGAGCTTTTCGTTGCTCGCTTTTACCAGTTCGACCGTCTGTTTGGCTATCTCCGTCATGATTTTGTCGAGAGCGTCTATCGCTCTCTTTTTTTGATCTGGAGTCAGTTCTCTCGAATCAAGCACCGCGTCTCGCTTTTTTCTTAAATCAGAAAAGGTTCGGGCGACTTTATTGAGGCCCTTGGTGTAAAAGCCGGACGGATGGCTTCGCAGATAATTGATCGCCTCTTGCTCTTTACCCTCTTCAGCAAGGCCTTTCACGGCCGCTTTCGTAGAGTTCGCTTCGTCATAGATTTTGTAAAACTTGTTGACACTCTCGCTTCCCGACCCAATCGGCTCTCTGGCCACGAACGCTCTAAGAAACGGGCGATCCGATAAAGTTTTGGTCGGCTCTGGCGGCGGAGACACCACGCCCAATCTTTTCAAAAGCCCATCGCTCGCATCCAGCGCGTATTTTCCAAGTCCGCCGGTGTAGGCAAAAAAGAGATTCTCTATCTTTGCCGGTGATTGCTTGATGAGCTTCCCGACTTCTTTTGCGGTTTCGGTAGTGTATCTGCCGGCCTGCAGTTCTTTGGGCAATGCTTGCTTGCCCTCAGAGACGATCGGCCTTTGTCGGAAGAAGCTATAATTGGCGACATTCTCAATGATCGGCTGAAGGCCGGTGGGGATGTATCCTGGAGCCGATGCTTCCATCATAGTTTTTACGGCAGAGGTTAATGCTTCGGGCTCGTTTTTGTCGATCCAAGTCAGAATGTGCTCGGGAACGGTGCCGAAAATAATGCCGACCTCAAACGGCTTCGGAATTCTGATGATGGGCCCGTCATCTCCCACGGGGATGATCCAAAAGAGGTCTTTTTGCCATTGAGGCAATTCCTGATAGCGCGGGTCGTTTCGGTTATTGAGATACAAAAGCACGGACGGAAGCGTGATGCCGCTTGTCGCCCTGAATGTCGTCTGCATCGGCCGTTCTCTAAACGCCCGCACAAGTTTGTTTAATCCCTGCACTTGAGCATTCCAAAAAGCGACCAGCATGTTGACCGCACGGGTCTGCGATCCTCTGCGGGCAAAGTCGAGCGTAATGTCTCTTGATTCAAATGCGGCCTCAAGATCGCTCACGCCTTTTTTCACCGCTCTACCGAATGCGCCAAGCCGCGTTCCTTTTTCTCCAAATTCGGAAAGAATCCGCAGGGCCTCAATTGGGTTTTTCACCAAGCCCTTGATATCTTTCGCGCCAAGCACTTTGGCGAGCGTTGCTTGCGAGGTCACGCGATCCAGCGAGACAAGCATGGAGTGCGCGCCGCCACCCGCAAGCCAGCGGCCGTGAAGATCCGTTTTTCCTACGGTGTTGAAAATGCCTTTTGCGAGGTCTACTCCCGGCACATAGCCATACTTTGAAAAAACGAACGCCGTCATCTGGTCACGAAGGGGGTTTCTCCCCATAAATTCTGGGGTGAGCGTTGCGCCGGCGCGGAGAGTCCTGGCCGGAAACGCAAGCACTTTCATGATTGCGCCCACATCGGACTCCATCATTCCAGACACCGCTTTGAATACATCCTCTGGCACTTGGTAGAATTTCCGCTTTCCGTTCTCAAACACCATGATGGTGTTTTTGTCTGGCGCGAAGAACGAAGGGCGGAAGATCAGCTCTTCCCCTTGCCTGGCCACGGGAACGAGTTTCGGTTTAATGGGTTTTATCAGATCGGCAAGTTCGGGACTTGTTTTTCGGAGATTCGCAATGGATCGTCCGACTCGAGCTCTTTCCACAAAGTCGGTGACTTTGTAGGCGTTGGTTATCATGCTTTCAAATGGATCAACGATGTCTCTTGTCGAGCCCTTCAATTTTTTTACTGGCACTGATTTTGGCGAGAAAATATTCGCTTTCTTTGGCACGAAGCCGTGCATTTCCAGTTCTTCAATTACTCGTTGGAATGGAACATAGAATTTATTGGATTTCGCTATGGTGTCGTACTGCTCTTTTGAGATCGCCCCGACTTCGAGCAACGGATCAAGCAGGGATTTGCGAGACCAATCTCTGGCTCCCAGCGCGGTTTTTGATAATTGCTCAAAGCCCTCGGCACCATGCTTCTGTTTCAGAGCATTGATGACTTCTTTTGATTTTTGAGGAGTTGTGCCGACAACTTTCTTGCCGCTCTCCAGTGTCCGTCTTGAGAGTTCGATGTCGCGCTCGGCGATCATCAAAGTCCGCAGATCATCGATGTTGTCTTTTGCCGGACGCAATATCTTTGAGAGTCCCGGGCCGGTAACTTCTAAATTGCCGCTTGTGGTCAGACGAGTCGTATTCCAGAAAAGCTTGGATTCGGCGATCCCTTGAATACCCAAATATCGACGAGCCAAAAGCTCGGGGTTTTCTCCCGGGCGCAAATCAGTCGCTTTTCGGGCAAGCTTTGTAATCGGATGGAATCTGTCAATTATTGCAGCGTATGTTTCGTCAAGAGTTTTCTTGATCGGCGTGGCAGCTTTCTTTGCCGGAGTCGTATTGATCCGCTTCTGATACTCGCCGATGATCTCCTGAACTTTCGATGGCTGGGCGGCTTTCGCCGGCTCACTCAAATCAGCTACAACTTTCGCGCCTTTGATGCTTGGAATTTCGGTTTTTGCCGCGGCTTTTAGTTCTTGCACCGCCGATGTCGGTTCGGCAAATTTGAAAATGTGGCGATCAACAACCTTTCCTTTATATGAGTTCTCAAGAATCAGCGCGTCATATCCTTTTTGTCGCAACCCGTCGCTCATGATGAGATCCATCATGGCATCGTAGCCGTTCGTGCTTTGGGCAACAGCTTTAGCGCGGGCTTCAGAAAGTCCGAGTTTTTTCCCGACATCGACAAGGATGTCTTGGTTAGCCCACTTCATCTCTTTCGGACCCAACGCTTCATCCAGAGATTTATCCATCAAGCCGCGCTCGCCAAAAACACGCTCATATAAATCATTGCCGAGTTCCCGGTGTTTTTTGGGCAAGAATCCTTCATAGCCGCTATTGATCACTCCAAATGATCCGTCCTCGGGAATCGCGTCTTTAACTACGAATGGTTTTTTAATCTCCAGAGTTGATTCGATCTTCTTGGGACCGCCAACTCCCGGGTATTTTTTCCCGGCAAAGTCGAATGTTTTGCTTTCTGGGGTGGAGTACCATGTGCCGCCTCTGAATTTATCGGTGCTCTCAAAACCTTTTTGCGCTTGACGAACTACCGGCGTAGTAACTGGTTTTCCTCGTTCAAAAACTGGAGTTGCTGTTTTTGTCGCCGTTTTCAATTCATCAACCGCAGATGCAGGTTTGTACTCCTGTATGGTTTTAGCAGATTCATTAAACCGTCTTGCAAGATTCCGCCATCCTCCGATATTAAGTTCTTTACTCAATATCTGATAGGTCTTTTTTTCCATTGGCACTTTCCCGTTTTCTAATTTCCAAATCTTTCCGAGTGTATCTCGGTCAAAGAATACTGGGATTTTACCGTCAATTCCAAATGGTTTTCCGTAAATTACAGATGCTTTTATCATTGCTGCCATTCTGTGGTGACCATCTTCAACAGCAAATCCTTTTGAATCTGTATACTTTCTCACGAGAATCGGGTCAAATTTTTTAATATCAAACCCTCTTGCTCTTTTGTCTATTAACTTGGCTGATCCTTTTATACTTTCAACTTCCATCCAGTTATCCCATTCACCTGGATATATATCTTTTATGTCAAGATAGGCGTGAGGTGGAGGACTTTTTTTGTTTAATCCTTCTGGATAAGCATCAAATGCCTTAATAAATTCTTCTTCCGTTTTGTACCCTTTTGATTTTCCAATAATCGGCTGGAAGTCATTTGAAATTTTCCCTGCTTGCATCTCCGCCCGTCCTATAGATTTCAACACCTCGCTCGGCTTGCCGCCGACCACAATATCTTTCGGATCAAAAATAACGATCTCTTTTCCGATTCCTTTTTCGGCGGCTATAAATCCTTTGTAGCCAAGTTTCTGTAAAGTGGCAGTTTTTATATCAGAAATATCAAGCGGGTCTTTTAACTGCTTGCCGACGAGATCGGTATATTGCTTAGTTTGTTTTGCGGTAGCTTGCGGCACGGCTATGCCCTTGCTCTCGGCCGCCTCTCTTATGATCTGGTTGAGTTTTTGAATGTATTTCGAACCCTGTAGGTTATTGAGTTCTTTGTGTTTTGATACATCAAAAAATTCCGACAACTTTAACTTCGTAGTCGATTGGATGACTTTGCCGTAGTTTTGCGCTTCTTTTTTTGTGGTCGTGAAGTAGACGCCTTGCGGATATCCGTGCGCCAAAAATCCGCCGGTCTTGAATCCGCCTTTTTGAATCTTTGAGACATTTTCAAAATCAGTTCCGTGATACAGAGCCCTCTTCAGTTCATCGGTAGGTTTCGCGCTTTTAATATTATCTATGGCTTTCTCTATCCCCTCGGCCACTCCAAGCTGCCGCGCGACAAATTCTTTTTCCAAGTCATTATTGCTGAATTGTTTCGCTTTGGCGCGATGCAAACCTGCTTCTTCTATTAAATCTTCAAGAGTTGTTTTTGGCGCGAAGTGCTTTGCCGCTTTTTTGGCTCGTATTTCCTCGGGAATTTCTTTATACGGAACGCCTTTTGTCGGCCGGATGCCTTTTTTGAATTGCCGGGCGTGAGTCAGCTCTTCAACCAAGGTGCGGTCTATCATGTCCGCAGTCAGGCCGTCACTCAAAACAATTGCGGCCTTTCCTTTCGGATCAACCGACAGGGACCCATGAGCTTTGCCCATGTGCATTTGTTTTTTGATATAAAGCGGTGTGTTCAGAACATCTTTGTATTGCTCGCGGACTTTCGGGTCGGCGATGTAATCTCCGACTTTGCCGAGATTATAGACATCGTCCTTGCCGGTTTTTTCCAACGCTCTGTATGCCCCGTCTATGCCGGTTTCCAATTTCTTGGCATGGATCGTCTTGCCGGCCGCTTCTTTGAGAGCGGCTGTCGGACTCGCCGGAGTTGCGGCTTTAGCGGCTTTGAAAAAGTCCTGCTGGAACTTGAAGATATTATTCTCCAGCATGTCGCCATAAAGATCCGCCCACTTTTTGCCGTTCACGATCTCGGCTTTCTGCCTGACGGACATATTGGCGAGCTGGTCTTTTGGGTATTTTGTTTTCAAGACATCATCCAAGTTTCTCTCAAATGCAACCACATCTGTCGTAAATGTCGCTTTTGAACCTTTGCTTAATGGCTGGATATATTTCTTCCGCCAAAAGTCAGCGATCGGATTTCTGAATTCTGGCGCATAAGTGTCGCCGGAGATTTCTTTGATAAAAGAACTTGTATCTTTGTGTTTTGCCGCTTTCGGCACGAAAGATTCGAGTTCCTTTGGTATGCCCGCAGCCGATGGCTTTGCCGAGGTGGCCGCTTTCAGTTCATTGACGATGCTTGTGCTTGTCTTTGAAGCGGGATTTTTGGTGACTTCAAAAAAATCGTCAACGGATTTAAAGCCGGCTTTCAGTATCTGGTCGGACTCTTTTTTGGTGATGGACTTGGCAAATTCTTTTGCTGTCTTGGTGGTCAGGACTTTTTTAGCTGCGCCTTTCAACACGCTTTTTCCCGGAAGCGGCGGGAGAATATCCAACGCTGTGAGACCGACAATGGCGAAAGGCGCGATCTTTTTTGCGGTCGGCTCTTGGATGCCGAATTCTTTTGCTCGCTCGGGGAATCGCTCTACGCGTTCGGTGATTGATTCCAACGGTTCTTTGCCAAAAAGAAATTTCTCCGCCTTTGTTTCGGGGATCATGCTTCTCCGTCCTTGCGCTTCAAGAGTAAGCGATGCCGCCGCTCTTGGCGTGGCTCTCAACACCGCTTTTCCAAATTCGAGCACGGCGCTGTGCGGCTTCCACTGTCCGTCTCTATAAATCCATTTTCCCTTGGATGATCTCGATTCTTCTCCTTCTGCCGGCGTATACTGCGGTTTCGGCTCTATGCCAAGCCGCTCTGCTCTTTGCTCGGGAGTTTCTCTTGGCGGTTCTTTTCGTTCAAACGCTTCCTTCGGCGGAACAAGAGATGTGGCAAAGCTTTTCAGGCCCTCAAATGACGGGGGTTTGTATTCGAACGAAGGCGTTTTCGCCTCAATTCTCTGCAGCGGAGACGACCTGTCTTTTTCCTGAATTGACGCTCGTTCTTTGGGCGTCAAAAAATCTTTCAGCGCGTCAACCGGCCTTTTTAGTTTTTTGAATATGTCGCTAAATAACGCCATGGGTTTATGGACTTTCAGCCAACGCTTTTTTAATGATGTCCTCAAATAGATCGCCGCCTTCGGTTTTCGCGCCTCCGCCGCTAATCGCCGCCTCAACGATTCGGGCAAAGGGATCGCTGTTGTCTTTTGTCTCGACAGCCGCGGCAACTTTATTTCTTACCGCGTCCCATCTTTTTTGCAGTTCAGCGAATGCCAGCGATGATTGTGCTTTGTTTTCTTCTTGAGTTCTGAACCACGCCGGAGGGGTTGACGAACTTGCGACATCATTTGCTTGATCTTTAGTAAGTCCCGCAAGGCCGGCTCTGATGTTGAACTGCGTCGGCGCGAGCGTGCTCACGGTCGAGGATGTCGGCGGTTTTACGCCAGAAATTTTTTGTCCGCCGATATCAAAAGTCGTCCCGGCCGGAGTTTTTACCGCCAAGTCGGCCATTCGGAAGGCAAAGTCAATCGCTTCTTCAGCCGCTTTGCTTT
>Ga0210057_1005174_pt1 | contig 16889 bp, 19 predicted proteins | sample CryGeyCG2114_010_2_FD_183968 | JGI IMG/M metagenome (GOLD analysis project Ga0210057, IMG submission 183968) | Groundwater microbial communities from aquifer - Crystal Geyser CG10_big_fil_rev_8/21/14_0.10 (SPAdes) (version 2) | ecosystem: Environmental > Aquatic > Deep subsurface > Groundwater ...
CTTTCACTTTACGTGACAACCTACGTTGTTGCTTAGCCAATTGCTGTTCTGATTTCTTGAAGTGACGTGGATTCTCTACGCACTCACCATCTGAAAGAACAACAAATGTTTTGATACCTACATCCACACCAACAGTAGGATTAGTGGATTTAGTGACTTGTGGTTGTTCTTGCTCACAGGTGAGCACCACAAACCATTGGTCTACATCACGAACAACTCTACAGGTTTTGATTTTACCTTCTATTGGTCGTGAATAGATAAGTCTCACGTCTCCAATCTTACTGAGATGCGTTGTTCCAAAGCATTGTTGTAGAGCATCCTACAGGTAGTCATGTTGAAGTGCTTTCACCTGTTTACGAGTAGGATACAATCTATACTTGAATGCTTTGGTCACTGCGTTTCAGACTCCGTTAGTCATCATACTTTTGGTTCTCTATATATTTCTTGATGGTCTCACTTGAGACAGTTTACGAACTCCTTCAAGGGAATAAGAAATATTTTGTAGTAGTAGAGTATACGTCAATTCATCCCCTTCCACAAGGGAAGGGGTTTTCTTGACGCTTACCATATAGAAAACAAAGGGGAGCAGGCCAAAGCCCGCTCCCCTTCGAGAGTCATTGATTAGCCCCAAGCTGGATAGGAGCCTGATGTCTGAGGCGTGAATACCTCGTACCCGGACTGATCGTCGCCCATTGCGTGCCAGTTGACGGTAGTCTCGAATACTTCGTTTGTCATGCTCATCTCTTCGATTTCAAATACAACGCCCTGAATTCTCTTGGACCAAACAGCACCAAGATGCGATGCATCATTCTGATTGTCGGTCCAGTCACGGGAAGTAAATGTTCCAGTGTTCTCGTCGAAGGCGTCGTTACCAAGATAGAAGGCAAGACGAATTTCATTCTTTTCTGTGAATCGTTCTGGGTTCGTTACGGCTAGGTCACGTAGTCTTTCCTGAAGACCCAAAAGCGTCAGAGACCCAGTAATCTCACGCTTACCAACGTTAACATCAACCGGGAATAGTGATCCACATAGCGTGTAGAATCGGTCAGCGTTGTTTTTGATCGTAATATTGAATTCACGGACTTGGTTAGAGTAGAAAAGGTGCTGACCATTCAGTCGGCAGCCTCGAATACCATTAACTGTAACGTCGTTCCAAGTGAAAACACGAGCAGGCGACAAGAAGTCACCAAATGTTGGCTCAAGCGCGTAGGTTGGCGATCCGGTCGAAAAATCACTAATAGAACGACCACGACCAATTACGTTGATATCGGTTGTAACCATGTCCTGTTGAGCAACAGAAATCGAGTATTCATTGACGACGCAGTTCGTGAAGTTAAAACCTGCGTGGTTTGCATAACGAATATTAAGGTCGGTATCGTCATATCGCAGACGACCCTGAGAGTCACGAGACGTGGCCCAGCACCATACGTTATTCAAAACTGAGGATGCAACACCGGTGAGGTCTTCAAGCTCAGGACAGTCACCTCCCGTCCAGTTACTCGGGTCTTGCGTATCAGCAATCAAAGGCATCGTTAGAGTACCTTCGACGATCTTTGGACCCAACTGGTATACGGTCGGATCAATACGACCATCAATAACATCTGGCTTGATGATTTCCTGGGACAAGTTGATGTCCGCGCCCGTAACACGCAACAGGTTATTCGCGCCCAGTTTGTTACTGATCATACGCACATAACCAACCCAACCCATGTTAGCATAGTGTTGTGTAAGTTCTGGCGCAATCAGGTTAGGACGACCTGCGTTTGTCTCTTGCGTGCTCGTGCAAATTGTGTCAGCTTCTAATGGCATAACATCCTCCTCGCATCGTTAATGACTCTATCAGACAATATTCGCCGCGTCGATGGTAAATCCTGCCTGTCCAGACAGGCTGGCAAATTCCGTTTCTACTTGGAATGAGTCCTGGTCTAGATCGTCTTGCCGCCCAACGGCAGCAGACAGATAACCATTCGATGCTCCAGCGTCAATCCATGAGTTAATGTTGGTAAACGCAGCCCCAGCGGCTGTTCGCGCCCTGTTAAGAACGTGACGCTGGAGGGAACCAACTGCGTTGACAACGGCTACAGGTGGCGTTACATATGCCGACTGAGCGGAAATGTATGCATTGTAAAAAGGCTCAAGCAAGTCCAATTCCGGCTCGAAGTCGTTGATGAGCAGGATTTCTACTGCCGCATCATAATAGTAATCCGCTAGGCCAACAACCTGAGTCTGCGCCTCGGAATAAAATCCAGTAATGTTTCTATAATTGGCTATATTGATCGCTGCCATTATTGTTCTCCTAAACTGTATCTAAACAGACAACGGGATTCGACGAATCTACGTTATCTATTATTTGTGACAGTTCCGCGAGGAATCCTTCACGATTATGTCTGTTGGTAAATTCCTCTAAATACGGGCTTTTTCCTGCATCCTTTTTATATCTCTCGGATACAGCAATCACCTTTTCTGCTAATTGCTGCGGATCACAAACATTCAGATAGGTACTCGCAGCAGAATATAGCTTTACACAAGGGACCAAAAAGTCCTCTGCTTCATATCCTTCAAAACAATCTGCCAGCAAACCTGCTACATCCCTGTTAGAACCACAATTACTTAGCAGCGGATAACATCCACAGGAAACGGCATCGAACACTGACATCGACGTTGCCGACACTAACGGTACAGATATGTACATATCAGCCAACTTCATTTCCTGAGCCAATTCAATATCAGTAAACCCTTCGTACAAGGACACATATTTATCTGGGAATCTGATAAACTCATCGTTCGGATCAAATCTAGCCTTGATTAGCTCTAAATCATAGTCACCACGGTCGTGCAGATTAGTATGGACATACAATTCGATGTTAGGATTGACTCGGTGCGCTTCAGCGACCGACTCCATAATGACAGGAAGATTGTCTACCTGATGACATTTTCCGCTGGCCATAATCCTAAACTTGTCACACCTTTCTGGCAGGTCTATTAAATTAAAGGTTTTGACGTTAGACCCCAAATAGGCCACGTTAATTATCTCTTTGTCGTATAAATTTCTGACAGTATCAAATCCAAACTGACTTGTGCACAGAACTCCGTCAGCGTAGTTGAGAAGCTCATGGTTGTTCTCGTTGATCGGGTTTGAATAGTTCATGAGAACAAAGAGCCATTTGAAGGGACGGGAATAAAACATCTTGACCACCTTCATGTAAGCAAAGTTGCCATAGTCCCCAACAGTGATTACCATATCAGGTCGAGTTTTGTCCAAGATTTCGTATATCTCGACAGACTCGTGATCACCTCTGGAAAATGACTTCAAAGGTATTTGATGTTTTCCATGACCGGTGATGTCAAATTCATAAAACAGATGGCCTTCTTCGTCTGGAACAAAATACGAGGTATCATGCGCCCAGGCTGCACCACAAACTTCCAGCCCACTCACATATAGGTATCGCATAATTAATGCAGACACTTTGCTACGTGATGTCAGCAGGTATGGTGATAATCCAATAACAAGAACTTTCATTTCAATCTCCTATTTCAAACTCTCGATCTGATCATCAATATCTTTCAAAGAATGCTCTTTCAGGAACCTCTTAACAGCATCCCAGCATTTTTTCTCATCTCTTCCAAGGGAAGGGGGTTTTCTTGACGCTTACCTATAAACTGGTGACTCCCAGTCCCCACCAGCGGAGCATAGTTGAACGTAGAAAACGTCCTCATCCGGCTTTTCTGTTGTGGGGTCTGTTCTCCCGTTAGGGAATGACAATCGTCTAATATCACCTATGGAGTCGTTATTCTCAAGGTCGAAATGAATGTTGCACCTGTCTTGGGCCTTGTGAACTTCATTATTCCACTTTTCTGAAAACAACTCGACGGGTCGAATTTCAGCTTTTCGCTTGTTACTTTTAGCATCAGAATGTCAAAGGATCGAGGAATGGTGTGTGCCTCCAAACCTCTTCCTCTGCCCTTACGGAAATCTTTGCTGCCTTCAACATCGTTTCTTTCATCACAAAACCATACTGAGTTTCATGAGCCAGTGTATTGAATATGTGGCGCTTTGGACGGATAACAAGATCACCTGCTTCAAAATCCGTTCCAATTGGGAATACTGTCTCGTATATACCGTTGCCCTGATACGTCTTCAGTCTGTTAAATTGCAAATAGTCTAGGCTTTCAAACCATATCCAGCTGCCCCTGCATAGGAAACCATCCGTTTCATTTTCGATTCGGAATATGGTATCGCCAGGCGATATGTCTTCAACCAGAGCAGAGGAGTTGTAGGGATCGACTAATGGGTAAAATGATCTGAATAGGGCATCTTCGATAGCATCAGTGTAGGTATGCATCAGCTCAAACTGGTTCTCATACTGACTGGCTTCGACATAAACTGAAATATCTATCTCAAAGGTTTCTTTGGTGGATTCCAACGTTAGCCATTCTGAATGCCTGCTTTTCAGGTCTACAGTAATAGCCGGGTAATGGCTGATCACTGCCGGATCACCCAAGTAGATAGCTTGTATAAAAGTGTCGGTTCCCATGCCATCACCGATGGCTTTTCTTATAACACTATCCGATGCTGGATAAACATCCGAAATATCATGTGAAGTGGTTAGAGTCCTAGAGTCCTCGATAGAAGCAATAATGTGGAATTCTACATCCCAATTACTCGTATTAAGGAGTGCTATTTTCTCCCCTGCTTGATACCGTCTGGTGCTAGTTATGGTGATAGTCCGGCTTCCTGCTACAGTTGGAGCAGTTAGTTCGCGCTCGTTGATTATGAAGCGCCCAATGATCTTACGGTAAGATTTCAGAAGAGACAATGCGTCCATTATGATGCTTCTCTAAGTATACTATTCAACTTGTTCTTTAGAGATTGCAAAAACATCACAACTTCAGGGTTGTCCCGTTCAAACAGGGCACTCTCTTCTCCGGTTATTGACTCTCCATCTTGATGAAGGATGGGGCCGGGAGCTAGCCCTATACTACCGGCAGTTTGTTTACTGCCGTTTAGGTCGCTAATATACTTGGACCTCTCGATGACCTTATTCTGAAGTCTTAGAAGTTTTTGTAATCCATCTATTCCACATTTCATTATTGCGGCCTGCTCATATCTCTATCGCTTGTGGCATAGCCTCTGTCACGATGAGCGTAAGTATCATCAAGCCAAGGATTGCCGAATCGGTCTCCAACTCTAGTCTGGTTCTTTAATATAACCTTACCATTGAGTATGTTATTCAGATCACCAAACGCGTCTTTCCGCATTTCATTCCCATAGTCGGAAACATTGGGAGCATTTTGCGATGCAAAATACTTGTCATAAACAAACGAGGCCGCTAATCTCGCTGACACTTGATTTATAGGTGGTGGATATTGGACACGCTTAACAACTATGTCATCCCCTACAAACTGAGTAAGTATAGGGTTGACTGTTGTGATCGAATACTGGTCAATGACCGACGCAACAATGTGGTTTTCCTTATCGCCTGTAACAAGGTTGACAATCTGGATTTCATCCGCCACGACAATGTTGCACGAACTAGGAAGTTCTATGATCTGATTGTACTCTGTGATGTCAGCATCCAAATCCCACTGACCCAAAACACATTTTTTTAACGGAGTAAGATACTGCTGGGACAGGATACCATCAATCTTACTATCGGCAAAGGTGATATACTGGTATATTACATCGTCTGGGATGCGATTTTTGTCGCGAGAAGTCCCTACTTCCCAGAGCTTCTGCTTGACACCAAATTCTGCGTCCTCAGCACGAGCATTGGTAAGGGCCTGACCCAGAATTATATCTACCTCCAAGACGTTGCAATATCCCATGCCTACTCCCCGCTATAACCGTTATTTATCTTTCTTCGGTTTCTCAGGGGTCTCCTTTGATCTTTTGTTCTCCACGGATATAGCCTTGGCCAAACATCCGCTTGCCACCGTATAGAGTGGCTCTTCTGCCATCCTGACCGATTTGATATTAAAAGGAAGTTCTTTTTCGTCTAAAACGGCCTTGAATTTGCTCAGGAAACCCGGCACACTGGCGGTTCCTCCAGCAACTACAATCTCCAACGGAGCCATTGTCTGACTCTCTCGGTCAAGCTGGTTAAACTTCCTAGAGAAGTTATCTAGAGCATGCTCAATCATGCTCGCGTAGAAAATGTCCAGTGCGGCATCTTTCATGTTTGAGTAGTCTACATTGTCCAGATCAAAGTTGGTTTCTTTGTATCTAGTAATAGCCGCTTGATCCACCCCTGCTACCTTAGCTGCCTCTTGGTCAATCCAGTCTCCACAATTATGTACAACACAACCGGCTAGACAAAAACTATGGGAATCATCTTCCACACCTAAATCATATACAAATTCTTGAGTTCCAGTGATCTTTTCAATCTCAGTAATCGTCGCCACGGTCATACCTTCATTATCGGTTTTATCAAAAAATATCTTTCTGTCTCCTAACCATTTGATAAACGACATACATCTAAACCCAGAACATTGAATAACATAGGATTCTTTTGTAGACCGAATTTCTTTGTCCTTGTATAGATGAGATTCAGCAGACCTGTCCCGCCAAGTGATCGAAGGTTTTAGACCCAATTTTAATAAAATCAAATAAGATGCTTGCGCAACATAGGGGCTTGTAATCTCTATGCTTATTCGATTTTTGGATGGATCAACGTAGCCATCACTATCGATGATTCCCGCTATCAGGAATCTAAGATAATTTTCTTTAAGCGTGGTCACATCCCAAGGAAGTATTTTTTCTCCCAAGCTATTGTATGAGTTAGTTCTAAACCATTTTGCCAATCCACTATCATGTAATTTTAGCTCTATTACATTGTCATCTTCACGCAAGACGACTTCCGGCTCGCGATAAAAACTTTTTTGCATTAACCTTGATAATTCCTCCACCGTTTGGTCAGAAATATTACAGCATATTCTAATTCCTCTGTCAATATGTGAGTTTTGGAAAATTGACCCATCCCCTAGATACCTGCCCAGAACATAGAAATCATCTGAGAATAATTGTTTTTTATGGTATTCACCGGTCCTCTCATCTGTCCATCCAATAACATGATCTATGTTATTGGTTTGAGGCCAAGGTTGTTGAACTTTATCACCAATTTGAATTGAATCTGCTCTCCTCCATCCCCATTCACTATCCCTTTGAACAAAAATCAAGTGGTCATCAGTTGTTGAAAATTTGCACTGTCCTAAAGCAGTAAATTTATATATAGTTCCAAAATTGTTTATTGGATGCCCACAGTGTTTTTTGCTGGTATTTATAACCTTAGACCAAGTCCCCTTTTTGGTAAGTATACTATCACCGACCAGGATGTCTTCTATATTAGTAAATCCATTAGTAGTGATGACTTTATTTCCAGCTGGGATACACCGTGCGACAGAAAAAGCAATCAAAGGAAGCTTCTTGTAAGCAAAACATATGTTGCACATGCCTGCTCCAAATGAGAATGAAATGCCACTGAAATCAGCCTTGCCACCTTCCACACTATCATCTTCTACACTTGGACATTCACTGAAAATAATTGCCAGAGCTTCAGGGATGCATTCAACGTGATATCCCAAGCCGGAAAGGAATTTGGTCAGAATACCCTTGTGAAACATGACACTTAGATTGCTATCCACTGGATCACCAGGAGCACAATAGCACAGCACTTCGTCTTTTTCCGAAGGCTTACCAACTAGATTGGAGATTATCTTCTGAATGATTGCTACGCTAAGCTTTTCTTCAGAGGTATTGAGAATACCTCTTTGCATTGGACGACGTAAATCGCCCACCTTAGTCATTACTATATCATCAGCCCCTTTTTTGGACCCTACTGTCAGAAGATTCTTAAGCTTAAGCGCATCTTCGCCGAGGATATAGTATTCATCCCCGTGCTTGGCGTATGCCCAGTGATTTTCCTTCAGTGTTTCTTCTGTATCGTCAGTGGTTGCCGCCTGCAAAAACACGTTACGCTCTACGGTAAAGCCAGTTCCACCAACAAGCTCATCTTCTTCTGCTTTTACAAGGAACATTGTCCCTATGTCCAAACCCATTGCACACATGTTATTCTCCTTTTGTTAATTTCAGTATCATCGATTTACATTTATCAGAGTCTTTCTTCAGATCACTACCCCACAGGCGCAGGAATGGAATGCCTCTATTACTTAAGTATAACTCTTGCGATTTATCAATTCTTTGTTGAACGCTCCTCTGAGTTTGTTGTGATTTTTGCGAAGATACGACCTATGAATCTTACCTTCTTTTGCTTTAACGATTTTCAGCTCGGAAACAACCAACTCTTTTGTCCACCTAATTTGAGCCATTGCAATTTCTCCTTACAAATCATTTGCCAAATCTCTAACACTTTTTGAAGTCTTGTACTTCTTACCCAACGAGGGTGCGCCGGATTCGATCTCACCACCAATTTTTTCAATGGCTGCTTGAGAGATAGCGGCAATTTTTTCTGGATCGACGACCGGCTCGTTTTGAGGTTGTTGGGTTGCTGGTTGGACAGAGTTAATTCTATCTCGAAGTGACCCCATTAATTCATCAATACCTTTGGTCACTGCTGTTCGAACTACTTCGTTCACATCATCTAGTTTATGATCAGGCTGAGGTTGACCTTGTATTTCTGCTTTGACCGCTGCTCTCACCATTTCTGCGATTTTGGACTCGTCTAGATCACGCTCTCTCTCTACCACCTTGGTTGTCGTATGCTCTGTTTCAACTATCTCTTTGATTCGTATTACACTATGCCTACCCAGTTGCAAGATTTTTGACCGCAACGCTGCTCGTAGATCGTTGCTGGCCTCAATATTAACCCTACTAGTCACACGCTCCAGGTCAAGAACTCCACGAGGCTTGATCTCGGCCCGAAGATCAGCAAGCATAATGGTTCGGTTAGTGACATTGTGAACAACGTACATTATCTTCCAATTCGCATCTTAGGATATGGGACAGTTTCAACTCTTAGGCTGATCTCATTTGTCTTCTTGCATTTCTTATGACCGCATAAATAAAGAACTTTTTGTTGATGAAAATCAAACGTTATGACAGAGTTAGCACCTGCGGGTTCACCACAGAACCCGCAGACACAAGTTATAGATGGAGCTTCAATTTGGGCAGTCCCTTCGATTGTTATCTTTCCAATACTCATATCTAATTATACACACTTTACTGTGGAAGTGCAATATCCAAAGCATCAAACACAAAACTAATTGGACTACAAATAGTCATGCCCGTGGAGCCTGCAAACAGCAAGGCCACAAGATTACCATTCATATCATAAACTGTAGACCCTGAATCACCGCCTGCGCTTATTTCAGTGGTAGCAATCTGGTCTTCAAATGTAGCAATGTTAGTCCCGCCATAGCTGACTCGAACTGTCATGTAAATTTGAGTCACTGTCCCTGTGGTGTATAGGGTTGTTCTTCCAAACTTCTGAACAGGCATATCAAGAATCGGCTCCAAAGTCCCTGTGGGGATGCCGATTCGTGGGACTTCTTTAGTATAGGGCACGGTTAATCTAGCCAGGGCGGCATCAACTTTGTTGGGTTCGGCCTGTGGATTATACGCCACCAATCGATGCGACCTGCCCAAGACCTTAGCAGCAGCGTTAGCCACAGAAGCGGCTTTCTTCGCAAATGGACAAGTAGGATTTCCACCACCCGGATCACCACCACTAAAGTCCATTGTGATTGGGATGAAATGAGCTAGTGAACCTATCTGATCAGACGATGATCCACCGTCGTGTACCCCTGGTTGCCAAATTGGATCACCAATTGATGCATTATTGGAGTTAGCCAGGACGTGGTTGTTACTGAGGATCATGTCCTCACCATTCTTGACGACCACGCATCCTATAGTACCAGCGGTTATCTGGTAATGTCCAACTGATATGCCGGGAAATACAGGTCTATGTCTGGCTGTTGGGTCTACTTCATGAGCCCGGATGATGCCAACTTCTTGTACCTTCACAGGAATACCGTCGAGAGTTTGTGGTACAACATCAGCCGACATTAATCCAACTTCTGGCAACTTCTCAGTAACACCCACAATAATGCCTAGCTCTTTAGTTTTCTTCTTCCCCTTTTTAGTTACATGATATCCACATCCAACAGAAGTTACGTTGGATTTCTGGAAAAGGGCTGCTCTGTGAGCCTTGATTGTGTTTGCAATTGGTTGAGTATCCATCATGCTTCTCCTATGTGAAGGACTCTGCTCGATCAAGGTGGCGTTCCTTCGAGCTGTTCCTCTGATTGTACCTGTCGTCAATTTTAGCGATGATAGGATGTCTCACCACCGCGGCTCTGGACAGAGTAACAAAGCCAATACCCGGAATATCTTGAAGTAATTCAAAAGCATCTTCCAGACCATTGCGTTTATATATGTCAGACTGCTTCACATCCCCGCATAGAATCATCTTGGATTCCTGGCCGAATCTGGTGAGTACCATTCTCATCTGCTCGGGTGTGGCATTCTGCATTTCATCGCATATAATTACCGATTTACTGAAGGTTACTCCTCTCATATATGCCAGAGGAAGTATGCGAATTCGTGGGTCTTTTCCGTTTTTGTTAGTCAATTTCTTGAGCAAACCCCGATTTTCACCCAAAATCTGCTCCATCGAGTAGAATATAGGGATCATGTAGGGGTTGATTTTATCTTCCATGTCACCTGGTAAGAATCCAAGTTTCTCACCTGCCTCTACGACTGGACGCGTCAGGATGATATTCTCATAGTTGTTTTTCAGAAGCTCTTGTAGAGCGTAGCCGACTGCAACATAGGTATTATGATTTACAAATCCATTTGCCACAAACGAGTGGCTTTTCGGGACAACAAAATCATACACTTTACTTTTACCATTGGATACGATTTTAACTTTGTCATAGAAATAGTTAGTATTCAATAGATTTTCGATGTCTTTATCAGGAAACTCGTCCTTATATTTTGAATAAATTTCCGACAATTTGCTGTAAGAAATAGACCTAATTTGATCAGCATTTTTTGTAATGTAATGCATAAACATTGCATTAGTTTTTCGGTTTCGGTGACCCTCCAGTTTGTCCCAATATTTCCTTAGTATTTTCTTAGAATAAAATGAAGGTATTACATCTTTGTTAGTATTTCTGCTTCTGCTTAAAATGTTCATCAATCGAGACTGCTTGTAGCCCACATTGAACCCAATCAAATCATTAAACAATTTGCATGATGACAATCGAATGATAATTTTATTGTATTCTCTACTCTCCCCATCGTATTGTTTAGATATTTTGGACAACCGAGAAACAATGCCCAACCGCAACAACATTATGTGAACTTGACGACACAATTTGAGAGACTTATTCACGAAGCACACCTGTCCACTTTTTTCAACCCATCCATCTGTATCAAACAATCCTCGCAGAAGTGAGCACTGAGACTCATGGTCAACAGTCATCAAATAATCAGGTATGGTTTTGTTCTCGCCACTCACTTTATTTAGTCCCCATTTAATTAGATTGTGTCGCGCCTCCTTAGAACACAAATAGTGATCACATGGGCGAGACTTACTTTGGGTGGGTTCTATATCAAATTGCTTAATGCAAAATCTATAGAAAAATGTGATTAAATAATCATCAATGTTGCTTAAACTGAAAGAATGATCGAGAGTATAACTGCCATCTCCTATCATCATACCCACAAAATATGCAACATCTTTATCAAATTGCAACGCACAAGACGGAGCAGGTTGAGACCTGCTTATACAAATAAAATCTTCTGTTGTTATGCCGTCTAGTTGCTTCCATTCTTGACCAACATCTGTCAAGCAAAGTATTCTGTGATTAGGAGTTCCCTCTATTTCATAACCATGTTCCGTAGAAATAATTAAAGTTTCCTTTTCTCCAGAATTATAGATTTTGCTAGTTTGTTCATACTCTCCATGTTTGTTTACAATAGTCGAGATATGATGAGCATAATCATCTTCTGCTAAGTTTTCATTAATTAATTTGCTAAATTGAACAAGACCGTGGTTTGTACTTATGACACTCGTTGGACTTATGCATTTTCCTGTGCCTGGAACACCTTTAACGAATGTGATATCATTCTGCGCTATTGTTCTAAGCATGTCTTTCTGCTCAGCGTTCTTAGCACTGATAGACACTAAAGCTTTTGGCATCTATTACCTCCATTTATTTTGCTTTGCTCTTATTCGATAGAACTGATTCTTCCTTCCCCAATCTTCAATTAGAAGCCCGCCGAAGTAGATATCTATATTACAGTAATCAGCATACTGACAGATTTTGGATTCAATCGTTTCCCATATGTCCTTGTCAATCAAGAACACTTTACCAAACTTGATGGCTTTGATGCGCATATCAAGCAGGTCTATGCTGAATTGCTGTTTGATTTGGTCGAGAGATTTGTCGATTAGGTTCTGCATGAATAAATCATGCCAACCATCATCAAAGAAGGATTTGAGAAGTTGTTGCCGATCTGGTTTGTCAAGAGCGTCAAAATATTCACGCCGCTCTTCGACAGTTTTAACTGAGTATTCGTCCCAGTATGTTTTGAAAGTCAACATATCATTTGCCCATCTTTCCCTTGGACAAATGACGGACTATTTCCTGCATCAAAGAGAAAAACGCTCTTGAATTACCCCTGCCACAAGAGCAGTGGATTCCTACTTCAACGACTCAACTTACTCAAGAACACAATGCTCCTGAGTAGAGGTTAAATCTCCATAGGCATAACTTTGCGTAATTCCTACGCTACAAATATTAATAGCAGCATTCAAATCCCTATCTACCTCTAATCCACAATGAGGACAACAGTGTATTCTATACTTGAATGCTTTGGTCACTGCGTTTCAGACTCCGTTAGTCATCGTGCTTTTGGTTCTCTATATATTTCTTGATGGTCTCACTTGAGACAGTTCCAGCACTAGAGATTTACACTCACATTATACGTTTGTTTACGAACTCCTTCAAGGAAATGAGAAATATTTTTGGAGTGACGGGGTGTGCGTCAATTCATCCACAAGGGAAGGGGTTTTCTTGACGCTTACCTATAAGGATTGAGTAAAGATTGAACCCATTTCATTGAGTGAAATCTCTTAATTTCACTGCTGAGTTTCTTAGCATCATCGTCTAAATCAGTAAAGCACTTTACCCAATTTTCTTCTGTGTGTGCAATTGGTTTGATCTCGGCTTTTCGTAGAAGAAAAGCAATTTTGATAGGGTCTAAAGGAAGTAAGTTGTTGTTGTTTATATATGTAAATATATTCTCTATACGCCGCCAATCTGCTGCTTCATAGCTACGGCCCGTCTTCTTTGAAGCCTGCTCTGTGAGAGATTTTCTCATATCCTGGGATTTCTCAGAAACATCTTGCAACGTCCCATAGAACTCAAGTTGAGCTGTATCACCAAAGCCTTCAGATACTCGGTATAACTTAGGAGTTTCAGTTCTAGAAATTATGTATTCTTGCGACAGGCTTGTGTCTTTGAAGTCTTTTAATTGCCTTTTGAAATTACTATCCAGACGGACGAATCTTTGACACACTTCATGAGGCGTTAAAAGCCTTCCGATCTTCAGGGTTAAATCGGATTTAACATCTTCAGTTGTAACTCCCTTCTCAATTGCATGACTGGGAATTTTTGCGGAGGCCAAGATGATGTCTTCAGCAAAGATATCACTCGGAGGAAGATACATAGACACTTCCGTACCTGAAGGTATAGTCTTTGTATACTTCATCTCGTAGAAAGATACTGGATCAGTTAGTAGGAAATGGACACCCTTTTCCTGACCCATTGTGAATGCCTTCACTAACCAGCTCATGCCAACCTCTTGAAAAATCTCTTATAGTGTCCCAGTTCTGCCAGAACTTCCTTGACTTCTTCGTCTAGCTCGGCAATCTCTTCTTTGGTTAATGGCTGAGATAGCTTTTCTTCAAATCGCTCAGCGATTTTCTCAATCTTGGCGGTTTTATCTTGATCTAATTTCATCTTGCACCCACCCCTGGCGAGGCTTGCCACGTTGGTATAGATTGTGACGGATATCCAGTTGGAGCCGGTGGTTGTTGGGGAACCACCCCTGGCACTTGCAACGCATCAGGATCGGTCTCGATTCCATCAACTTGAACGTTAGAAGGCATAGTTGGTTGTTCCTTAGAAACCAACCAAGGTTTAAAGAAGGCGGCAACGTTGATAAACTGAGTCCCATCCCAAGTTGTCCCGAAATCTGCACCTTCGGGATGATCCTGCATTCCGTACATTCCCAAAATATCGTCTGGGAGGATGGCTGCTTGGACATCTTGTAAATACGCCGAACTTACTCCTGAAGATGACTTAGCTCTCTGAAAGACCTGATCTACATTAACCGGGATCACATTGGAAACTTCAGTCGGTTTATAAACTTCACAATCCTCCGTTTCAGCCCTCTCTGCAATCGGCTCCACCCGGCTTTCGTCAGTCCATTCTTTGAAGGACATTCCTTCTGGTCTGCCCTTTTCTTCATCTACTCTATGCTCTGCTTCATGACGTATTGTGTTTCGCATTTGGCATTCGATATATTCTAAGGCTTCTTCATAGATGGTGACTTCCTGCACCACCATCTGCTGTGGAATAGTGAATGCCTTCTTCACTTTCTGGTATGATGAGCTAGGTATTGTGTGTGAGTAAATTATCATGTTACCTTCATTTGCAATCTGTTTATTTCTTGAGATACTAAATATTGTGCCTCACCAATGATATAGAACCTCTTGCTAAATATGTGTATGTCCACATCAGTGAGTGACTTAAGTAAATCCAACATTCTTACATAATTGGATTGATCCGACCAGAGATCATCAATCCTTTCAGCTCCGACCTGAAACAACACATCAGCACGAAAGACAAGCCTGATGTATCCGTTATCGACTGCTGTGTTCATGCATTGAAGGTGGTTTTCACATTCTATGCACATCTTTTGATTAACAGAATCTCCCCAATATCGCAACAATGTATCCCAGTGATGGCTATGATAATCTGTTCCGAGAATTAATCCACCATTGGGAGCTATCCAATTTCCAACAGACACCTGAAACCCAGCTCTGCGAGCAATCTCCTCACAAATTAGGTCTGACACTGTTACCCTCCCAATCAAATTGGTTACTCAACTGCAACAACCTCTCGGGCGTCAGCAGTCGAAGTTTCCACCGCGGCTACATCTTGAATAGATTGCGGAGTCTCCATCGGCATTGTTGGGCTTTGCGGAGAGCTACGTGAATGAGGAACGAGATTTCTGGGATGAACCATCACTTCTTCTCCGTGGGCATCATCCCACACCTTGTAACGACGTAGCATTGGATCGTAATCCATAATCTTGCCCGACCTAAACGATGGAGTCAGAACTATGCCTTGTCCCTTCCCCTTACGAGGTTGAGTAAAATATCGTACAGCATCGTCTCTTTGGAATCGACGTGCTTCTTTTTGTATCAATCTGACTAGCCATTTAATCATGACGGATTATACCTCCTGTTTGTATCTGTGTATACGTGGTTCGCTGTGCAGTATCCTCTGTTGGTTTTGTTCATTAAAATTAACGGTATTCCATATCAGACCCAGGTGGCGGCCATGTCGTGGAAGGCCCTTCAGGTATTAATAACTTTTTACCCGTAGGCTCCATGTTAGAACAACCTACCATCGTACATACCAACAACAACAAAAACCATCTAATAGTCCTACCAATTGAATTTGAACTGTTCATTTTTCTGCCTCTCTAAAGTGTGGGTATTTTGTGTCTCTGCTTGAGGCATATCCAACACTAGTTTATTTCTTGGTATCATGTAATCTCCATCTGGAAATCTCATTAACCAACGTCGGGATCGTGATGTCCCGTCACAATTAGGCGACCGCACACAGGGCGTCCGGTTGCCACGATCATCTAAATACACCCAGCCAGCTATTTTTTGTAGCCAATTCATACTTACACAGTTGTTTAGAAATGGCCAGATAACCTTGTTTACTCTTGTTGGTAAGGATTGTAACAATGACATCTTTTGCAATGGACTTCAAAATCACCTACCGGCATGGTTTAACCTCTTTTTCCCGAAGAAAACAAACATAGTCACCAATATATGCAAGCAAGTTTTTGTAACTTCCATATTGAGAAAGATTTGCTGTCTGAGGAAAATCAGGGCTCGGACCCGCCACATGATCACTTCGCCACAAGAAATATGAAGATTGCTCTATAGAAGAACCATTACCTCGTGACCAAAAATATCTAAAGTGATTATTTAACCGCAACAACTCCGTATTTAATTGATCTACTGCGTCTTGTAGTAGATCATCATTATCCAAATCTATTATCATTTACACTCCTGGCTTAGAATCCTTCCAATCACCAACTACCTCAACATCACCACCATAATACCGCCATCCTTGAAATCCCTTCATAGACACAGGTCTAATCCACTTCCACGAATCAGCAGGCATAATAGCATAAACACCATCGCCCCATTCCTTGCCTGTTGTCTCACACTGCCTATTACCTTCCTCTACTTCACTAACAGTCCCAAAGCCACGCACATATCCATCCTCTACATAAAAGATGCGACTGCCTTTCGATAAACCCTTGGGGCGAGTAGTAAAACGCCTAAAATAAGACCCCTTGCCCGCACGCAAACAATCAGCCGCTTCGTCCGCAGCTGCCTGCATCTGAGACTTGGGAGTAGTCACGATAATATCACGAACGGATTGTGAAGTTACTATTAACATCTATTTTGTTACTACACTAAACCTGTTTATAGGTCAGCGTCAAGAAAACCCCTTCCCTTGTGGAAGGGGATGAATTGACGCACACCTCGTCACTCCAAAAATATTTCTCATTCCCTTGAAGGAGTTCGTAAACAAACGTATAATGTGAGTGT
>Ga0210057_1005175_pt1 | contig 16886 bp, 16 predicted proteins | sample CryGeyCG2114_010_2_FD_183968 | JGI IMG/M metagenome (GOLD analysis project Ga0210057, IMG submission 183968) | Groundwater microbial communities from aquifer - Crystal Geyser CG10_big_fil_rev_8/21/14_0.10 (SPAdes) (version 2) | ecosystem: Environmental > Aquatic > Deep subsurface > Groundwater ...
CACACCATCGCCACCTACACCCGCCAAAGGCGAATATAATTTTGATATTAACAGCTACGTGCCAACAGAACCAAACAACAGCCCACTTCCACCATGTGCCTACACAGGATCCTGTAGAAACGTGAACGACCTTCTTCAGCTCCTCGTAAACGCAGGGAAATTTGCCCTCGGGCTTGTCGGGTCGGTTGCCCTGGTCTTTTTCGTCTACGGTGGATTTACCATGGTGATGTCTATGGGGAGTCCGGAAAAAGTAAAGAAAGGCAGAGATATACTCGTTGCCGCGGTGATTGGTATTATCATTGCGTTTAGTGCCTATGCGATTGTCAATTTTGTGCTTGACGCATTGGGTGTGTCATCGGATTTTCGTGTTGTGAATGATGGAGCCAGTGTCGCGACAGCAAGTCAGACTGCTCCGAGTAGCGACCAAACTCCTGCAAAGTAATTCGAATTAATACTATTCTATGTCTACCGCCCACCCCCTTACGCATTCTCACAGAACCATTGCAAGAGTGCTGTGTATGATCTTGCTTGTGTTTGGGGTTCTTTTTAGTGTGGGGGTTAGGGATGTGGATGCGGCGGATTTAGGGACATGTGTGTGTAGTGAGGCTAATACTCCGAATGTTGAAAAAAGTGCTTGCACTACTGCCCTTGGTGTGTGTACATGGACTCCGAATCCTCCAGCTGATGGCGAGGAGCCCGTTGAAAAAAATTCAGAAGAGAAACCAGCTCCAGCATCATCTAATACTGGAGACACAGGAACACCAGCCACAAAACCAACACCGGCAAAGACAGCTTCCGGGGGTGGATCAATAAATAGCCCTGATGCCTCAGTCACAAAAACAAAACTGACGAATCCTATAGGCTCAACGGATATCAAAGTCATCCTCGGGCAGATACTTGCAAAAGTGCTGGGCATTCTGGGGGGGATTACCTTGCTCGTATTCGTGGTGGGTGGGGCATACTGGCTCTTATCTGCCGGGAATCCTGAACGAATAAAGAAGGGGACAGAGACCATGATATGGGCAGTGATTGGGTTGTTTGTGATATTTGCATCGTATGGTCTTTTGACCACGTTTCTCGCAGGGTTGACCGGTGGGTACGCACCTACCGGATCGGGATCCGGTTCCGGAGGTGGTGGGGGTGGTGTAGTGTACTATGTTGTAGGAGATGCAGATGCACCTGTAGTAAAAAGCGCGGGAGAAAATCAATCGTCTATTGGGACACTGGGTGCAAAAGTTGCCTGTGTTCCTTCAATTGGACTGACAGATGGATGGGTGCAGATACAGGATGCAGCGGATAAAGCGACAGGTAACAAGATTTCAGGTTTTGTAAAAGCAAGCTTCCTTACAGTGATGAAAGATGCATCTGCGTGCGGTTCTCCTACGCCGGAAAAAACCACTGTACCACAGACAACATGTGAAACAAATCCAACGTATAGCCAAAGCCATGCATGCATGGATACAAAAAAATTAAGCAAAACCTTGCAAAAAGGATGTATAAGTAATCAATGTCAGAATAAGGTTCTTCTTTCACAGGGGAAAATAAGCAAAAAGTCAGAAGGGAACAGCTGGAAGTGTTGTCCTGCTCAGTATTGTTTATTAGAAGGAACAAAAGAATGTGTAAAAGGGGGTGGGGGGCCTTGTGTGGGGCAAATATTTGGTACCGAAGAAGAGTGTACTGCTGCAAAGTCTGTGAAATGATTTGTACGATTTGTGATTTGAGACCTACAGTATTTCTTTGTTCCAGACACTCAGAGTAAACACACTTTTGCCTGCAGGCATGCCCTACGGTCGTGTGCCACTTCATTCACATTAGTCTAGCTTGCTTATCCTGCCTACCAACCTACTCTGCCTACTCTGCCTACAAACTTATTCTGCCTATAAACCGAAGTGTGTACAAAAATGTGACAGAACAAACAGTATCTGATAGAATATACACGTACATATATTCATCCTAACAAAGAAAGGGGGTGACAAACATGACAAACGCAATTCTACGTATCGCACAATACAAAACCACGCTCCTTATTATCGCATCGATGTTCTTTGCTGTGGTAATGATGCCACTTGTGGCATCTGCTTCTGTAAATAATATTCCAAACGATCCATCTGCTAATCAGTTTGGATTAACTGAGTTTGGAAAAGATGGAACAGGGACAACAACACTCGGACTTGGCAAAAGAAGTCTTGATGAAGCAGTCGTTGGTCTTATCAACGTTGCTCTCGGATTCCTCGGTCTTATTGCTGTCATTATCATCCTCATTGGTGGATTCAAATGGATGACTGCGGGCGGAAACGAAGACAAAGTTGGCGAAGCACGAAAGACAATCTTTGCCGGTATTATCGGTCTTGCCATCATCCTTTTTGCATGGGGTATCACGACATTCGTGGTAACACAGCTCGGAAAGGCGAGTGGATTGGATGCTACGTTCCCTGGATAATGCATATTGCACATATACACGTCTGTGTGGGTCGATTATGCGCCGAACTCTCGAGAAAATATATTTTCTTTAGATCTCGGCGCAGGATACGCCCTATACAAGAAACATATTTAATTTAAGAACTGGAGTGACACGTATGACAAAAACAATGTTACGTATCGCACAACACAAGACAGCATTGATCTTCATTGCTTTAATGGTGGTAGCACTCGTATGTATGCCACTCGTGGCATCTGCCGATGTAACCCCTGAAGTCGTACCGGATGATGCATCTGCCGAGGTAACCCCTGAAGTCGGACCGGATGATGCATCAGTACAGTTTGGATTGAAAAAATATAGTAATACCGCAAACACATCAACGTCGCTTGGGCTTGGTTCAACAAGTCTTGACTCAGCAGTCGTTGGTCTTATCAACGTTGCGCTCGGATTCCTCGGTCTTATTGCTGTCATTATCATCCTCATTGGTGGATTCAAATGGATGACTGCCGGCGGAAACGAAGACAAAGTTGGCGAAGCGCGAAAGACAATCTTTGCCGGTATTATCGGTCTTGCCATCATCCTTTTTGCATGGGGTATCACGACATTCGTGGTAACACATCTCGGAAAGGCGAGTGGATTAAATGGTACGTTCCCCGGGTAATACATACTGCACAGGTTGTGTGGGTCGATTATGCGCCGAACTCTCGAGAAAATATATTTTCTTTAGATCTCGGCGCAGGATACGCCCTATACAAGAAACATATTTAATTTAAGAACTGGAGTGACACGTATGACAAAAACAATGTTACGTATCGCACAACACAAGACAGCATTGATCTTCATTGCTTTAATGGTGGTAGCACTCGTATGTATGCCACTCGTGGCATCTGCCGATGTAACCCCTGAAGTCGTACCGGATGATGCATCTGCCGAGGTAACCCCTGAAGTCGGACCGGATGATGCATCAGTACAGTTTGGATTGAAAAAATATAGTAATACCGCAAACACATCAACGTCGCTTGGGCTTGGTTCAACAAGTCTTGACTCAGCAGTCGTTGGTCTTATCAACGTTGCGCTCGGATTCCTCGGTCTTATTGCTGTCATTATCATCCTCATTGGTGGATTCAAATGGATGACTGCCGGCGGAAACGAAGACAAAGTTGGCGAAGCGCGAAAGACAATCTTTGCCGGTATTATCGGTCTTGCCATCATCCTTTTTGCATGGGGTATCACGACATTCGTGGTAACACATCTCGGAAAGGCGAGTGGATTAACGACATTTTGAGACGTATAATATCTCCTTTCTGTATACGAGATCTTGTGTTTGCAGGATCTCGTATATATGAAAGCTGTTCCTTTTTTCCGTACCCCCTTCCTGTAATAGGTAATGAATAGTGTGTCATGTACATCAGTTTCATAGTACACCTTACACCTTATTCATTACCTTTTATCCTTATTACAAAAATCTATGCTTCGATATATTGCTTTGTTTTCCTTGCTCATGGTTGGTGTTGTTGGTGTGTTGTATGCATATCCAACATTTGCCCAGGATATGACAAACAACGATCCTCTTGGTGTTGATTATGGACAGTATACGGGTCTGTCCGACCAAGATCTTCGTGTGAGTGTTGCGCTCGTTATCCGGTTCATTCTTGGATTTCTTGGTATTATTTTTCTTATCCTCACCCTCTACGCAGGATTTCTTTGGATGACATCAGCCGGGAATGAAGATAATATAGAGAAGGCAAAAAAAATTCTTTGGGGCAGTGTGATAGGACTCGCGATTGTGCTCGCGTCATACGCGATTACGCAGTTTGTGATAGGAAATTTGTCCGGTGTGATGGGTATAAAGCCGTCCTAAACATAATTTTTGAATACGATGAAACGGTTGTTTTTTTCTTTTATCATTACAGTTGTCGTTGGACTGTCTCTTGTTCCGTATGTTAGCATTGCGGCGGATGATGGCTCGTATGGACTCAATGCGACTGCGCAGGGAGTACAGGGACTGAAACAGGATTCATTGACCGTCCTTATCGGAAATGTGATTGGCACAGGGCTCTCGCTCGTATCAGTGGTATTTTTTATTCTCATGATTTTCTTTGGGTTCAAGTGGATGCTGGACAGAGGAAAGGGTGAAGACGCAAAGCAAGCACTCGATGGCATCATCGCGGCGATTATCGGTATTGTCATCGTCCTGGCGGCATACGCGATTACGACGTTTATTTTCAATTCTCTGGGGAGCGGAGGAGCGCCACCAGCACCAGCACCGCCTCCACTCTCAACTCCACATTGTTTCAATCCTGCAAATGCAACCTGCACAGCAATCTCCAATGGACAAGATTGTCCCAATGATTCAGTTCCGTATGGATCAAAAGAAGGATGTGAAGGGGTAATACCACCGGCAACAATAGAAGAAAAGAAGAATGTGTGTGCAACAGGAAACCTTTCAACAAATGATGTTACTTGTACAAAACCAAATGATTCGAATGTGTGCGATGGTGGGACATCTACAATATTGTTCGCTAATGAAGAACAATGTGATGCTGTGGTACATCTTGCGTGTGCTAATCCGGATCTATACATCGAGTGTTTGGGTTCATCTGATCTTACAAAAGATAATGCAGTACTAAAGTGTCAGTCTGATTTTTGTAACCAAAGTTAAGTATTTTTATTTTGTTTGTATTGTTCATTGTAATGGAATATAAGAAAATGAATAGTATACATCCTTGATTCAAGGATGGTAAGTAGTGTATAGTGTGAGTGGTAAAGAGTATCTGCCTACTCTGCTTATTCTGCTCCATATAGAACAGCCAAAGTTCAGTTATGAAAACAATCTTTTATATATGAAACGCTTGATTTTTCCCTTCATACTCCTCTTCGTCATCTGCTTTGTCAGTATCCCATCTGCCAGTGTTGCGTCAGGTGATAATTTTGGACTTGAAACAACCGCATCGAATGCAGGGCTTTCTCAAAAATATGGTCAACCTGTGACAGCGCTCATTGGGAATGTTATTGGGACGGCGCTTTCCCTTGTATCTGTATTGTTTTTTGTCCTCATGATTTTCTTTGGGTTCAAGTGGATGCTGGACAGAGGAAAGGGTGAAGACGCAAAGCAAGCACTCGATGGCATCATTGCCGCGATTATCGGTATTATTATTGTCCTTGCATCGTACGCGATTACGAGTTTTGTGTTCAATTCGTTGGGGAGTAGTGGGGGGGCTGGTGGAGGTGGAAGTGGTGGAGGTATCATAAATGGAAATGGTAACGGACAGATAGTTGCATATTGTCTTGATTCAAAAAATACTACTTGTACACCAAGTACATCAGGTGATTGCCCTGGAGGAATTTTATTTACCTATGCACAAGAGATTGAGTGTAAAGGTAATATTCCAGAAATTTCTTCATGTTCACAAAATACAGATTGCAAAAATAAACAAATATGTACGGCAGGAAAATGTATAGATGTCGATTGTACTACTAATAACGATTGTAATACTGGTGTGAGTACAGGGACTGCAACGTGCGATCTAGCTACACATAAATGTGTAGCTGGATCACCGACAGGATTACCAGGCGACGGAGGTATTACAGGAGATGTTACAGCACCCTCCCCAGTAGCTGAAACTAACGGTGCACCTGCAAATACAGCACAACCAGGTGCTGAACCTCCAGCATAATCTTTGTAAAGTGTATAGAAATATATGACAAAAAAAATAATAGCTAACATTCTTTTTTTGTCAGTCGTAGTTTTTGTTTTATTTGGAACATTACAAATTGTGCATGCCAAAAAAACAATCTCTGACGCAGGGAGTGCATTGACATCAGTCACAAATCAGACAGGAGTGGCAAAAACAGATCTGCCATCAGTGTTCGCAACGCTTATCAAAGGAGCACTGCAACTCGTGGGAATTATATTTTTTATCCTCATGTTCTATGCCGGATTTCGTTGGCTCACGGCAGCCGGGGAGCAGGACAGAATAGACAGCGCGAGAAAGACACTGGTGGCCGCGAGTGTCGGACTCGTTATTGTTGTGGGTTCATACGCGTTTACGAATTTTATCAGTACGAGAATTATCCAGGGAGAAAAGAGCGATACCGGACCGGTAGATTTTGAAAATACAGATTTCAAAAATTTCGGGTGTTGTTTTGACAAAGTACGTCACCCTGACACTAACCCGGGAGAACTGCGTGCGACGAATTGGGAGTGGAGAATTAAAACCGGCTCAGATTGCGAAGAACAGGGAAACAAGCCGGCGTCATTTGACAAGATATATGGTCCGGGAACGTGGCAATTTGCACCGGTTGATTCAAAACAGCAATGTGAAAATTTGTATGCGGAGTTTTGTAAGACAACAAAATGTTACGAATTAACATTCTAATCATGTACCTTGCCCAGAGGGCAGTACATAGTGTATAGTATAGAGAATACAAAGCATCTATTTATTCCACATTGCTATATGAATTATCGTCTCATAAAAACATTCACGATTTCATTGATATTGGCGATGAGCGTTTTTGCGCTTCCTGCGTTTGCAGATGGAAATCTTGGAACGTCGGGAAAAAATCTTCAGAATGTCGCGACAAAAGCCGGAACAACAGAAGGGGATATTAGTAGTATCATTGGTACAGTCATCAATGCAGTTCTCACCCTTGTGGGGCTGGCATTTCTCATGCTCATGGTCTATGCAGGAATGCTCTGGATGACGGCACGAGGAGAATCAGAGCCAGTAGAAAAAGCGAGGAAAATTATTACTGGGTCACTGATTGGACTCGTCATTGTGATGTCAGCGTACGCTATTACCGCATTTGTTACTGCTAGTTTTAATAAATAAGTTTGTATGAAACGATTTATTGTCTTTGCTGTTTCTCTTGCGTTTTTCCTCGGTGTGGTATCGCACGCCTATGCCCTTGATCTGGGGAATACCTATACAAAAAATGCAGCAAACAAAGCCGGATATAGTCAAGATACCAATGATACATCATTTGCGCAGACGCTCGGTGTGGTGGTAAAAACCGTCCTGGGATTTGTCGGTATTATTTTTCTCCTCCTCATGGTCTATGCAGGATTTCTTTGGATGACTGCGCGTGGTGATTCCGGGCAGGTTGATAAGGCAAAGGAAATTATTATTCAGTCAATTGTGGGTCTTGTGATTACTGTTGGCGCGTACAGTATCACGGCATTTGTTGTGCCTATCATTCTCAAAAAGACAGCACAATAAGTCAGTAGGCTTGTTGTGTGTCTATCTTTATACGGGGAAAGACAATATTTTCTGAGTGCAGTACTATTTTTATGAAAAAACAGTGGTATAGCAGAATTTTCTTCATCGTGTTTGCGTATGTGTTTGTGAGCATCTTTGTTCCATCGGCATACGTGTTTTCATCCGGTTCCCTTACAGAAAAAATTAACACACAGGTCAAGACAGCAGGGAATGCCGCAGGACTTGAAAAAAGAGACGTGGCTGAGTATATCGGTTCAGGCGTTCAAATTGTGCTTGGGTTTATTGGCACATTGTTTCTTGTCCTCATCGTATTTGCCGGCTATGTTCGTCTGACATCACACGGTGAGGAAGATCGTGTAAAGAAGTCCACCAGTACTGCCATTTCAGCACTGTTGGGACTTGTTATTGTACTCTTAGCCTACGGTATCACCAGATTTGTTGTGACACGTGTATATAATGAAACGACATACGAGCCAACGTATCAGATTGACAATCAGGCGCCAAACGCACCGTACAATGATCCAAATACGATCATGTCATTTTAGAGACAGTACAATATTTACCGTAGGTCTTATGAAATATATCGCTCCACATCTCTTTTTCATTGCATTGCTCCTTGCGTGGATTGCCCCACAGACAATACCTGTCTTTGGCGCAGATCCGGATCCGGTAGAAGGGCAGGTGCAGTATGGGAATAAGACCGTACAAAAACAGACAGACGCATTTACCGGATCAGATGGTGCGGATTTTGGACGAGTAAAAGACCCGCGCATTGTTGTGGCATCGCTCATACAAAGTTTTCTTGTGGTTTTGGGTATATTATTTTTGGTATACATGACATATGCAGGGTATCTCATTATGACATCTGCCGGGAATGATGACAGAATTGACAAAGGAAAAAGCATTACGAGAAATGCAGTGATTGGTGTGATGCTTGTCCTTGGTGCGTACGGGACGATGTGGATCGTGCGGTGGGTGTTTGTGGCGAGCGGTGACGAAACATATAAAGAATGCTATCCACCGGATTACGAAGAATACAACTCTGACCCACTTGCCCCTCGAGATGATAGATATAAAAATTGTTAGTATGTTGCATTGGTGATTGATCAAAACAGCATCAACACGTATGCTGTTTTTTAAAGATGATCAAAAGATCGAAAGATCAAGAAGATTCCCAATACGCCAATCTCTCTTTCGATGAGATCGACTGTATCCCCACCGAGTACGCCGCTATGCAGTCCATCTTCACCGCAACCACCAAACTCATCGCCGGGCGTCACAATCAACCGATCGCTAACCTTACTCCCATCGACAACAACACATTTACCAGATTCCTCGGGGTGGCGGCTTTTCCCTCCGGCGATGTTCCCCGCGGCAATTTCAATCCGGATGCCGCCTATCGGCAGGTGTAGTTTGACGGGGTCAATGTCTGGGGCGATGGCGGCGGCGGCTTCCGTCCCGCGGCGAGGTCTTGACTTTGAGTTTGTAGTTTGAGTTTGATTTGTTCTTTCTTTTTTTCAATTTTCGTTCGCTCGTTCAGACGTGGAGAAACAAGAGTGGGCTCGTAGAATCGGTCTTGATGATTAATATCGGGGTCTAAAAATCATTGCTATTTTCATAAAATATGATAAAATGAAAGTACTAACTTCATAAAATGGATATTTTTCGAAGGAAAATTATCTCTTGTCTCACAGTGATTCACTACATTATTTTGATACCTGGATATACGTATGCAACGTCAAAAAAACGCAGACATTTCAGTAGTAATTCCTGTTCGAAATGAAGAAGCGTATTTGCCGGCGTGTTTTGACGCACTGTCTCAGCAGACAACAGAAAAAACCATTGAAATAATTGTGGTAGATAATGGATCAAGTGATGCGTCACAAGATATTGCGCGCCAACATGCTACAAGGATTGTCGAAGAACCAATAGCAGGTGTTGGAAGAGCCAGAAGGAGTGGAAGCGCAATCGCACAAGGAACATATATTCTTCATATTGATGCTGATACACGTCTGCCTCCGGCATATATTGAGCAAGCGTTGGATAGATTTGCGCGCCAGCCTAATCTTGTGTGTCTCGGTGGTCAAATGTATTGGTATGATGCCTCTACAAAACTAAATATGCTGAGGGGGATATTGTATAGAATGTTGACGCCACTTGTATGGCTTATTTCTCGAGGTGCTCTTGGACCTATGGGAAATAATATGATGTTTCCTCGGGCATTGTATGAACAATGCGAAGGATTTGATGCGAACCTTCGGTTTGGAGAAGATGCAGATTTGACGAGACAATTACATACCTACGGAAAGGTTGTTCTTGATTTATCACTTGTTTGCCATACCTCATCCAGGCGTTTTGGCTTGAATAGAGATCTCTTTGTGTATTGCGTGAATGTGTTTCGTATCTGTTTTGGTATGAAACCACTCCAGAATGATCTCCAATCATTGACGAACGCACCCATTGACAAATAAGCCCGTGTAGCCTATAGTTAGTGGACTATTTTTGACTTTTTTGCCTCTATGAAGCAGTTGTTGAAAAATTTTGCATTGATCTTTCTTATTTTGTTTATTGCCGCAGGACTGTGGGGCTTTACAGAGTATGGATCAAAAAAACCGGAGGTTGTGGGTGTTAATCGGCTGGTTACTGAGATACAGAACAACCATATTTCTTCTATAGAAATCTCGGGAAGTACGGTGACAGCGACACTGAATAATCCCGAAGAAACCGTTCTCGAAGTTCGAAAAGAACCCGGTCAACCATTTTCCGAACTCATACAAAGCTACGGCGTTTCTTCTGAACAACTTGCGAGCATTGATGCGAAGATTGTAGAGCAAAGTGGATTCATCTTTTGGCTTGGCGCGCTTGCGCCCTATCTCTTGCCCGTGCTTCTTATCATTGGGCTTTTGTATTTTATGACACGGCAGATGAGCGGTATGAATAACAAAGCCATGGGATTTGGACAGAGTGGGGCAAAGCAAGCTGATAAAGATGACAAAGAAAAAAAGACATTTGCCGATGTTGCCGGAGCTGCCGAAGCAAAAGAAGAGCTTGAAGAAATTGTTGATTTTTTAAAAAATCCAAAAAAGTTTTCTGACATGGGCGCAAAGATTCCAAAAGGGGTCTTGCTCATGGGGCCACCGGGAACAGGAAAGACACTTTTGGCAAAAGCGGTTGCGGGAGAGGCTGATGTGCCATTCTTTCATATTTCAGGATCTGAATTTGTCGAGATGTTTGTGGGTGTCGGCGCGTCACGTGTCCGTGATTTGTTTACAAAGGCAAAGAAAGCGGCTCCTGCGATTATTTTTATTGACGAAATTGATGCTGTGGGACGAAAGCGTGGCGCAGGACTTGGTGGAGGACATGATGAACGGGAGCAAACATTGAACCAGATTCTTGTTGAAATGGATGGATTTGATCCACATATCGGTGTGATTGTTATGGCCGCAACAAATAGACCGGATGTACTTGATTCAGCACTCCTCAGACCGGGACGCTTTGATCGCCGAGTCACGATTGATAAGCCGGACATAAAAGACCGAGAAGCAATTTTAAAAGTACACGCATCAAACAAGCCACTTGAAAAAGATGTTGATCTTAAAAATCTGGCAGAACGCACACCGGGATTTACCGGTGCGGATTTGGCAAATTTATTGAATGAGGCTGCAATTTTTGCGGTCAGAAAAGGAAAAAAGATTATCGAACAGCTCGATGTGCTTGAGAGTATTGAGAAAGTCCTTCTTGGACCACAAAAGAAGTCTCGGGTGATGTCAGTAAAAGAAAAAGAAATGACTGCGTATCACGAAGCAGGGCATGCGGTCGTCGGACATTTTATGACGTATGCTGATCCGGTACGAAAAGTTTCTATTATTGGACGTGGCATGGCAGGAGGATATACGCTGTCAATGCCATCAGAAGAGGTAAACTACAAGACGATTGCTATGTTTAAGGATGAAATGGCCATGGCCATGGGAGGCTATGTTGCTGAACGTATGATCTATGGACATGATCATCTCACGACTGGACCGAGTAGTGATCTAAAGACCGCCACACAGCATGCAAAAGCAATGGTACTGCGATATGGTATGAGTGATACGCTCGGACCCCGAACATTTGGAGAGAACGAAGAAATGATTTTTCTTGCCCAAGAAATTCATGAGAAGAAAAATTATAGTGAGAAGACGGCAGAATTGATTGATACAGAAATTGATGCACTCCTTGCCGAAGCGCGAGATAGAGCAGAAACATTGCTCAAGGAGAAGCGCACACAGATGGATGCATTAGTTGCGCGCCTCATGGAGATTGAGACCGTGGAACAAGAAGAGTTTGGACAGATTATGAATGGGTAATGATGGATACGGTATCCACAGGCTACAACATGTTTCCATAAAAAATATACACCGATACGGTGTATATTTTTGTGTACCTGCATCAACTGTGGTATACTTTTTTGTACTAGCATAATTTTTTTATATGCATACGCCACTCTACAAAAAAGCCTTTTTACACAGCTGGCATCTGGCATGGAAGCAGCATACGCTATGGCCACTAGGTCTCTTTGCCTCCGCACTGGGGCAGATGGGGATTATTGACGTCCTATCTCAGTCTTGGTTTACTGTACAGGGATATAGACCTGGTCGCGGATGGGTGTTGTTTTTTTCTTCACTCCGGGAAGGCATTGTTGGTGGGACGATTGAGACAAGCATGATTGGGTGGGTTGTATTCTTAAGTGTGTTCTTTCTTTCTCTCGGATTGATGTTTCTCTTTGTTTCCGTTGTGTCACAAGGAGCATTGGTTGATATGACCGCACAGATGGTAAAACGAAAAAAAACTCCTGACATAGGAAGGGCGTGGCATCTGGGCGTTGGACATTTTTGGCGTGTGCTCGTTGTCAATATACTGAAAAAAGTCACGTTATGCCTCGTCGGAGTATCTGTTGTGGCTGTATCACTCCCGTTTCTTCTCTCTACAGGAGATTCCCCATTTGTATTTCTTGGTGTGTTCTTATTGGCAAGCGGTGTTGGCATTGTCGTTTCATTTCTTGCTATCTATACTGTCGGATATATTGTGGTAGAGGAATACACGTTTGTACAGGCACTCCGTTCAGCATGGCAATTGTTCCTGGAGCATTGGCTGGTATCTTTCGAGGTGGGTGTGATGATATTTTTTCTGAATATTGTGGTTGCGTGTATATTGGTGGTGGGGCTCTTTCTCAGCCTTGTTCCTGCATTTTTTGCATATTTCTTTGCACTCTTGTTCTCAAGTGGGACTGTGTTTGCGGTTGGTGTCGCTCTTTCGGCAACCCTATTCCTCCTTTTCTTCTTTCTCGTTGCCTCTGTGTTTTCCGTATTCGTTATTTCAACCTGGACGTATTTGTTTATGCACATGCATAAGACAGGGTTGAAAAGTCATCTGCTCCATTGGCTTCGTACATAGGATTCATATAGTAGACTGCAACTATGGGAGATTTGCCATCGATTGATAATTTGATGAAAAAAAGTGTGTCAGACGACGCACCAGAAACAGCAGAAACATATATGTCCGCGTCACCGGGCCATCTTCAGGTTTCCCAAAAAGATACAGCAGAAGTGTTTCAGAAAAAAATGAAACATGTTGCCATAAAAGAAAAAGAAACAGAAGTAGAACGCATGGCGCGCACTATCGGTTTTCCTCATATTGATTTGGAATCTTTTCCTATCAGTTACGAGTCCCTTCGACAGGTTCCTCAAAAAGAAGCAGAACGTCTTGGGGCTGTATGTTTTTTTGTGAATCAAGAGCACATTCGTATCGGCGCGTTAGATCCTACGAAGGAGGACGTGCAGGCGTTGGTCAAAGAGCTCGAAGAGCGAAATTATGTCAAAGGCGCGTTGTACGTCATTTCTGAACACAGTTTTCAACGTGTGCTTGATCTGTACAAAACACTTTCTCATGTAAAGCCATTATCAAAAAATCTGGATATCCGTATAGAGGACTTACAAAAAGTACAGGCAGATGTGCGAGATTTCAAAGCATTCCAAACACTTATCAATCATGCAAGTACGACAGATCTTGTCACGTTTCTTCTCGGAGCCGGGCTAAAATTGGAAGCATCCGATGTCCATATTGAACCGGAAGCAGAAAAAACAATCGTTCGTATTCGACTTGATGGTATGTTGCATGACGTGGCGATGATTGAACGAGAGGGATATCGAAAATTGGTTTCTCGTATTAAATTGCTTTCATCTCTAAAGCTGAATATTACGGACAAACCGCAAGATGGACGGTTTTCTATTCATAAGCCTGATGGAGATGTTGATGTGCGCGTTTCTGTGATGCCTACTGTCTATGGAGAGGGTATTGTTATGCGACTTCTCGTACAAAATCGCGAAGGACTCTCTCTCGATAGTCTTGGATTGTCCGGAGAGGTATATGAACATCTGCTCAAAGAAATACAACGGCCAAATGGTATGATTATTACCACAGGGCCAACAGGAAGCGGGAAGACGACGACACTGTATGCCATTATGCAGTTGCTTAATAAGAAAGATGTAAAGATTATTACGCTCGAAGATCCTGTTGAGTATAAAATGGAGGGGTTGAACCAAAGTCAGATTGATGTATCTCGGGAGTATACGTTTGCAAAAGGGCTAAAGTCTGTCCTAAGGCAAGATCCGGATATTGCCATGGTCGGAGAAATTCGGGATCTTGAAACAGCAGACATCGCGATTCAGGCGGCATTGACCGGACATCTTATTCTCTCAACCCTCCATACAAATGGCGCTGCCGGAGCGATTCCTCGGTTTCTTTCTATGGGAGTAAAGCCGTTTCTCTTAGCACCGTCTCTCAACGCAGTGATTGGTCAACGACTCGTGAGACGATTATCCGATACTGCAAAAGTATCAGCCATGCTGACTCCTGCGCAAGAAGAGCGTGTACAGGAGAGCATTGCATCAATGCCGGCACATATACAAAAAACACTATCACAAAAACCGCGCACCTTCTACACAGCACCTGAATATACCCCTGAGGGAGAGCTGGGGTACAAAGGAAGAATTGGGATTTATGAAGTATTAGTGATGAGCCCTGAAATAGAACAATCCATTCTTTCAGACAACGTGTCAGAGTATGGTATTGCTCAGCTCGCAAAAGAGCAGGGCATGCTCACCATGGCACAAGATGGGGTTCTCAAAGCGCTTGCAGGGCAAACGTCACTCGAAGAAGTGTTTCGTGTTACAGATGTGTAGGGTCGTGTGTATTTTTTTTGCTGATGTGGTATACTACCGGTACATATTTTTTTATGGTGGCACGAAGAACGCAAACAACACAAGGGGATCAGCCTGTACGGTTTTATAAATTTGTCGCACTCACGTTTTTGGCGATTACCTTGCTTTTGTTTGGTGTTATTGTTTTTTTATCTTCAAAACGCGCTGAGATTATCATCACTACAAAGGCAGAAGCGGTTGATATCACAACAACCGTGGCGGTAGATGGAGTGCATGGTCCGCGATCAATTGTTGGCACGGTTATTGGCACGACGATGAGTGGTTCGCGTGACTATTCCCCGACAGGCACTCGCGAAGAACCTGCGATTGCCTCAGGCATAATAACACTTCATAATGAATCATTCCTTGACCAGCCACTTGTGGCGACCACGCGCGTGCTTTCGGAGTCAGGTGTTTTGTTTCGACTTGATGAACGGGTGCTTGTACCGGCACAGGGAACCATAGACGCGACAGTCTATGCGGATGTGGCAGGCGCAGGGGGTAATATCGGCCCAACAACGTTCACGATTCCCGGGTTGAACCAAGCAAAACAAGCTTTGGTTTATGCATCGAGCGATGTGCCAATGACAGGCGGTATGCGAAAGATCGGTGTGGTAAGCCAGGATGATATTGATACAGCGACAAAATTATTGCTTGCCGATTTGCAGGATGACGCACGGACAGCACTGGCTACATCAACAGGCAACCAAACCGGTGTCTATGATGTTGGTGATGTACAGGTAACCTCGTCAGTCTCTGTTGGTGAAGAAGTGAGTGTATTTACTGTGTCAGGGAGTGCAACGGTTGTAGGAGTTTTTTACAACGACGATGATATAACAACACTTGCTCATGATGTGCTCATGAGTCGTGCCATAGATGATGCGGAATATATAGAGCCAAGTGATGCGTTGCCATCAGTCGTCTTAGCCACCTTTGATCTTGAACAAGGAACAGCAACACTCGATGTGACATATACGGGTAGAGCGACAATGAATCCGGAGAGTAAACAGCTCAATACTACAATGTTTTATGGAAAGACAAAGGATGAAGTGAGACGGTATCTTTTGTCCCTTGATCATGTGTATGCGGTGGATGTCACTTTTCGTCCTGCATGGACACAGACAGTGCCACATGTTTCGGAGCATGTTGATATTGTAGTAAAACAGGTGGAGTAGACACGTAGCACATAACAATTCTGCTTAGCGGAATTTTCTTAGCTTGACAGATGTATATGCTCGGCGTAGTATATCTGTATAGAGAGTATTCGCCAGCCCTGCTGGATATCCCTGACAGAGAGAGGAAGACGTGGCTGAAATCTTCCTTCAGGTGCATTCCAGTGTAGGTACCACGAATACGTGCAAAGCGGACAATTGGAGATAAGCAAAATATACGGGTGGAACCGTCCTTCGTCTTTGTACGAAAGACCCCGGCAAATGTCATTGTGATGTTGTGCCGTTTTTTTATTTTATAGACAAAAATGTATTATTTATTATTTTAAATCATATGGATAAAGAGCATATTGAACATCTTCGTCATAGTGCAGCGCATCTTCTCGCTGCCGCTGTACTTGAGTTGTATCCACAAGCAAAGCCAACTATTGGTCCAGCTATTGAACATGGTTTTTATTATGATTTCGATTTTCAGGAACAAAGTGTTTCGCAAGAAGATCTGAAGAGTATTGAAAAGAAAATGAAAGATATTGTTGGTCATTGGAACGAATTTTCTCACAAGGAAGTATCTGCCGAGGAAGCACGAGCAATCTATGCACAGAATGAGTATAAGTTGGAACTCATTGGAGCGATTGTTCAAAAAGGCGAAGGTGTCACGCTGTACACTGTTGGAGACTTTACTGATCTGTGTCGTGGGGGGCATGCAGAAGAACCACGGAAAAATCTTCGAGCATTCAAGCTTATGAGTGTGGCAGGTGCGTATTGGCGTGGGGATGAACATAAACCAATGTTAACTCGGATTTATGGTGTTGCATTTGAAACAAAAGAAGAATTGAAAGCA
>Ga0210057_1005176_pt1 | contig 16885 bp, 20 predicted proteins | sample CryGeyCG2114_010_2_FD_183968 | JGI IMG/M metagenome (GOLD analysis project Ga0210057, IMG submission 183968) | Groundwater microbial communities from aquifer - Crystal Geyser CG10_big_fil_rev_8/21/14_0.10 (SPAdes) (version 2) | ecosystem: Environmental > Aquatic > Deep subsurface > Groundwater ...
TTCCCTTGAGATAATAATCATTTAGATTGTTGTTTCAAGCAGAAGTTTAACAACTTAATAAGGAGAAAGAAAATGAGAAAAGGAAACTTTTGGACCTATTTTTCCGATAAGGGTGCCTGTGGTTTGAAATCCTTGATTTTTTTAGGCACTGAAAAAGAATTGTGGGAGAATTTCATCCCGTATGAGGTTGCGGAGGGACTCCGTAATCTTCAAAATCAGGAGCCGGAACTAATGGAAAAAATGTTTCGTCTCACAGAGGAAAGGTTTCAGCAAGCAAGTTATGCCCACCGAGCCATTAATGACCAAACCCTCTCCCCCAATGAAAGGACGAGGGAAATCCAAAGGCAAGAAACGGCTTTTGGGAGCTGGGAAGAAAAAGTTTGGCTCCCTGTAGCGGAAGTTATCTACAATAAGCTCGTAGACAGCGGAGTACCTCCAGAATTTATAATTTAGCCACTTCAATACTATCGGAGTGGCTTTTTCTTTTTCAAATATAAACTTAAAATACTTCACTTTTCCAGCGGTCGCTGTTATCTTGAAGTATTGACAAACGACTTTAGAATTTGCTATAATTCAATTAAGAATAAGTCCTTTGGGTAAAGCTTGGCGGAGGGAATTCTCAAACAGGAATTTCTCAATGAAACCAAAATAGTCCCAAAAGGCATCTTGATCCGCTCAAAGCGGATTTTTAATTTGAATAATTTTAAACTTTAAATCCTCAAAGAAAGCTTCATTTTTATTAATATATGCTCGATAAAATAAATTAGAAATAAAATCGGCTAACTCCAAAGAAATATCTGAAGAAGATGACTGCATTTTAAATTCAACTGCAACTTTCGGATAACGCTCATTTAAAAAAGAAATGGTTGCTTGTTGAAAGTCCTTTTTCCCGATTATACCCGACTTATACTTCCGGCTATCAAGAATAATTTTTACAGCTCTGTATTCTTGAAGTTCAAGCTTGGAGAGCAAAGCAGTCAACAAGCCAAAATACACTTTTTCAAAATCCAATTTACCTTTTTTGAAATATCCCTTTTTATCATCGGGCGAAATCTCTTGAATAATTTGAAAAGCGGTAATTAAAGTAATATCGGGGCGAGCTATAATTTGAAGTGTTTTATCTCTTAGGCCAGCAAAAGCAGAGTCTGTGGCGTGGATACGCCTGCCCTTATTGGTAAATGGCAAACGATACTTTTTCCATTTTTTAGTTAAACTTTTAATATTTAAAACAGTAAAACCACTGATGCTAATGAATAGTGGCTTTGCTCTGTCTTGAAGGTTAAAAGATTCATCGATAACAATAAACATATTTTAATTCTTTTATATCATAGAATTAAGCCCAATTCTATTATCCTTTGCGCTCAAGGGATATTAAAATGCCCAGGCCGATGTAAAAGGCTAAGGTAAAAGAGCCAGAATAACTAACAAAAGGCAGAGGTATGCCCACAACTGGGAATAAACCTAAACACATACTAATATTTATGGAGATTTGGGCCAAAAGCAAAAAAGCAAAACCAAAAGCAAAAAGACGGGTAAAGTTGTTTTGGCTGTGGAAGACAACCGAAATAATTTGCCAAAACAAAGCTAAAAAAATAATAAATAAAATAAAAATTCCTAAAAAACCAAATTCTTCAGCAATAGCTGAAAATATAAAATCAGTTTTTGGTTCAGATAAAAAACCATACTGGGTTTGCGAGCCATGCCCAATACCCTGCCCCAAAAGTCCACCATTACCAATAGCAATTTTTGATTGGTTAGCTGACCAAGCAACCCCCTTTATGTCCATATTTGGATTTAACAAAGAAAGAATTCTTTGCTTTTGATAATCTTTAAGATAAAAATTCCAACCCAAAGTAAAAACTAAGCCAAATAAGACAACAAGTAAAACAAGGTGGCGAGCCCTAATGCCAGAAAATAAAATCATACCAAGCCAAATAACTATTAAGCTCAAAGACGAGCCCAAGTCTGGCTGAAGCAAAACTAAAAAAACTGGCACAATGACATAAAGACCAGAAAAAACAATGGACCGCAACATACTAATTTCAACATGCCGGCTTGAAAAGTATTTACTCAAAACAATAATCAAAACCAAGGCCACAAAGGGCTCTGGGTCAAGAGATATCGGCCCCAGTTTATACCAACCCTGAATGCCTCTTGTTTCACCAGCCACCAATAAAAGCCCGGCCAATGAAATAAGAGCTAAAATATATAAAAAGAAAATTAAATAAGGGTTAGCTTTTAAAAATCTCAAATCCATAAAACCAACAACAACAGCCACCGCCAAAGAAATAGCCACCGCGACTAATTGCTTTTTAAAATTAAAAAAATCTCCCCGCGATATTGAAGAGCTAAAAATTGACAAAAGACCAAAACAGCTCAACAAAAAAGCCGGCAATACCAACCTCCAATTAGCCGAACGAATAATATTTCTAAAACTCATAAATTATTCTATTATTTTTAAAAATTCGGATTCAGTGAAAATTTTAATGCCGAGGATTTTGGCTTTTTCGAGTTTTGAACCGGGGTTTTCTCCTGCCACTACAAAATCCGTATTTTTTGAAACAGAGTCAACCACATCTCCCCCTAGATTTTGAATTTTTTCTTTAGCAATCTCTCGGGCCATATTTTCTAAGGTTCCGGTTAAAACAAAAGTTTTACCAGATAGTTTATAGTTAATAGTAGATAGTTTATAATTTTCTACTACAACGCCAGCTTTATTTAATTTATCTAAAAACATTATATTCTCTTTTTTTCTGAAAAATTCATAGATGCTCTGGCTAGTTTTTGGGCCAATATCTTGAATAGCAAGCAAATCTTCATACTTGGTCTTTTTTAAATTTTCCAAAGAAAGAAATTTTTTAGCCAAATCAATAACCGACTCTTCCCCAACCCCGTTTATGCCCAAAGCATAAATAAACCTTGACAGAGCTATTGTTTTTTTATTTTGAATAGATGCGATTAAATTATCAGCTGATTTTTCAGCAAACCGCTCTAAATTAAGCAAGTCTGATTTTTTTAAGAAAAATAAATCAGCCGGGTCAGAGATAAGCCCGCTATCAGCCAATTGATCAATTATTCTTGGCCCCAAACCATCTATATTAAAAGCAGGCTTTGAGACAAAATAATAAAAATATCGCCTTTGTCTAGCCTTACATCTTATATTTGGGCACTTTAAAATAACATCGCCTATTTTTTTTTCTAACCCTGTTCCACAAACCGGACAACAATTTGGCATATAAAATCTTTTTTCCTTGCCTGTTCGCATTTCCGGAAGAACCTTTATAATATCGGGAATAACATCTCCAGCTCGGCCCACAATAACTGTATCACCTATTTTAAGACCCAACCTATTTATTTCGTCTTCGTTATGCAAAGTTGCCTTAGAAACAGTTGTACCGCCAATTTCTACTGGTTTTAAAACAGCTAAAGGAGTAATAGCCCCTGTTCGGCCAACCTGAATGATTATATTATCCACAATGGTTTGGGCTTCTTTTAAAGGAAACTTAAAAGCAATAGCTCCTCGTGGTGATTTGCCCGCCACCCCTAATTTATCAAAAAGAATAACATTATCAACTTGAATAACTAAACCGTCTATTTCAAAAGGTAGTTGATTTCTATTTTTTAACCAATTCTCCCTAAATTTTAAAACTTCTTCTAATGATTGACACTTTTTTGAAAAATCTTCATTGTTAATTTTAAAACCAAGCTCTTTTAAAAATTTATGTTTTTGGCTGTGAGTCTTCTGGCCAAAGTCTGAAACTAAATCCCAGGCGTAAAAATCTAGCTTTCTCTGAGCGGTTATTTTTGGGTCTAACTGTCGAATGCTCCCAGCGGCAATATTTCTAGGGTTAGCGTACGAGGGCAGACCTAATACAGCTTGCTGTTTATTCATCCTAATAAAATCTTTTTTAGAGATTAAAACCTCTCCCCTAACCACAACAGAGTTGGAAGGCACTGAGTGCCTTGAATTCAAGGCACTCAGTGCCTTTTGTGTTACTATCTTTAATGGGATACTTTCTACGGTTTTTAAATTTTGCGTAACATCCTCGCCAACCAGGCCATTGCCCCTGGTTGAGCCTAAAACAAAAATGCCGTTTTGATAGGTTAATTCAACGGCCAATCCATCAAATTTTAATTCAGCAAAATAATCTAATTTTTTTATTTCTTGATCATTTAAAAGCCTTTTCAATCTATCCTCCCAAAACAGCATATCTTCAAACGAAAACCCATCTTGCAAAGAAAGCATTGGTTTTTCTCGTTCTACTTTTTTAAATTTACTTAATGGCGCCCCCGCCACTCTTTGCGTTGGAGAATCGGGAGTAATTAAGTCGGGATAAATTTGTTCTAAATCAAAAAGCTCTTTTTTAAAAGAGTCCAAAGCTGATTCTGAAATTTCTTGTTTATCTAAAACATGGGTTAGATAACGGTGGTGATTAATCAGCTCTCGCAATTTTTCTATCCGTTGTTTCGCCTCTTGTTTATTCATACTTTGCTTCTATTGTTCTTCTGGTGTTTCTAAACACCCCCTTTGATTTAATTGTCGCTGATGTTGGATTATTTTGAACAATATCAAATGTAAAACTTGAACCGTTAGATAACACCACCGGAACATTAACATTAGAAAAATCAGGGGGATCTACAATTCTTATATTATAAAGGGCTTGTTCAACTCCAGCGTCAGCGGCCGTGAACGCTTTAACAGAATCCCCGGCTTGAAAAGAAATTTTTATTTGGCTCATTGAGACACTTGTTAAAGTAAGAACAATAACCATAAAAGCTGAAATCATTAAAAGAGTAACATATAGAATAATGCCTTTTTGTTTTTTTTCTTCTGTCATAAATTTAATAAGTAATATCAAGCATTCTTTGAGAAATTGTTGTTTGAATTAAAAAAGACGGAGCGACGCTATTTTTAACTTTTGCCTTAATGGAAAAAGAAACCTTTGGTTGCAAGGCATCGCTTTGATTTTCTCCTGCCAAAACAAAAGTTAAACTTTCAACAGTAATATTGGCCGGAGTTAGGGCCTGAGGCACACCGTTTCTTGCAACCATTAGTGTTAATATCCCGTCCTGTAATTGCAGGAAAAATTCTTGGCAATCGCCGTTATAATTTTTGAATTTTATATGAGAAGAATCTCCAGCCACTAAAATAAAATTTTCCATACTATTTAAACATGTTCCTGTAATATCTTTTTGGGCCATTCTAATGGCTTTCGACATATACTCAGTGGTATAAGAAAGAGTATTTAAAACATAAGCTCTATCTAATAAAACTTGCTGATTTTTAATTAAAGAAATAAATAGTCCAACGGCCCCAATAATCACAATAGAAAATAGGGTTACAGCTAATAGTATTTCTATTAATGTTACACCTTGTTGTTTATCGCCAATCATAAAAATTTTCTTCAATTAAAAATGGTGAGCCATTGCCATTCCAAGAAACCTCGACTTTTACATTTAAAGTTGTTGGGGTTGTTAAGTTAATGGTTATTTTTCTTTTAAATTTACTACTTGACCCTACGCCATAGTTATAAAATCCATTAATTGGATCTACTTGTAAGTATCTATTTGAACCTACTTGCAAAGGACCGCTATAATCAACCTCGCAACCATTAGCAGTGTTGCAATCAATAAATCCATCGTCTAATCCTGTGTCCCAGGGTTGTTCGTTTAGCCAATTATTATCTCTTAAATTACGAACCAATTCCATGCCCTCATTGGCTATTTGCGAAGCCAAAAATTTATCTGTGTTCATTGTTTGATTTTTTATCATTGTGGGCAAAACGCCAAAAGCTCCTACTATTCCAATTGCTAAAATAGATATGGCTATAAAAACCTCTATAAGCGTAAAACCATTTTGTTTATTATTGTATTTCAATTTTTCCAGCATTGTTTAAATTAATTTTTCTAGTTATGGCAATGTTGTCCACCAAACAAAGGGTAATTATCTGCTCCTCGCCCCAACTCGTATTGCCAAAATAAACAATAGGATCGGGCGAGCTAAAAATAACATTTAAACTGTTTCCTGACGATATATCGCAAATTTTAGATTTACCTAAAGGAACTACGGAAAGATTAATATCATCACCCCCAAAAGAGTGGCCTCCCCCAGCGCAATTATTAGAACAATCAACAAACTGGGTATACGAGGTATTATTTCCAGCGGTTTTAGAAAAATGAATACCAAAACCACAGACAGCTTTTCCTCCGCAGGCATTGTTTTCACCCGACAAGGCTTTTTCTTGAAGCTCTCTTAAATTTTGACCAAGCAAAAAAGCGGTTGTTCTTAGGGTTGTTGTTTGCTCGGCTCCGTTTCTTCCAACCATTACAGCCGAAGATACGATAACGATAATTGCTATAGAAACCATTAGCTCAATTAGAGTGAAACCTCTATTTAGCATATTTTTTAATTTTACTGAGGGCAGCCCTCCTGAAAACTTGAACTCAATTCTAGAGAGGGCTGCCCTCAGTAAATTAAATTCAAGTACCAATTTATGATTTTTGTGCCCCAGAATAAGCCAACAAATGTTCCCGCAATTAAGAATGGGCCAAAAGGCATCTGGCTTTTCATTTTCTTTTTTTGTAAAGCAATTAAAATCAAACCAATAACAGAACCTAAAATAAAAGCAAAAAATAAAGCCACTAAAATATTAGGCCAGCTCAAAAACAAACCCATAAATAAGGCCAGTTTAACATCGCCAAAACCCATCCAGCGACCCCGCGAAATTAACCACAATAAGAAAAAGAAACCAGCTGAGACAACGATGGCCATTGTTAAGTTTAGCAGGAGGTCGTAATTTCTAATTTCTAATTTAAAATTTCTAATAAAATCTAAAATTCTAAACAGAAAAACAATAATAATCGCAGGAAAAATAACTCGGTCAGGAATGATATAGTGCTTTAGATCGTAAATAAAAATTACTTCTAATAAACAAGAAACCACTAATAAATAGAGTAATTTTGAAAATTCTAAAATTGAAAATTGATTGAAAATTAACAGAAATAATAAACCCGTTATTATTTCTACTACTGGATACTGCCAAGAAATTTTCTTCTTGCAGTAGCGACACTTGCCTCGCAGAAACAAAAAGCTAATCACTGGGATTAAATCGCTCCATGCCAAAGTATGCTTGCACTTAGGGCAAAATGACCTGCCTTTAGCAAAGCTTTTTTTATTTTCCATTCTATAAACAACACAGTTCAAAAAACTGCCAATAAAGCATCCGAAAATAAAAACTATTAGTATTATTAGTAGCATTAGTTAGTATAACAAAAAAGAGCTAATATTTCTACTAGACCCAATAAACTTTAAACTATCCACTAACCGTTCCGCAATTGGCAGAGGTTTGATCATCTAAGCAAGTGTCTGCGCTTGGATCAGTATCTCTTTTTCCAGCTACGCCCGTAGAGTCAACGCAGTAAAAATCTCCCCTGGGTAAAGGCGACCACATACAAGCAGCTGGCTTGCCATCTGGATCGCAATCAAGGCATTGTATTACTTTAAAAGTTCCTCCATTGGCTGTAATTTCATCGTTTAATGTAGACATATCGTCAGGGGTTATTTCTGAAAAAGCAGAATAGTCGCCATTTTCATTAAAAACTGTAATCATCGTGTTTCTAGTTTGGGTAATAGCGGAAATAACTCTGGCTGACTTGGCTTTTTCAGCCGAACTAGGAACAGAAACCAAAACAATTGAAGCTAATATGCCAATAATAGCAATAACCACTAAGAGCTCAATGAGCGTAAACCCTCTGGTAAATTTTGTTCTCATAATTTTATTATAAAATAAAAATTAACAAACAACATCTATACCTGTGAATAAAAAAATACTTGCTCTGTCATCCGCCAACTGGCAGAAACAGAGCAAGTATAAAGAAATACAAAATTGAACAAACTATCCAGTAACAACTCCACAACTGGCAGTACCAACCCCAGCAATTGTGCAAGCAGATACATCAGCTGTATGTCCAGCTACTCCAGTTGAATCAGCGCAATAATAACCGCTAGTATTTAAACTAGCATACATACAAGCAGCAGCAACACCACCAGGACCACAACCATCACATATAGCTGTTGTAAAGCTTGATCCACCACTAGGAACTTTAGCGTTAATGTCTGGAATAATTGTATTTACCATTTCTGGTTGTGTGGGAAAGTTAGCGTAGTTACCATCATTACCAAAAACATAAGCCATGGTAGTTCTGGCTTGGGCAAAAGCGGAAATGATTCTTGAATCATTGGCTTTCTTGGTAGCATTTGGAAAACTCACCAATACAATAGAGGCCAATATGCCGATAATGGCGATAACGACTAACAACTCAATAAGGGTGAAACCTTTTTTGTTAAACATCTTCATTTTTTTTAATTTGTAATTTTAAATTTATGCGACCTTTCATTAATTAATATTATATTAATTTTATTATACAGCTTTAAAGCTCTTTGTAAAATGCAACCTGTGAATAACTTTATTACTACCCCTCCATTCCACTCATACCAATTTTGAAAAGAGGAATAAAGATGGCAATAGCAAAAATAGCAATGGCTATGCCAACCCCCAAAATCATCACTGGCTCAATAATAGTAGCTAGGTTATCAGCGGTGCGTTCAATTTCTTGACGATAAAACTTAACAGCATCCATTAAGGTTTCGTCCATTTTTCCTGTTTCCTCGCCAGTTGTGATCATCTGCGTCACAAAGGGAGGAATATTTCTTGGATACTCCAGAGCAACCGTGCTTATTTTTTCGCCCTTTGCCACCCTTTCGCTAATTTCTTTAATAATTTTTTTGTAAACAGTATTACCCACAATATCATGGGTAATGTTTAACGCCTGGTTAATTGGCAAGCCAGCTGAAATCAAAACCGATAAATTTTCCGTAAATCTAACCAAATAAACTTTAGCAAAAAACTTTCCCAAAATAGGCACCTCTAAAATTACTTTGTCGTATATTATTTTTGCTTCCTTGTTCTTTTTTAAAACTATCGGCAAAACAGCAATAAGCGCAATAAAAAACACAATCACCACCCACCCGCCCCCCATTATAAAACCAGACAAAGAAAGAATTATTTTGGTAGCCCATGGCAAATTACCGCTAAATGATTCTAAAATTTCTTTTAACTTAGGAAGAATAAAAAAGATTGCCAAAAAGAAAGCGGCCACTAAGGCAAACAAAATAAAAGCCGGGTAAATCATCGCCCCCATAACTTTTTGGTTAAAATTATATTCTTCCTCTAAATGGTCAGCTAAATAAAGCAACGAATCAGAAACCTTGCCCGTTGCCTCGCCCGACTTAATCATGCTTATAAAAAACTGATTAAAAACATTGGGATACAAGCCAAACGTTTGGCTCAACGGGCTTCCCATTTCAATGCTTTGAGTCATTCGTTCAAGAATTTCTTGAAATTTTTCATTTTTCATTTGGCTAGCCATAGCTTTTAAGGCCTGCAATGGGGGAATAGCCGACCTTAACATTACAGAAAGCTGGCGAGTAAAAGCTACAATTTCTTTCTGGGGAACTTCTCTTAAAAAAGGAATTTTGATTTTTATATTTTTCTTAAGCCGCTTTTTTTCTTCTTCTTTCAGCGAAGTAACATAAAAACCATACTTTTCCAATGTTTCCAAAGCAGTTTTTTTAGAGTCAGCCTCAATAACTCCTTTTTTTTTCTCGCCCTGTTTCGTACGTGACTGATAAAGAAATTTCATATTAATAATTATTCAATCCTTCCTAATCTAAGTTTTAAATCCTCGGGGTTTAACGAGTAAGCTAAGGCCAAATCGCTGGCGATTAATTTTTTCTCAACCATATCAACCAAGCTTTTATTTAATGTGCGCATACCAGTTGAGCTTGATGTTTCAAGAACAGAGGGAATTTCATGAACTTTATTTTCTCTAATAAGATTGCTAATGCCCCCTGTAGCAAATAAAACTTCACAAGCCGGCAAAAAACCCTTACTGGATGGAATAAGTTTTTGAGAAACAATTCCCAACAAAGAAACAGCCAGCTGAGCCCTAATTTGGGCTTGTTGGTCAGATGGAAAAACATCAATAATTCTATGGATTGTCTGGCTAGCGGAATTTGTGTGCAATGTGGCAAAAACTAAATGCCCTGTTTCAGCCGCTGTTATAGTAGTAGCAATTGTTTCCAAATCGCGCATTTCACCCACCATAATCACATCCGGGTCTTCTCGCAAAACAGATCTAAGAGCGTTGTTAAAGCTTAATGTATCCTGCCCCACCTCTCTTTGTTCTATTAAAGAAAGGTTATCTTGAAAAACATATTCTATTGGGTCTTCAACCGTAATAATATGCTCTCCCCTGCTATTGTTTATTTCCTCAATTAAGCTGGCTAAAGTTGTTGATTTACCTTGCGAAGAAGCCCCGGTTATTAAAACCAAACCATGTTCAGATTGAGCAAACCTTCTAAGCACAACGGGTAAGTTAAGCTCTTCTATGGTTTTTATTTCAGCGCCAATCAGCCGTAAAGCCATACTAATAAAACCCATTTGAAAAAATATATTAACCCTAAACCTGGCTTTATCGGAAAAGCTATAGGCAAAATCAATTTCTCTTTCTTTTAAAAAACGAGCTTTTCTCTCCTGGCCCATCAAGGTAACGGCCAAGCCCATTGAATCTTCAGGAGATATAATGGGCATATATTTCTGGCTAACTAATTCTCCACAGATTCTTAAAATAAAAGGGTGGCCAGCCACTATATGGACATCAGATGCCTGATTACTAATAGCTGTTTCTAATATATCTTTTAAAGCTTTTTGGTATTCCATAATAAAAAATTAATTTATGCTAACATCTTACTAACCTCCTGAACTACTTCTAGCGGAGTATGCTGAGATTTTATTAAGTATTTGTTCGCCCCTAAGGCCAAACCTTTTTCTACTTCTTCTTTTTGACCAAGATTGCTAAAAATTATGACTTGGCAACTGTCCCAATCTTTATTTGCCCTTATCTTTTTTAAAACCGACCACCCATCCATCTGAGGCAAAACAATGTCTAGTAAAATAACTTCTGGAATTTTTTCTTCTAAAAGTTGAAAAACTTTTGAGGCATTTTCAGCTACTCTAATATCAAAACCGCTTTTCTCAAACTTTTGCCTATAAATGTCAATTAAAAATGGATCATCCTCTACTAATAAAATTGATTTTGTCATAAATATTTATTCTCTTCTGATACTCTCATAACTTCTTGCAGAGATGTTATGCCTTGGAGAACCTTTAAAATACCGTCTTCTTCCATGGTTAACATTCCTTGCCGTCGGGCTTCTTGCATAATTGCCTTTTCAGAAGGGTCTTTAACCACAATTTCACTCAATTGAGCAGTCATTTCCAAAACTTCAAAAATTCCCACCCTTCCAGAATATCCAGTATCGCTACATTTAACGCATCCTTTTGGCTCAAAAACAGGGCTACTGGAATTAACTTTGAAGCTATCCTTCACTTCTTGGGGTATGTTTTTTAATTTTTCCTGCAAGAATATTTTTGTTTTAGCATCCAAATTAGCTTTTACTTTGCATAACGGGCATAAAACTCTCAATAATCTCTGGCTCAAAACCACAGATAATGTTGGAGATAGTAAAAATGACTTTATTTGCATATCTAAAAGCCTAGGTATAGCCCCAGCCGCATTGTTGGCATGTAGGGTGCTTAGCACCAAATGCCCCGTTAACGAAGCGTTCACTGCCAAGCTAGCTGTTTCTTCATCTCTAATTTCACCAACCATAATAATATTGGGGTCTTGTCTTAAAATTTGCCTTAAACCTTTAGAAAAAGTGTAGTCAATTTCTGGCCTAACCTGTGATTGATTAACACCGCTCATAAAATATTCTACCGGGTCTTCCAGAGTGACAACATTTACTTGATCTTTGTTGAGAATACGCAAAATAGTGTAAAGGGTTGAAGTTTTTCCAGAACCAGTTGGCCCCACCACTAAAATCATTCCATAGGGTTTTTTTATCATTTTCATTAAAACAGTATAATTTCTGCCAACCAATCCCAAGTCTTCTAATTTTTTTAAACCACTGTTTGAATCAAGCACCCTAATAACTACTTTTTCCCCTAAGGTGGTTGGAAAAGTGGCCACTCTAAAATCAACTCTTTTGTTGCCTATTTTGGTTGAAAATCGGCCATCTTGAGGAATACGGTTTTCATCAATCTTCAAACGGCTTAAAATCTTAATCCGAGCCACAATAGCTGGGTGAACCTTTAAGGGCAAGATTAGTGAGGGGTATAAGATTCCATCCATTCTATACCTAACCCTTAAATTTTCTACGGTTGGCTCAATATGAATATCCGACGCCTTTCCCTCTACGGCTTGCCGTAAAATAACAGCTACCATTCTTATAACTGGCGCTTCTTCTATAAATCTATTATTTGCGTTTTCATTAGCGCCTGAAACATCGGCATTTATTATATCGCCAATAATTCCTTTTTCATCGGCTGAGCCAAATTCTTTTTCTAATTTCTCCAAAGCCCCTTCAACTTCCTTTTCAGGTGTTTGGGATTTATCAAGATATTTTTTAAAGTCAGACAAGGTTATTAAAAAAATATTTAAAAGAAGTCTCTGTTGCCTAGCTAAAAATTTTAAAGCTTCTTGAGCTTGAGAATTCTCTGGATAAACCATGCCAACTTCTAAAGCGCTTTTTGGGCGATCAATTTTTAAAGGAATTACTTTGTAAAATTCGATGGCTTCTTTTGGGATAATAGACAAAGCTTCCAAGGAAATTTCATCAACATTAACTTTCTGCAAAGGAATATTTAAAATTTTTGATTTTAAATCAAAAAGATCATTTTCTGCAATGATTTTTTTTTCAATTAAAAATTCCTCTTGGTCTTTCCCCAATTTCTGAGCTTCTTCGGCTAGCTTTTCTCCTTCTTCCTTGCTTATCTTTTTTTGTTTTAACAAAAGCTGAATAATGTTCATGGCTTTGTGGTTGTCGCTTGAGTAGTAGTGGCTTGTGTAGTGGTTGCTTTAATAATTACTGGCTGAGTGGCGCTAGCTTGTAACTTTAATAATTCTTGCGCTGTTACAGGAATAAATGGATTTTGCCTTCCCACTATTTCGGGCTTTTTTTCTACTTCAAAAGGAGAGAGGCCATTTAAAATCGTTAATGATTTGGCAACACAATAAGAGAAAGCCCCATTACTGTCAGTTGCTTTTACCTTTGGAACAAAGAAGCCCATTGTTTTGTAGCTATACTCCACGTTTTGACCTTCAGCCTTATTGCCATCGCCAAAATCCCATTCATATATTACTGTATCCCCATTTGGATCGCTCGCTTGAGATGTAAAGTTAAAATTGAAATTAATTTGAGTAGTGCCCTCAATGCTGTCAACATCACAAACAGAAAAAACTGGGGGTAAGTTTGTTGTTTGAATAAGTATCTCGGTTTGGGCTCCTGCGGTTTTTTGCTCTTTTACTTCCTGGCCGTTTTGAAAGTAGTCAAAAAATCCATCAACAATAACTTTTGCTATAAATTTTCCTTCTTGGTTAAAAAGACATAGGTCTTTTGCTGTATATTCTTTTTGAGCAATTTGTTCTGTTTCAAGCTCAAAAACCCCATCGTTTTGGCAATCAAAATGATACACAAAAGGCCCCTGAGAAGGCCCTTGTACTTCGGCTGTTAAATCAATAAAAGCTCCTGAGGTTATGGCTTGTGGAGAGGCCGAAAGAACAATATTTAAAGAGGGTAAACCAACAGAGATTGGTTTTCTTAACAAATCCCAATTTAAAGCAACTGGTTTAGTAAAGCTTTCTATTGGCGTGGTGTCAATAATTGTGCTTGTCGGGAAAGCAAATTTTAAGATTAAAAGAATCACAACTACTAAAAATAATCCCCCAGATAGATAGATAAATTGTCTAAAACTAAATTTTGGCTGTTCCATAAAAAACTATTAATAATAAACTTTTACTTGAACATTTATTATCATTGATGAGCTATTCACTTCTTGTTTTAAAGAAAAGTTTTCAACGCTAACTAATCTTGACGATGTTTCTATGTCTTTTAAAAAACTTTCAAAAGACGAAACCCCTCCTGCGCCCAAAACCATTAAGAAGGATTGGGTTGAGCTTGAAGAAACAGTTTGAGCGGGAGATATTGATTTTAATACTAAGCCATTATTGTTGGCTTTTTGGTCAAAAAAATCAATTAAATCAGCTAAAGAAATTTTTCCAGGCATAGACAGATCAATTCTATCTAAACTTTCTTTATATATGGCAGTTTCTGAAAGAGTGTTTCTTAATCTACTAAAATATTCCTGACGGTTTTTTACATCTTGCTCTTTCTTTAAAAATTTTTCCCTTGATTCTTGCTGAGCTGAAAACTGGGGTAAAACGCAATAAAGCAAAACCATAACAGATGTGAATATTAAAATTGGAACAATAAAAATTCTTTTCATTGATTTTTGTTTTTAAAAAAAGATGGGTCCAATGTAAAGCTAATCTTAAAAAAGACACCTCCTTCTTTATTTAAGGAAATATCCGAAACCTCCAAGCTACTTATATCTTTTATATCTTTTAAAATAATCATTTGCTCGCTTATGGTTTTATAAGTATCCCCTTGCCCAACCAAAAAAACACTGCCAGTTTCAACATTAAGGGATAAGTTAGAAAAACTAACCTTAGGATGGCAAAAACTTCTAACAAAATCAAAAAAATTATATGATATTTTTCGAGATGAAAAAGCCTGAGAAAATCTTTCTAATTTTTTTGATATTAAAGAAACCTGCGTTTCTACCTCTTTATTTCCTGGATTATCCAATGCCAAGTATTCGCTTTGTTTTAAATCTAACTCACTTTCAAAAGACAACGCCTGATAATAATAAAAAGCAAAAAAACCAAGGGTTGTTAAAAACAATGTCGCAGAAACAATCACTATAAAATTAACCCACTTGGGGATAACTTTTTTTTGCTTTGGAATTATGTTAAATATATCAGGTTTTGCCATATTATTGTTCGCTAGGCATTAAAGAAGCCCCTAAGGCAACCGCAAAAGAAGGCCCAATTTGCTTTAATCGCTTGGCCAAGACTAATGGATAGTTAACAGATAGAAAGGGATCGGCCAATATAACGTCTTTTTTAATTCGAGAGGATATATATTCTTTCAAGCCAAAGAGATTAGCCGTGCCACCAGATAAAACCAAGCAATCAACTCTTTTGCCATTTACTTGAAAAAAGTCTTCGCAAATTTTTTCAATTTCCATTGTCAGTAAATTAATTTTGTCTAAAAACACTTTAGCCACCTTGGGTTTTTTGGGGTCAAGGCCATGGTTTACCTTCATTTTCTCTGCTTCGTCTAAAGAAACTCCCAAGGCCACCGATAAATCTTTTGTTAAACCAATACTTGAAACATCAAAACTAAAGCTGGTTGATAATTTTTTTTTCTCCACAATACTTACAGTTGTGCTCTCCCAGCCAAAATCAATCATGCAAACGGGTAAAAATTTATATTTTTCTCCTGGCCAAGCCGATCTAACAAAACTAAAGACTTCCGCTTCCATACCCACTATTTCAAGATTGCACAAGGAGGCCATTTTTTGATAATTTTGCAAAACAGCATTTGGAATAGCCACTAAAAGCGCTTTTCTTCTTAACCCAGAAACAGTTTCTTCTTTATCAGTAATCTGCCAATCAAAAGTTACTTCACTTAAGGGCAAAGGAATATAATGCCTGGCTTCGAATTCTACAGCTTGGGGCACTTCCGCTTCCGTCATTGGGGGCAAAGTGATTGTTGTAAAAAGGGTAGAAAAATCCGGCAGAGAAAAAACTATTTTTCTTTCTTTTATTTTCGCTTTTTTTAGCAACGCTTGCAATATCTCCGAAACTTCGCTACTTAAAAGCACCAGATCGTCTCCATGAAATGTTTTAAGGGCTTCTTGAGAAAATGGCATTTTAAATTCAATATAATTTTCTAATTTCTTCTTTTTTCCTGAAACCGAAATCTCGACAACTTTTATACTTGAAGACCCAATATCAATTCCTAAATAATTTTTAGCAAATAACGACATAATTATTTGTTTATGATAGCATATAAATATATCAAGTGGGTATGTGGAAAAAAATTAAAAACAATATTTTAGATCTATTCTTCCCTCAATTCTGTTTGAAATGCCAAAAAGAAGGTTTTTTGATTTGCCCGGATTGTCTTTCTTTAATAGATATCAACCAAAAAAGCTGTAAAGAGCCGTTTTTAGATATACTTTTTTTTGCCACTTCCTACCAAGAGCCCTTGGTGAAAAAAATGATTTTTCTTTTTAAGTATGAACCTTATATAAAAAACTTCGCTTTGCCATTAGCTACTTTAATAATATATCATTTCAGCTTAATAGAAAAACGCCCTTCGGCAGGCTCAGAGCAGACCCTTTTTATTTCTGTGCCAATAGCCAATAAAAAATTAAGAACCAGAGGCTATAATCAATCGGCTGTTTTAGCTAAAATGTTATCAATGTATTATCAATTGCCTTTTTCTGGCAATAATTTAGTTAAAATAAAAAACACGAGAAGCCAAGCTGATTTGGGTAAAATAGAGCGACAAGAAAACCTTAAAAACGCTTTTGCCATAAAAAATCCTGAGTTGATAGCCAGGAAAATAATTTATTTAGTTGACGATGTCTTTACCACTGGAAGCACTATGCAAGAATGCGCCCGTGTTTTAAAAACAGCTGGCGCCTCAAAAATTTACGGAATTGTGGTAGCCCGTGAAGAATCAAAACAATAACAGCGGTGTTTTTTGATTGATGTTCGAACATTATATATATCTGCCGAGAAAGGGCTCAGCGACTGATGCGCTTGATGGGCCTGGAAGCCATATATCCAAAGAAGAAAACGAGTTTTAGCCACAAGGAAAACAAGGTTTATCCCTACTTGCTTCGTGGCT
>Ga0210057_1005177_pt1 | contig 16883 bp, 11 predicted proteins | sample CryGeyCG2114_010_2_FD_183968 | JGI IMG/M metagenome (GOLD analysis project Ga0210057, IMG submission 183968) | Groundwater microbial communities from aquifer - Crystal Geyser CG10_big_fil_rev_8/21/14_0.10 (SPAdes) (version 2) | ecosystem: Environmental > Aquatic > Deep subsurface > Groundwater ...
CAACAAACAATCATTAATTCTCAAAATGATGCATTTGATATCCAACCAGAAAAAAACGATACGGGAAAAATAAAAGACCCCTTTTCTTCAGAAGACACGGGAGAATCTCAAGGTGTAAACAAAAAGAAAATTGCGATTGTTACCGCGGTAACTGTTGTATTAATCGTGGGTATTTTAGCATTTTACGAATATTTTCTTCACACACTTCACATTAAAATATATCTCAAATCAAAGACAGTTGATCAAACGTTTGATATTGACATTCCTATAAAAGATACCGAATCAAATGAGCTTGCGGTTATCAAAAAGGACGTCACGAACACCTACTCGAATAAAAAGAATACATCGGGTTCACGAGATATTGGTGAAAATGCAACCGGAACTGTGACAATAAAAAATTTTGATAATAAAGACCGTACTTTTATAAAGGGAACAAGGCTATCCAAAGGAGATTTGGTTTTTTTATTAGATAGAGACGTTAAAATTCCTGCAGGGGAAACTACAACTGTTAATGATGTACGAACTACTGAGGCGGGGAAAATATCAGCAACTGTTACTGCGGAAAATATTGGTCAAGAATACAATATTGCAAAGAATACTGAATTGAGCATTGAAGAACTTTCGAATGATCTTTTTGTTGCAATTGCTGATGATGCATTTACTGGAGGTTCAAAAAAGGAAGTTTCTACTGTCTCGAAAAAGGATATTGATGCTCTTGAAGCAGAAGCAGAGAAACAGGCCAAGCAGAATTCAGAAAATATCCTGGGAACACACATTAGTAATGATGAAATCATTATTTCTGATCTTACCTCCGCAAAAGTTATAGATACAACGTTCTCAGGAGAGATAGGTGAAGAAGCAACGTCACTGTCAATCAAAGCAGAATCGGAGGTGGAATATTTTACTCTTAAAAAAAATGTTCTCGTAGCCAGTCTTAAAGAGCTTTTTGGTACTAAATTAGATCAGGGATATGTCGTAGACTCTGATAATATTGATTACACCATCGAAGATGCAACGCAAGGAAAAGATGAGGTGCAATTATCAATCGATGCTTCTGCTACAACGCATAAAAAAGTTCAGCTTGAAGAAATTAAATCCTTGTCACGAATGCATCTGGTTGGATCACTTGAAGATATATTAAAAAAAGATTTTGACATTGAAAAGCTTGAGGTTGATCAACAATTTGGATGGATTCCTGTTCTTTCTTCTTGGGTTCCATTTTTTAGTAAAAATATCAGCATTAGCACTTCGGTGCGCTAACATATGCCTCTAAAAGTTTACCAAAAGGAGAATATCTCTAAACGCAGACAGACTATCCAGGTAATTTCATATGGAATATTATTTATTGGGGCAGGATTTTTATTTTGGGCTTTTTATCCTTTGGTGTCATTTGAGTTATATGCACAGCTTTTTTTGAGGAAAACGGCTGCATCACCCCTTCCTGAATCTCAAACGGTATCTTCTCTTGAATTTGCACAATCGGTGTATGAAGATGGGTTGTCTCTTTCAAACAACCTAAGAGATTTTACTCAGGCAAACGTATGGTTTCCCACATCAAATCTTCCCGTCGGTCGAGACGATTTGGACACCGATTCGTTTACTCTATCGATCCCACGTTTGAATTTGAGCAATTTAAACGTCTTGGTCGGAGGAAGCGATCTTTCTAAAAGTCTGATTCACTATTTGCCCACATCACTTCCAGGACAATATGGAAATGTTGCTATTTTTGGACATTCTACTTTACCACAGCTCTTTAATCCAAAAGATTATAAAACGGTTTTTACCTATCTTCCAAAACTTGAGGTTGGGGATACTGTATTTATCCAAATAAATGGTGGACAGTATAAATATGAGGTGTATGATATGTATATAGTGAATCCAGATGAGGTATCGGTTCTCAAACAACAATTTAATGATTCAATTTTAACTCTGGTGACCTGTGTACCACCAGGTACCTATTTACAACGTCTTGTAGTCAAGGCTCGACTCGTTCGAGACACATCACTTTCACTAAAATAATCCCCTTTTTATCAACCTATAGTTTGGTACAATAGTGCATGCTGAAACAGACATCTGTTACCTATCGTATGGTTAAAAGTTGGATTAGGCGTACAATCTATTTTTTTCTCTATTTTATTGCATTGTTTATTGTTTCTCTCGGAGAAGTAACATTTAAGAGCGTGTATTATCCCATTCTTTATGTATATAAAACCATTTTTCAAATATACTCATTTTTTTCTGGAGTAATTTTCTTTGGCTTTGTTACATCAGGAATCAAAAATATCTCTATTTTTATTGTGAGTACACCAAAGTTTATTTCACTTCTTCTAAAATCATTATTTAAGTTGCTTGAATCCTTTGTATTTTGGATTTTGTTTCTGGGCATATCATCACTGAGATTTTTGAGAAGTCTCTATTTTCGCTATTTTATGTACGGCTTTATATTTTGTCTGCTTATGATATTTGTATATCAATCATTTCTTTTTGTGAGTGATCTTCCCTCACCAAAATCAATTGGGGAAGTCAATTTTGCTCAATCTACTCACTTGTATGATCGAAATGGACGATTATTATATGAAATATTTAGAGATTATAATCGAACAAAAGTAGATATTTCTAATCTACCAGAAACCATTGTTCAAGCAACCATTTCTATTGAGGATAAGCATTTTTACAATCATAAGGGTATCTCCTTTTTTGGTGGTGTACTTCGTGCAATTAAAGAAACGCTTGCAACAAACGAGCTGCAAGGAGGGTCAACGATCACACAACAATTGGTAAAAAGTGCTCTTCTTACTCCAGAACGCACGATGGAACGAAAACTTAAGGAAATGATTCTTGCTCTTTGGACTGAACAGATATACTCAAAAGATCAAATAATGGAAATGTATTTAAATCAAGTCGCTTATGGAGGGTCAGCTTATGGCGTTGAGGAAGCCGCAAAAGTATATTTTGAAAAAAATGCACAGGATTTGACTTTGAGCGAATCAGCACTTCTTGCTGGACTGACTCGAGCACCCTCAATCTATTCACCATTTATCAATCCAGATCTTGCAGAAAAAAGAAGAAATCAAGTATTGAACGAAATGTATTCAATCGGATACATTTCTCAGAAGGAGAAAGAATTTGCTCAAAATGAACCATTGAGTGTGCAACCACCAACGACAAATATTCGAGCCCCCCATTTTGTCATGTATGTACGCACGTATCTCGAGCAAGAGTATGGAAGCAAGCAAATTGAAGAGGCAGGCTTTCGAATTATTACATCGCTTGATCTTGAAATACAGGATAAAGCACAACAAATTCTTCAGGAAGAAATTGGTCGGCTGAAAGCACGAAATATTTCAAATGGAGGCATCATAGTTTTGAATCCGAAAACAGGAGAAATACTTGCAATGGTTGGATCAGTTGATTATTTTAAAGATAAATATGGTGCGTTTAATGTCACAACCGCACTCAGACAACCCGGATCAACTCTGAAGCCGGTATTGTATTCAATGGCTTTATCTCGTGGTTTTACTGCTGCAACACCAATAGACGATTCGCCAATTGTCTTTCACATTCCGGGGAGCGAGTCATATAAACCAGTTAATTATGATCGAAGGTATCATGGGAGAGTGCCGATTCGACAAGCTCTTGCAAACTCATACAATATTCCGGCTGTGAAGGTACTTAATTCCCTTGGGGTACAATCTTTTGTAGATTTTGCACAAGAAATGGGGATCAATACGTGGGAGGATTCATCCCGATTTGGACTATCATTGAGTCTTGGTGGCGGAGAAGTCACGCTCCTTGACCTTACGCAAGTATTTGGTGTCTTTGCAAACGGAGGTTATCGTATTAGGCCAAATCCCATTGGCTCTATCATTGATAGTAATGAAAGGATAATTCAAGAATTATATAGCTCAAAAACAAAAGTGTTGAACGAAGGTATCTCATTTATTATTTCTGATATTCTTGCAGACAATAATGCACGTCTTCCCGCTTTTGGTCCGACAAACTCTCTTAATATTCCGGGATATACCGTGTCGGCAAAAACAGGCACCACAAACGATTATAAGGATGCATGGACGGTAGGATACACTTCAAACGTAGTAGTTGGTGTTTGGGTTGGCAACAATGATAACAGTCCAATGAACAATGCTCCAGGATCAGTGGCGGCTGCGCCCATCTTCAAACGACTGATGACATATCTTCTTGAAGAAAAAGATATGAAAGGGGAGATTCAAAAGCCTCCAAATATAATGGAAAAACCATGCTATGCGGGTAAAACTGAGTATTTCCTCATCGGAACCGAATCTAAAAGCGGATGCTATGATACCATAATAAAATCAGGAACCCCAACACCCATGAGTAATTGAGTTTCTTCTCATCTCTTCGAAAATGAGTCACACATTGTTATTTTCTAGCTTCATTCATTATAATAATCTTATGAGTTCCTCATTTATTTTCGATCAAATTACAATAGATTCAATAAGGGGTAATGTTTATTTCTCTTATATTTTAACGACCGATACTCGGACATATCAATTTAATGAAAAGATAACTTTTCCCAAAGTCAACAAACTCAATGACAAGGATGTAGTTGTCCAAAAGATGTTACGAGCAGTACATATTGCACTGGGAATGAGTTATTGGAAGTTGTTTTGTCCGAAGGAGATTTCTTTTTCATCGTATCAATTGTCAAAAGCATCAGCTGACTTTTGGAATATTATTTACACAAAGGGGCTGGGTGAGTTTTATTTTAAAAACGCTATTGATTATCATCATTTAATTCAATTTCCTTTTAATGAATCCCTTCAAGACAATCCGATTGATTGCATACGTAAAGACAGAAGTTTAGTTGGGATTGGCGGCGGAAAAGATTCAATTGTTTCAGCTTGCTTACTGCAAAAAACAGGAAAACATTTTCATGGATTTATTGTTGAGACGCAAAAAAAGTACCCAGTTACCTACGAAGTTTCAAAAGAATTACGAATTGAAAATATTATCGTGCAGCGTTTTATTGATCCACAATTATTTGAGTTAAATAATAGTGGAGATGTTTTCAACGGTCATGTTCCCATTTCAGTAATATATGCATTTCTGGGAGTGCTTTGTGCCTATCTTTATAACTATACAAATGTGATTGTATCAAACGAGCGAAGTTCAGATTCGGGAAATGTTGAATATCTTGGTGAGATGATCAATCATCAATGGAGTAAGTCATCTGAGTTTGAACTCCTTTTACAGCGATTTATTGCGCAGGTATTTACACCTCATATTCATTATTTTTCATTACTTCGTTCACTTTCAGAGCTTCAAATTGCGCAGCTATTTATTAAAGAAAAACAATTTTACCCTATCTTTTCAAGCTGTAATAGAAATTTTACCATCAATAATCCAGGATCAAATCTTTGGTGTGGAAGATGTCCAAAATGTGCGTTCACCTTCATATTGATAGCGGCATATTCTTCGAAGGAAGAAGTCTTAGATATATTTGGAGACAATTATTTGAATAAAGAAGAGCTTGTACCTTTGTTTAAGCAAATGCTTGGCAGCGAAGGTCATAAACCATTTGAATGTGTAGGCACGCCTGAAGAGGCAATAGTTGCTATGACGCTCATTCATGAAGCAGGTGCATTCGAAGATGCACTTTTTATGAAAGAGTTTATTCAAAATATACTCCCTGATAAGCGTACAGTTAATAAACTGAAGTATGACGTTTTGTTTTCAAAATCCAAGTATATGATTCCTTCTGAATTTCAATCGATTATTTCAAATATCACGTTATGATAATAAAACTTTCTGAATTTGCAGAAAAAAAAGTGTTGATTCTTGGGTATGGAATTGAAGGTACGGCGACTGCAGAGTATATTCGCACAAAATACCCTCAAATGAAAGTTGGTGTTTCTGATCAATCAGAAGGTTCAGATTATCTCGATAAGCAGTATGATTATGACTTGGTCATTAAGACACCGGGAATTCCCAAAAAATTAATTACAAAACCATATATAACCGCAACAAATATTTTTTTTGATGAAGTACCAAAGAATCAAATCATAGGAGTAACGGGATCAAAAGGAAAAAGTACGACTGCGTCGCTTATTGCACACATTTTAAAAAAAGCAGGAAAAGAAGTTCGACTTATTGGAAACATTGGTGAGCCTGCGCTCAAGTCGTTACTTACTTCCTATTCCTCGAAGACGATTTTTGTTTACGAACTTTCTAGCTATCAACTTGACGATATCCATTATTCGCCACACATTTCCGTAATTACATCTCTTTTTCCTGAGCATATTCCATTCCATGAATCTGTTAAAAAATACTACGAAGCAAAACACTTGATTCTTAAATTTGCAGATGCTAGAGATTACTATATTTACAATAAATCTTATGAAATTCTTAACCGTTGGGGAGATGATTTTCCGGGAAAGAAAATCCCTGTAAAACGATTAATGGATAGTTACGATACAAAATTAATTGGTGCGCACAACTATGACAATATTGAATTAGCTTTTGCCGTTTCCCGATTGTTTGATATCTCTGATAACGAGTATTTTCAGAGTGTAAAATCATTTCAACCGCTTCCTCATCGGTTAGAAAACATTGGCACATTTCATGGAATTACCTTTTTTGACGATGCCATTTCGACGACTCCTGAATCAACAATCGCTGCGTTACATGCGATTGAAAATGTTGAAACAATATTTCTGGGAGGCGAAGATCGTGGGTACGATTTTCATCAATTAGGTGTGGAACTTAAAAAATTTAACATACAAAATATTGTTTTGTTTCCTGATACTGGAGCTAAAATAGAGTTAATTATTAATGAACTTAATGAGTATCATCCAAGAATTTTACATACTTCTAAAATGAAAAATGCGGTTGAATTTGCATATAAACATACAAAAAGTAACTCGATTTGCCTTCTTTCAACTGCATCTCCAAGCTATTCTATATGGAAAAATTTTATTGAAAAGGGGACGTTGTTTCAAACATGTGTTAAACAATATGCGCAAGAAAACAAGAATACGAAATATTCAAGCTGACAAAAAGTCACTTTCAACGACAATATTACTAGTGTCTCTTGCTATTGTTTTTTCGTTGATCGGGCTCATTTTTGTATTTGAAGCATCATCAATTCGTGCTCTTCAAGCAACAGGAGATAGCTTTCATTTTCTCAAATTGCAGCTTCGTTGGATCGGATTAGGAATCGCTGCTATGATCTTTTTTTCTGTTTACAACTATAAACAACTGTATTATTTTGCATTTCCGTTGATGGTCGGAGTTATCATTCTTCTTTTGGTTGTTCTTATCCCTTCAATCGGTCAGCAAGTGGGAGGAGCTCGTCGCTGGATTGATCTCGGGTTTATCACCATTCAGCCAACGGAATTTGCGAAGCTTGCGGCAATTCTCTATCTTGCATCGTGGTTTAGTAAAAAAGAGACAAATCGTTTTACACCGTTTTTGATAATGACCGGATTTTTGATGAGTCTAATTTTGCTCCAACCAGATATGGGAACAGCCATTATTATTTTTGCACTAAGCGTCATAATGTACTTTCTTGCAGGACAGCAGTTACAATATCTTCTTGCGTTAATTCCCATTTCAGTCGGTGGATTTATCGCTCTCATTTTTGCTGCACCGTATAGGCTTCGTCGGCTTACTGCCTTTCTTAATCCTTCTGAGGATCCGCTTGGGGTAGGTTTTCATATCAATCAAATACTTATCTCTCTTTCTGAAGGAGGACTTACGGGACGAGGTTTTGGTGCATCTCGGCAAAAATACTTATTTCTTCCGGAAGCTCATACGGATTCAATATTTGCCATTATGGGAGAAGAACTGGGGTTTGTTGGAGGGGTACTGATTATTTTTTTCTATGTTGTTTTGCTTTTTAAATTATACGAAATATACAATGCAACGTCAGATCATTTTGGGAAACTTTTGATAGGTGGAATATTTACTTTTTTTGGACTTCAGGTAACAATTAATCTGGGAGGCATGGTTAATCTCATGCCACTTACTGGAGTTACTCTCCCATTTTTGTCATATGGAGGATCTTCAATGCTCACATCTTTTATGCTGTTGGGAGTAGCAATAAACGTCGCTCGACAGGCAAAGCTTTTAAAGAATTGATACAATAGTGTATGCACTCCATAAAGAAAATCATTATCACGGGAGGTCATCCATCACCAGCACTCGCGATCATAGATCGATTGAAAAAAGATCATCCTCCTGTAGAAATCGTTTTTGTGGGACGAAAATATAACAATGCGCAAGAGAAATCTGAAAGCTTTGAGTATCAAGAAATAAATAGACGTTTAGTTCAGTTTATTAACCTTGATGCTGGACGAGTTACGAGAGTGTTTTCACTGCAATCATTATTTAACATATTTCGTATTCCATCTGGATTTGTTCATGCATTAGTAATTCTTATACAACAGAAACCAAACGTCATTCTTACCTTTGGAGGATACTTGAGTTTACCCATGGCATTTGTTGGATATCTTTTTGGCATTCCAGTCTATATTCACGAACAAACCATTCGACCAGGATCAGCAAATAAAATCATCTCTAAATTTGCAAAAAAAATATTTATCTCCTTTCAACAATCAATAAATTATTTTCCTTTAGATAAAATTATCCTGACGGGAAATCCGGTCAGAACAAGTATATTTGAGGATAATCATGGAATAATAATGAAAGATGAGTCAGTACCATGCATCTATATTACCGGTGGATCCTTGGGGTCACATGCGATAAATGTTCTTTTTGAAAATATCGTTCCAGTGCTTCTTGAGAAGTACTGCATCGTTCATCAAACAGGAAATGTTGAAGAGTATGGTGATTTCGATCGACTGAATGATTTGAAGAAATCTCTTTCATCAACTATGCAGAAAAGATATATGTTGAGAACTCATATTTTAAACGAAGAAATTGGCTCGGTGTATAAAGCTGCAGATCTCGTTGTCGGCCGATCAGGCGCAAATACGTGGTTTGAGCTTGTGGCGCTACATAAACCAGCCCTTCTCATTCCGCTCCCCTGGTCGGCATATGATGAGCAGCAAAAGCAAGCTGAACTTCTTTCATCGTTTGGTGTCGCGGAGCTTTTTGACCAATATGATTCAAGTCTTGCTCTGCTAGAACTTATTTATAAAATGATGGATAATATAGAGATCTATGAAGAAGCGTATCAAAAAATTTCTGGAATTTATAAATCCAATGCAGCTTCCCGTATTATTACTGAAATTTTTTCTTAAAACTATATACTTTTTCCTCTTTATTATTTCTCTGGGAGTTTGGATTGGTTTTTTACACTTTATAGACCATCAGTATAGAGTTAGTGCTTTAACCGTAATTGGAAAATCGGATACAGAAAGCGTTATTGGCACAACGGCACTTCTTAACAAGAATATATGGTTTATTGATGAAATGAAAGCAAGAGAAGTAATCAATAAAATTAATCCTTTCTATGAAATTACAAAGATCCAAAAGGATTATCCAAGCACGCTGTCAATATATGTTCGCCGTCTTTATCCTTCAGCTTATCTAGATGTTGGAGATGGATTTTTTTTGCTTAGTAAAGAGGGTAGTATCCTCCAAAAGGATCGTCGGGTTGTGCACGATTCTGTTCCAATAATTTCGTACTACCAATACATTCCTTTTTCAGGATATCAAACAGGAACCGTTATTGATAAAAAAGATATTCGGGATGTGTTGTATTTTATTGAAGTGGTAAAAAGTGCAAAAGAAAAGGTTATTCGTATTGATATTGCCGGATATCATATGCTAGGATTATATACAGATGACCATGAATATTTATTTTCATCAGAAAAAGAACGTGAGCTTCAGTTGTATCAATTTGAAGAAGCTATAAAGCAATTTCAATTACAAGGAATTACGTATTCAAGAATTGATTTTCGATTTGACAAACCAGTGGTTACATTTTGAACATTTTATACCAATTAACTCATTAATATTTGATATCATTACTTCATGGCTGAGTCATTAATCTGTGGAATAGATATAGGAAGTACAAAAGTTGCAACCATTGTAGGTATTTCTTCAGAAGACTCAGATGAAATACGTATCATTGGATTTAATGCTGCCCCTACGCGAGGAGTAAAAAAAGGGTTAATTGTCGATATTGATCAAGCATCAGCTTCAGTTGAAAAAAGTATTGAAAAAGCAGAACGAATGGCAGGACATCAGATAAAGGAAGCATTCGTTACGGTAGGAGGTCCTCATATTTCTTCTATAAACTCTCATGGAATAGTAGCAGTCGCAAATCCTCAGTTTGAGGTTGTTGAGGACGACGTACTTCGGGTTATTGATGCTGCACGTGCAATATCTCTTTCAAATACCCGCCAAATTATTGAAGTTACACCAAGAGAATATAGCGTTGATGGTCAGGGTGGAATAAACAATCCAATTGGGATGAGTGGGGTTAGACTTGAAGTTGATACTCATATCATCACGGCGTCAGCTACAAATCTCAAAAACATCGATAAAGTACTCAATGATCTTGGCGTCAAAAATGTAGGATATATTTTTTCAGGGGTTGCTGCAGCAGACTCGGTCTTAACCGACACCGAAAAGGACATTGGTGTTGCTCTTGTAGATATTGGTGGGGGGAAAATTGATATTTGCATTTATGTTGAGGGGTCTTTGTCATATTCTTCCTCGATTCCAATTGGAGCACGGCATATAAGCAATGATTTGGCAGTTGGCCTTCGTGTCTCGCTTGACTCCGCAGAAAAGATAAAATTATATCTTAGCGATAACAGGAAAAAAGTTGAAGAAGCGATGAAAAAAAAGGATAAAGATTTCTTAAGTTCAGCAAAAATGAATATTCCGGAAAAACTTCCTGATGCAACACCTCGTGAAATAGTTGATGGTATCATCGGCCCGAGAATTGAAGAGATATTTTCATACATTAAAGAGGAGATTGTGAAGAGTGAGTTTGAAAAGTATATTCCGTCGGGACTTGTCATTACCGGTGGGGGCGCCTTGACCATTGGGATGGTCGAACAAGGTAAACGTATTGTTCGTCTACCAATTCGAATTGGTATACCTGATAAAGCATCAGGTTTAGTCGACGAAGTGATGAATCCTATGTACGCATCAACCCTGGGGCTTGTCTATTATGGCGGAAAACAAATGTTGAATGGTGATTCTTCGTATAAGGATTTTAATTCAATTCTGAAAAACTTCTCAATGAATGATATAATTTCGAAAGTCAAAAAACTGTTTAAACAGTTTTTACCATAGTCTTAAATGGAATTTTGAGCACTATTTGGTGACAAATTGATATTTCGTAGTATGATATGGTCATCATTGAAAAGCTAAAAAAACTCTACTTATTATGTTAATCAAACCAAAAGCAGGCCAAGCAGCAAAAATAAAAGTCGTTGGTGTCGGTGGTGGTGGGGGAAATGCAATTAACTCCATGATTCAAGAGGGTGGTATAGAGGGTGTAGAATTTGTTGCGGTAAATACCGATGCACAAGCACTTCTTCATAACAAAGCGGATGTTAAAGTACAAATTGGTGATCAACTCACTAAAGGTCTTGGATCAGGCGGAAATCCAGATATCGGAAGACAAGCTGCAGAGGAATCAAGAGAAAAACTTAAAGATGAGTTTGGTAATGCAGACATGATATTTATCACCTGTGGTGAGGGCGGCGGAACAGGAACGGGCGCATCACCGATTGTAGCTGAAGTTGCACGTGAATCAGGAGCATTGACCGTTGCAGTAGTCACCAAACCGTTTGATTTTGAAGGTGCTCCACGAAAAGCAACAGCGACAGAAGGAATTGATCTTTTGAAAGACAATGTTGATACGCTGATTGTTATTCCTAATCAGCGCGTTCTTCAAGTGATTGACAAAAAAACTTCGATTTTAGATGCATTCAAAAAAATTGACTCAGTATTGTATCAAGGAGTCAAGGGAATAGCTGAACTTATCACACTTCCTGGACTCATCAATGTTGATTTTGCGGATGTTCGTTCGATTATGAAAAATGCGGGGAACGCGATTATGGGTATGGGTATCGGTAGCGGTGACAAGCGCGCAATAACCGCCATCCGCCAAGCTATATCTTCACCACTTCTGGATACCTCAATTGATGGAGCAAAAGGAATACTCCTTAATATTGTAGGTGGTGAAGATCTTTCAATGAATGAGATTGACGAAGCTGCTACAATGATTTCAAAAGCGGTTGATCCTGATGCAAATATTATTTTTGGTGCGGCAATTGATGACAAATTGGTGGATCAAATAAAGATTACCGTTATTGCAACTCGCTTTGATGAAAGTCGCATGAAACTATTCAAATTTCAGCGACCGGGTCAAGAAAATCCTTCAATTGATCGAGAAGAAAAACCTTTATTAGAACAAGACGATGACCTTTCCTTGTATCCTCCTGAAGTAAAGCAAGACGATGAGGAGGATCGACCGACCTCTCCTCCGGTTTTATCGGCAGACTCTGATGAGTTTGATATCCCTGCGTTTTTGAGAAGAAAGTAAATAAATAGATCTCCCTTAGAAAGGGAGTACTCCGCCATAGGCGGAGGGAGGGATGTTATTCTTCAATATACTTCTTAATCCACTTTTCAATTATGAGTACAGCACCATTGGGATTTTTGCGAATATCAAGTTCTAAAAATCGAATAAAGTGAACGCCATGTTATTCAAGCTTTTTCTGTCTTTTTTGATCTTCTAACTCTGCATACTCGTGAACAGATCCATCTATTTCAATAGCAAGAGTGAGCTCTGGACAATAGAAATCCACTATATAGTTAAGAAGTGGTTTTTGTCTGAGAAACGTATATCCTTTAACTTTCTTTTTCTGAATACATTTCCATAGTAATATTTCAGAGATAGTGCTATTATTCCGCATATCTTTAGCCAACTTCTTGAGATTGGGATTATAAGGAATGAGCTTCATGTATTTAGTTTAGTACATCCCCCACCCTTCGGGCACCCCCTTCTGTCAGCCAAAGGCTGATCCGCCTATGGCGGAAAGGGGGACCAATGATCGCTTATTGCCTCAAGCTCTCCATAATGTTACAATAGACCTCATCACTATGTCACAGCCGCCAAAAAAAGACCAGTTCACTCAGTTTTTTGTCGATATGGAGCACAAGTGGCTCGATCATTGGAAAAATGAGGGAATTGTTGAAAAGTATCTTCATAAAAATGATGCTTCTGAGACCTATTTTTCTTTTCAGGATGGTCCAATTACTGCTAATAACCCGATGGGTGTACATCATGCTTGGGGGAGAACCTACAAGGATGTGTGGCAACGATTTCATAATCTACTAGGGCATCGGCAACGATTTCAAAGTGGATTTGATTGTCAGGGATTATGGGTTGAAGTAGAGGTTGAAAAGGAGCTTGAACTACATACAAAAAAGGATATTGAAAGCCTTGTACCGGGAGATACATTTGCTTCAATTGCCAAATTTGTACAACTCTGTAAAGATCGAGTTCATAAATACGCAGATATTCAAACAGATCAGTCAAAGCGCCTCGGCTATTTTATGGATTGGGAGAATTCGTTCTACACCATGAGCGATGACAATAACTATATGATTTGGCACTTTTTGAAAGTCTGTCATGAAAATGGATGGATTTATAAGGGGCACGAATCGGTACCATGGTGCCCGCGGTGTGAAACTGCCATATCGCAGCACGAGATGCTCACCGAAGACTACAAAGAAGTAGTTCATGAGTCAATATTTTTTGAACTTCCGATTGTTGGTCGTGAAAAGGAATATCTTTTGGTCTGGACGACAACTCCGTGGACACTCCCGGCAAATATCGCGGTAGCCGTGGATCACGACATTGAATATGCGCTCGTGAAGGGTGCGACCGGAGATACTTTTTGGGTAGCAAAAGATTTGGTTGAGTCGGTATTTAAGGGTGATCACAAGGGTATTATGAAAATAGTTAAAGGATCTGAACTTGTTGGCCTCAAATATACTGGCCCATTTGATAAGCTGCAGGTGGTACAGAACGTTGCAAAAAAATATGAAGACGTCTTTCATACAGTGGTAAAAACTGACCCACACATCATGCCAATTACAACAGTTGAAGGGACGGGACTTGTTCATACGGCAGTTAGTGCCGGAACTGAGGACTTTCGTTTGGGAAAAAAACTGGGACTTCCTATGATTCCGGTTATTGCAGATAATGCGGATTATCTCCCCCATATGGGATTTCTTGCGGGGAAAAATGCAAAGAAACATCCAGAAATCATTTTTGACTACTTAAAAGAAAAAGAGGGTCCGCCAGCTGGCGGATGGATTTTTGAAATTCGAAGATATAAACATCGCTATCCCGGCTGTTGGCGATGCAAAGCAGAACTAGTTTGGAAAGTTGCCGATGAGTGGTATATTGCAATGGATCGCCCGTCAAAGGACGTGAGCAAAGGAACGTTGCGTGAGAGAATGATAAATGTCGCAAAGCAAATAAACTGGATCCCTTCTTTTGGTCTTGATCGAGAGCTTGATTGGCTCAATAACATGAATGATTGGCTTATCTCAAAAAAGAATCGCTATTGGGGATTAGCTCTTCCCGTTTACGAATGTAAAGAATGTAATTCATTTGAAGTTATTGGATCAAAAGATGAACTACAGGAAAAAGCAGTAGAAGGATGGGAATTGTTTGAAGGACATACCCCACACAAACCTTATATTGATAACGTTAAAATTAATTGTTCAAAATGTTCAAAACCAATTCAACGAATCGGTGATGTCGGCAACCCATGGCTTGATGCGGGGATTGTCCCATACTCAACGATTCGTGAAAACAATACAGGAGAGCCGCTGTATACAAAAAATAAAGAAGATTGGAAGAAATGGTTTCCCGCAGACTTTATTACTGAGTCTTTTCCCGGTCAGTTTAAAAACTGGTTTTATGCCATGATCGCAATGTCGAGTGCGCTCGAAGACATACATCCATTCAAGCAGGTATTGGGTTTTGCTACCTTGGTCGGCGAAGATGGACGGCCAATGCACAAAAGTTGGGGGAACTCTATTGAGTTTAACGAGGGAGCGGATGATATTGGCGTTGATGTGATGCGGTGGATGTATGTTCGACAAAACCCTGCAGAGAATCTGGCATTTGGTCATACGAAAGCTCAAGATGTGAGGCGACAGTTCTATTTACTTCTCTGGAACATATTTAAATTTTATCGAATGAATGCAGAAGTAGATGGTATTGAATATGTGGATAAATCATTACTGAAGGTTGAATCGTCAGTTCTTGACCAATGGATTGAGTCACGACTTCGTCAAACAGAATCAGAAGTAAAATCGAAATTATCTACTTTTGAGCCAAAACAAGCAGTAGTCTCAATAGAGGAATTCGTTCAAGATTTGTCTGTGTGGTATATACGTAGATCACGAGATCGAGTGGGACCATCTGCAACCGACAAAGCCGACAAGCAATCTTTTTATACAACCACGCAGTACATTTTTAAAAACCTTTCAATTATCATGTCTCCATTTCTTCCATTCATGAGTGAAGAAATATATACTACTCTCACCGGCAACGAGTCAGTACATCTTGAATCATGGCCAACACGTAGTGGTGGTGTGATTGACGAAAAATTAATACGCGACATGGTGATTGTTCGTCAGATCGTAGAAGTTGGTCACCGCGTACGAAAAATGCACCAGATGAAAGTCCGTCAACCACTTGCATCAGTTACGGCTTCGGTTCCAAAAACTGCCCAGCTCCTTCATAAGGATTTTGAATCGGAATACAAACAGCTGATTTCTGATGAGTTGAATGTGAAACAAGTACTACTCGAAACAGGAGTTGGAGATGAGATACTGGTGACATATGACCTTGAGATTTCAGAAGAATTACGACTTGAGGGTGAGATGCGTGATCTGATTCGTACGATTCAGAATTCGCGAAAAAAATTATGCGTTCAAATGGGCGATTCAGTAGTGATTACGGTTGAAGACAAATTTCGACCCTTTGAAGATAGTATAAAGTCTCAAGTTCAGGCGTCAAAAATTGTTTATGGTTCTGAACTTAAGGTAGAAACGGAAGTCTAATGAGTCCATTCTTTAGCTATGCCAAATACCTACTATATTCCTGTTGTTTTGCTCTATTTATTTGGGCTTCTTAATCTTATTGGTGTTCGAACTGACCTCGTTTCGTCCTATCTGATGTTTTTTGGAATCGGACTTCTCTTTTTTATTGCGATCAGATATCTTCAAGTAAATAAGCACTTTTTTCGACAAAATGCCACCGTGTTTTACTGGATTTTTGTTGCGCTGCTCATACTCACCTATTTTGTGGGATCCGAAGTGAAAGGTTCAAAACGATGGATAGATTTCTACTTTTTTCAACTTCAAACGTCTGAAATTTTTAAGGTTTTTTTTATCGTATTTTTAGCACGAATTTTTTCCTCGGTCAAGACTCCGGTAGAAAATGCAAAATTGTTTTATAAAGTTCTTTTCTTTACCATCAGTCCTTTTTTGCTCATATTCCGGCAACCTGATCTGGGAAGTTCTCTTATGATTCTTTCAACGTTCTTTATGATGACGCTCATGTCTACCGTTCCAAAAAAACAAATTATAGGATTTATTTTACTCATTGTAGCGCTTCTCCCGATTGTGTGGTTTAGTATGAGAGATTATCAGCAGAGCAGAATTATTAGCTTTATAAATCCATCGTCAAATATTTCAGGTGCTTCATACAACATGATGCAAGCTAAAATTGCGATCGGATCGGGGACATTGCTCGGCAAAGGTCTGGGAATGGGCAAACAATCTCAGCTTAATTTCTTGCCAGAGTTTCATACAGATTTTGCGTATTCTTCCCTTGTTGAGCAATTTGGGTTTGTTGGCGGAGCACTGGTGATACTACTGTACGGTAC
>Ga0210057_1005178_pt1 | contig 16880 bp, 11 predicted proteins | sample CryGeyCG2114_010_2_FD_183968 | JGI IMG/M metagenome (GOLD analysis project Ga0210057, IMG submission 183968) | Groundwater microbial communities from aquifer - Crystal Geyser CG10_big_fil_rev_8/21/14_0.10 (SPAdes) (version 2) | ecosystem: Environmental > Aquatic > Deep subsurface > Groundwater ...
GGGTAACTCTGTTATCCATTTCGTCCGAGCGCAGTCGGAACAAAGGTTCTTTGCATTTTACCTTTATTACGACAAGCGAGGATGCGAAATGGGTAACTCTGTTATCCATTTCGTCCGAGCGCAGTCGCAGCAAAGGTTCAATACTCCGCCTCTTGGGGCGGTAAGGGCGAGCAAAGCGAGTTCCCCTCAATACCGCTTGGCCCGGCCACGCGGAATCTTTATCCCAAACGGCCCCGAAGGGGCCGTTTGGGTTATAGATTTTACGATTTTTCGTTTTAAAAACTTTGTACCCTATAAGAGATTAATCTCCTATAGGGTACAAAGTTCGTTTGGTGGTATAATATTTGATATGGATGAAGAGACGCAAAAACGATTGAATAGCCAGGAGGCGAAGTTAGATGCTATTTTTAAATCGGTAGAGAAAACCAGGAAATATTTTTTATGGATTATCTGGATTACGGTTTTGGCGGTGGTGATTCCGTTGATTGGCTTAGCCTTCGTAGTCCCAAAGTTTCTAAGCAGTTTTATGGGGGCTTATCAAGGATTAATTTAAAAGGTAATATTAAAGTATGAGTATGGAAGGAGCACCTGAAGAATCAAAGATTGAACTTGATGATCCAATTGTTACCCTGCCTTCGGGAAGGGCTACCCCAGAAGAAAAAGAAATGGTGCGGGCGGGTTTAGAGAGTAAACAGATTGTACTTAAAGCTGGAGAGGATCGAATAATTGAAGGGAATTTAAAGAATGCAAAATTGGAAATCGGTGCTGGCGCTTCTTTGGTGATTTCGGGCGATGCGCAGAACTTTCAAGTGAAGCAGGAGCTTGGCTCCGAGTTTGTTATTAGGGGTGGTTGTAAGAATGCGAAGATAGAGCTGGGTACTGATGCTTCTTTAGTGGTTGTGGGTGACGCAAAAAATCTAGAGATTACACAAGGTGAGGCCTCAACCTTTTCTATAAGGGGAGCGCAGGAGAATGTGGACGTTTCAAGGGCAGTAGAAAAAGGTAATCGTGACAAGCTCAAAAAGTCTAATTTGGAGCCGATTGTAGTAGGAGGACGCACTTATTATCTCGATAAGGATGAAAAAGATGAAAGATGGGCCACCCCGGAAGATCGGGAAATTCCTGAGGAAAAGGTAGAGGAAGAGTTTGATTTAGGATCGGTGAATGAAGAAACTCGTCGGTTTGTTGAAGACGTTGACGCAATGAGTGATGGTGATATTAATCTTCAGACGGAGGATGGAAAGTTTTCTAGATTTTTGTTTGGCTTAGCCGCCGGAACCGATTTTAAAGATATTGGGTTTTTGAGAAGATCTTTAAAAAGTTATCGACTGGGTCTTGTAAAAAATGGTCATCGGGTTGAGGCTGAGGGGCCAACGCCGTTACCAAATCAGCCGGGTTTTAGGTTGTCGGGAAAAGATTTGGAGGCGGTAAGAGAGCGAAGCGGGCCGGTCGGGGCGCCTTTAACGGCGGAGGCGACGGACAAAGAATTTGAAAAGGGGGGTGACTCTCTTCCGCAAGAAGAGGTTTCTGGGGATGAGGAATTTATTGGAGATCAGGATTTAGATTTAGAAAATGATGGAGATCGGTGGAAGGAGGTCGTAGAAGAAAAAGCACCGGGAGCTAAGCAACGATTGGATGAAGAGATTGAGTCTTTTCCCGAAACGCAACGCTTAATTTTGAAGCAGGCGCTTGAGAGCATTGCTGGCAAAGACGCTGAAACTGCGGTTTTGCATTTGAGAAGCCTGAAGGAGTCACAACGACAGCAAGAGGCGCTTGAGGCTGGGCGAAGACGAGAGAATACTGGAGAGACTAAGGAGGGGCGAGGCTGGTTGGCAGGGCGCTTGACTGCTTTAGGTGGATTTTTGAATCGATCTTTAGGTTTTGTTGCTGAAAATGTCAGCCGAATGGGCAAAGATGGTGCAAAGCGATTCGGTAAGTTTTTAGAGAGTACTCGCGAAAGAGTATCTAATTTGAGAGAGGCGGTAAATGAAGAAAAAATAGAACTTAAGAAACAATTTTCTAAGCTGGCTGATGCACCAGCGCCGGGTGATGGTGAGCCTGATGCAGTGGATAATTTGGTTGCGGAGAAGACGGATGAGATTGTTGAGGGTGTTGATGTTGCTCGGGCAACCAAAGACAGGCAGATTAAAGATTTGAAGCATTACTTTGATTATATTAAAGCGAAGTTAAAAGCCGGTGGTTTTGAGAATATTGCGAAGGCTCAGCAAATTTTTGATGAAGGTTTTAAGTTTCAGATGGAAAAGACGGGTATAAAAGAGATCAAAGGAACATTTTTGCCCGATAGAAAATGGGCTAGTAATATGCGAATAGAAGATTTTCAAAATGAGATTGATGCGATGTTTGCCGTCACGATCAGTACTGGATTGGATGCGCGAGTGATGGAAATGTCTGGAAAAACGGGAATTCTGAGGGGAGATTTTGATGCGAAGTTAGATTCATTATTCAAAAACGGAGCGGGTGAGGTAAAGAGGTTCGGCGGGCGATCTCAAGAACAGATTAAGGAAGTTTTGGGGAAAATTATGATTGGCCAAATAATTGAGTTGAAGCGTCGAAACAAGGACTCTAAGATAGCTGAGGAGTTGAAACGATACTGCAGTGAAAATTTTGGGGATTATTTTAAGTTTGAGATTAAAGATAAAAAAGACGAAAAAGTAGAGATTTAGAATAAGAGATATATGAACGAAGTTAATAAAAAACAATTAGAAGAGTTACTCGTTCTTGGAAAGTGGGATGAGGCCGGGAAGATGATTGTGGCTTATTTGGAGGCCGAGGATGACGGCACGGACGCACAGGCTCAGATTAAGTCGGCGATGGCGCTGGTTTATCTTGACGTGATGGTAAAGATTAACGAGGCCTATGAAGCTTCTCTAAAGGAGGCGATAGCCCAGATTAGGGATTTGAAGACAATGGCGCGGGAAGCTAAAGAAAACGCGGGAAAAAGGCGCGTAGAGGCCAGTATCGGTAAATTACAGGTCTAGGAAACTAAAAGTACGAGGCTCAGCCTCGTACTTTTAGTTTGGGGTGCGGGTTTTAAGGATGTGCTCTTCGCTGTAGTAGCGGGCGCGGAGTTCGCCGGCTAAGAAAAATGAGCCGGTGATGAGGGTGAGGTCGCCTACTTGATGATAAAGAAAAGAGTCGTACAAGGCGTCTATTGGATCTAGGAAGGCGGCGTCCTGATTTTTTTTGCGGTTTACTTTTTTGTGCAATTTTTTCATTAGCTCGTGAGGGTTCCAAGCTTTTCTAAATGGATTGCTAAATTTGGTGAAGAGAATTTCGTCGGCGATTGGGTGGAGAAGCTCGAGCATTTTTATGGCTGGTTTGTCTTGGGCGGCGCCAAAGATGAGAGTGAGGTGATTATATTTCTCCTTCTCTTTTTTAATTTTTTCAACTAGGTATTTTATCTTGTCTGGATTGTGGGCGCCGTCGATTATAATATCGGTCTTTAAAATGCGCTCAAAGCGAGCTGGAATAAACATATTTTTTAGTCCCCTTTGGATGTCTTTTTTATCGATGCCGAGGTGGGCGCAGACTGCACTGGCTAAATCTTGATTGGGGTTAGTGGAATTAACGACGGTAAGGGGGGCTTTGTTCTTGTTGGCGATTTTGTAAATTACCTCCAAGACTTTTGAATCTTTAGCGGTAGTGAAGACTGGCACCTTGGGTTTGATGATACCGGCTTTGGCGCGCGCGATGATTTCTAGTTTATTGCCTAAGATGTCGGTGTGATCTAGGCCGACGTTGGTGATGACAGATGCGACCTTGTTGGTTTTGGCGTTGGTAGCGTCGAACTCTCCACCGAGGCCAACTTCAAGGACGATGTAGTCGCATTTTTGCCGAGCAAAGTAGATTAGGGCGATCGCGGTTTTGATTTCAAAGTGGCTGGGCCCGCCGTAGGGGCTTTTGGCGTAGGCCTCGTCAACGAAGGGTTTGAGGTAGTCAATGATATCAGCTAGCTCGTTTGGAGCGATGTACTGATCGCCTACTTTAAATTCTTCAGTAAAACTGGTGGCGTATGGCGTGGTGAAAAGCCCCGCGGTAAAGCCGGCTGTAGTGAGAATTGACTGAATGTTGGCGCTGGTTGAGCCCTTTCCGCTGGTGCCGGCGACGTGGATGGCTTTGATACTCTTGTGCGGGTTTCCAATCAAATCAAAAAAGTATTGAGTTCTTTTTAGATATTCAATGTAGCGACTGGGTTGCTTGCCGTCGTGGGGATATGCACCGGGGAGGTTTGCAAAGCCATCCAAGTACTTTACGGCCTGGCGATAGTGGGAGAAGGAGTCTTTCATTGTGATTACTTAGGTAAGCCGAGGAGGTATTTTTTGTCAGTTAAGAAGGGGAGGCGGACGAGCTTCTTTTCGGTGAGGAAGGCCAGGACGTTGTTAAATACAAGATAGCTGACCATGATGCCGACCCCGAACATTAAACGTTCTTTGGCAACTACAGGGATGAGGGCGAGCCAGGTTTCGCTGCTAAGGCCAAAAGTGTAAAGCCAGAGGACTCCCCCAACAGCATGGGCGGTGAAAGTGGTTCCAAGACTGCGCAAAAATAGAGATTGGTCTTTGAAGAAGTAGGCGATGATTGGAATTAGCCAAAAAGTGGAGTAGAGCCAAGCGCTGGCGCCGATGGGGTGGATAAGAAAGCCTACCATGGCGGCGATTGGAATAATGAGCGTGAAGCGACTTTTGCTGGCAAAATAAAATGCAGCGAAGAGCATAGGGAAGAAGCGGATAAGGACTGCAGCCTCAAAAAAACTAGTATTGTGAACTAGGACGTTGGCTAGCTGGGTTAAGAAGATGGCGATGAGCCCGGGTACGAGTCCGATAAAGCTGGCAGCGAGCGGTCCAAAGAAGTCGAAAAGAGTGAAGTTGCCCTTGGCGCCAACTATCTGGGCGACTGGTACCTGCAGAGCGAGGAAGCCCAGAACGGTGAAGATGGCGGTGAAGTAGAGATTTTTCTTGGTTAAAAATTTGTTCATATTAAATATTAGTTAGTTAGCCTTTATAATTAGTATCTTTAAAACCCTACAACATATTGATAGAAAGTTAAATGGTTGGCCCCGCAGTAGAAACTCGGCGCAACATCGCTAAAGCGAAGTTGCAGAAATTCATAGCCGAGTTTCACTTCATGGGCAGGGCTGCTTTTGTGTTTGTCGGGCTGCCGGGAATCGAACCCGGACCGCACGCACCCCATGCGTACATACTACCACTATACGACAGCCCGATTGTTAGATTATATAGAATACATTTGAAAAAAGCGACCTTACTTGGTCGCTTTTTTCTTGGTGTCTTTCTTGGAAGCTTTTTCTTTTGAATCTTTTTTGACTGGCGTGCCTTTTCTGGCCTCGCCCGCCTTAGCTTGCGCTTGGCGAGACAGGTTAGCTTTCTTTTGTTTGGCGGTGTTGACGAGTGCTGCTTCCTTAGATTTTTCAGCTCTTCGGCGAGCCAGGTCGGCTCGGTTAACTCGGTTAGTGACTAAGCGGTCGGCTTTTGAAAAGCCTCGGATACATTTAGCGCAAGCCGTAACTTTTTTGCCATCAGGCGAAGTTGCCTTCTGTAGATTTGGGTATTTACGGGTCCAGTTGGTCGGGTTGTAGTGACCTCTTAGCAAGATCCTGTTGCCTACCATCTTGGAACCTTTACCACATAAATCGCAGGTTTTCATGATTTTAGAATAAATATATGATGCGGGAGTGGCCCGCATTTGATTTAATGAGTATACATAACAGCCGAAAAAAAGGCAAATGAAGGGTAATGCAGGCCGCCTGATACGTCGGCGGCCTGTGTGGTTGCTTGGTGGTGACCGCGATGAACATCAGAGCAGTTCTCCCTTGTGAAGCAGGTATATGCCTGCGATGGGAAATAGAATCAGGCCGCGCCAGCCAACGCTTATCTCTTCTTTTCTTTCGTTTTCGGCTTCATTAAAGAACAGGCCATGAATGAGAAAGTAGCCGCAGATAATCCACGCCAACATGCACCCTATGCCTGTGGCAGCATCCATATCCTCTCCTTGTTGGGGACCTGGCTTAATGGTATTTTAAAGAGTGATATAATGCAAATATATTGATAAATAAGGTATGGCAGAGAATACTGAGATTATAAAGGAGCGGATTGATATTGTTGATTTTATCAAGGGCTACTTAAAGTTGGATAAGGCCGGGCGGAATTTTAAAGGAATTTGTCCTTTTCATAAGGAAAAGACGCCCTCTATGATGGTCTCCCCGGATAGACAAATATGGCACTGTTTTGGTTGCTTTCCGCCAGGACAAAAAGTAAAGACTCCTTTTGGTTATCATGATATTGAGACGATTGATAAAAACCATGTTGTTTTCTCTGGCAACGGAGAGCTGGAGAAAGTATTGGCGGTTCATAAAAGAAACTACTCCGGCGACTTAATTGACGTTGAAGTTCGTAAGCTGGGTGGCGTAGTCTCGATGACTCAAGATCATGAGTTGGCAGTTTTTCGACCAAAGACGAAGTATTACCGTAAAACGAAGCAGTTTTATCGTCGATGTCGGGATGCGGTTTTGAAGGGAAGCTCTTTGGCTGAGGCTATTTTGAGATTTGCTGATAGAAAAGAGATTAATGCTGGTAGCTTAGAGAAAGATGACTTTGTGATGTACCCGATAAATCGGCGGATTAGTCCAGTCTCTGAGATTGATTTAAAAGAATATTTGACTAAAAAATATACTTTTGGACCTCGACCGCCAAAGTTGTTATATATCCAAAAGGTGAATAAAGACTTTTTGCGGTTATTAGGATATTGGATCGCTGAAGGGAGCGGCCACCGGGCTTATATCCGTTTTAGTCTTGGCAGTCATGAAGAAGACTTTGCAGCGGACATCGTGAGGTTAATAAAAAAATGTTTTGGTATTAACGCTTCTATTCATAGACGAAGTGGGACAAAAACTGGGTTAGAGATAACGGCCTGCCATGCTTATTTAGGTAATATTTTTGAAAATTTATGTGGGAAGGGAGCAGCCAACAAGCACATCCCATTTATTCTTCAGGAGATAGATCCAAAATTGCAGATGGTTCTAGCGGATGCAATTGCTAGGGGCGATGGTTATAGTTATATTGCGAATCGATCTTCAAATCGACATCATGGACTTACAATGGTGTCTAGGATCCTTATTGAACAGGTGGTTGATATTTTGTTGAGGAATAGTATTTTCCCTAGTAGCAGGGTAGAAAAAGAAAAAACCGATAAGAAAGGGGTTCATCATAGAGAGGCATATACGGCGAGGTGGTCGCTTGAGGCCAGAGCCCAACACACCTTTGTTTATAAGGATCAGGCTGGAAGGGATTTTTGGCTTTTGCCGATTAAGAGTTTAGGGCGGAGGAAATACAGGGGGCCGGTGCATAATTTGACGGTTGCAAATGACCATAGTTACGTGGCTACTAACTTTGCTGTTTCAAATTGTGGAAAGGGTGGCGATATTTTCGGGTTTTTAATGCAGTATGAGAATATTGAGTTTCTCGATGCCCTTAAAGTTTTGGCGGAGAAGGCGGGCGTGGACTTGGGTCCGATGAGTTCGGACCACAAAAAGTATGAGTCGCTCTACGAGATTAACCGAGTTGCTAAAGATTTCTTTCGGCGCAACCTTGGAGGAGATGACGCCAAGGAGGCTAGGGCGTATTTGAAAAAGCGCGGATTGACGAGCGCCACGGTTAATGAATTTGAAGTCGGCCTAGCGGGTGGGGAAAATGATGGGTTGGTAAAGCACTTAACTGGCATGGGTTATCGAACGAGCGAGATTGAGGCGGCGGGATTGGCGTTTAAAACCGATCGGGGGACGTATTGGGACAGGTTTAGAAACAGGATGATGTTCCCGATTAATAATCACTTTGGCAAGGTGGTTGGCTTTACCGGGCGAATTATGCCGGGTTTTGAGAGCGACAAGACCGGCAAGTATGTGAACAGTCCAGAGACGCCGCTTTTTAATAAAAGTAAGCTATTGTTTGCCTTTGATAAGACAAAGAACTTTATTCGAGAGGCCAATATGGCGGTGATGGTGGAGGGGCAGATGGACGCGATTATGAGCTATCAAGACGGGGTTAAAAACGTGGTGGCTACTAGCGGGACAGCGATTACGAGTGGGCATTTGCAGGCTTTACGGCGAATTGCGGAGAATCTGGTACTGGCGTTTGATAATGATAGCGCCGGGCAGTCGGCGGCCGAGCGGACGATTGATTTAGCGCAAACCGCGGACTTTAATGTGAAAGTTTTGATGCTCAAAGACGAGAAGCTAAAAGATCCGGCCGATTTAGTGGCGGAGCGACCTGGGGAGCTAGCGAAGGAAGTTGATGGTGCCGTACCAGCCATGGAGTACTATTTTAACTATTATGATGTGCTTGTCGGCGACATCGGTAAGAAAAAGAAAAATATTAGAGCGGTGCTTTCAAAAATTAAGGCTATTTCTAGCCCAGTGGAGTCTAGCCACTGGCTTAGTCAGCTGGCTACCCGTTCGGGGGTGCCAGAGCGAGCACTTTCTTTGGAGATGCAGGCGGTAGAAGTTCAACGAGATGGGGTTGCTAAGAAGGAGACGATCTCGATAGAGGATGGCAATGTGCTCAAAAAATTGAGTCGAGAAGACCGGATTTGTCAGCGCTTGATTGCTTTGGCGATTCAAGATGAGGCCTTGGCTAAAAATTTAAAGGAGAAATACCTAGGTCTTTTGCCGGAGAAGTACCATGCAGTTTTGGACTATGTTTTAGCCGGAGGAGACGCTGAGCCAGCCGAGAGTATTCGAGGACTGGTGAATTTGGTATTTCTTCAGGCCGATGCCGTGCCAGTGGGGACGATTGCGGAAGAAATTGAGGAGGGGGGTAAGAAAAAATATGCTACTGAAGCTATGCCTGTGGACTTGTCTATCGAATTTAACGATTTAATTGCAAGACTGCATGATTCTGGCGTAGTGGGTAAGAGAAAGGAGTTGTTGATTAAGATTGCCTCGGCCGAGGCTGGCGGGGAGAACGCGGCGTTAGATAAGTTGTTGGCAGAGTACCAAAGTTTGACTAAAGTGCAGGAATAATTAATAATAAGGGACAAGCACTGGGAGCTGGATTTTTTGAATTTGAGGCGCTCTATTGGTGTTTTAACTATTTATGGCAAGAGTTGCGAAAAAGAAGACCGCAAAAAAGGCTAAAAAGGCTGTAAAAAAGCCCAAAACTAAGCCTAAGCCGACTAAAAAGATAGCCAAGAAACCCGCTAAGAAGCGGGTCGTTAAAGTAGCTAAAAAGCCGAAAAAGGTGATGGTGGTAAAACCAAAGCGTGTTAAGCGACCGAAAAAAGCGGTTTTGAATCGATCGGTTAGAGTCAAAGAGGCAGCCACACCAAAGCGCAAGATCAGCGGAGCAAAAAAGGACAAGATTGATGAAGAGAGTTTGCTTAATTTGATTGAACGAGGCCGAGGGCGTGGATATGTGACTGACAGTGAAGTGATTGGCTATTTTCCAAATATTGAGGAGAACATAGTATTTCTAGAGGAGATTTATCGCCGGCTGGATGAGCGAAATATTAAGGTGGTTGAGACGAGCCAGCTGATTGCAGTCGGCACAAAAGAAGAGATTAGCGAGCGCGAATTGAAGGCGGCAACAGAGAATATTGATAACAGCTTGCCAGACTCTGTTCAGATGTATCTTAAGGAGATTGGACGAGTTTCGCTTTTAAATGCTTCAGATGAGCGAGAGCTGGCTAAGAAGATTTTAAATGGCGACGAAGAGGCTCGGCAGAGGTTCATCCAGTCAAACTTAAGACTGGTGGTTTCCATTGCTAAGCGTTATGTGAATCGAAGCCCAAATTTGAGTATTTTAGATTTGATTCAGGAGGGTAATATTGGTCTTTCTAGGGCTGTGGATAAGTTTGATTATAAGCGAGGATTTAAGTTTTCCACTTACGCCACTTGGTGGATTCGACAGGCTATTACTAGGGCGCTAGCCGACCAGTCTCGGACTATTAGAATTCCTGTGCATATGGTGGAGACGATTTCAAAATACACTCAGGTTAAACGACGGCTTACCCAAGAGCTTGGGCGAGAACCTTTAGTTGAAGAGATTGCAGCGGAGATTGATTTGCCCCCAGAGAAGATTCACTACATCCAAAAGATTAGCCAGGATGTGGTTAGCTTAGAGGCGCCGGTGGGTGACAGTGACGATGACTCATCCCTATCGGACTTTATTAGAGACGAAAAGAGCTTAACTCCAGCCCAGATTGCCAGTCAAACTTTATTAAGAGAGAAGATTCGTGAAATTCTGGTAGACTTAACAGAGAGGGAGCGAAAGATTTTAGAGATGCGTTTTGGTTTAATAGACGGCGTAACTCATACCCTAGAGGAGGTGGGTAAGGAGTTTGGGGTGACCCGAGAGCGTATTCGTCAGATTGAGGCCAAGGCATTGATGCGAATAAGGGGGCATTTTAAAGCCGGAACTTTAGAGGGCTACTAAAAATATGAAAAAAACTTTATCTACAATCGGTTTGGTTTCGATTATCACTACATTTTTAATATCCCCAGTTTTTGGGGCGAATATTTCTACGGGCGGAGTGAGCTTTGATGAGCTGGGGACTAGTGAACCAGCTATTTTAATTGGCAATCCATTTTATCGATTAAAGGATTTCCGTTGGGGCGTGGTCCGGTTTTTTACTAGTAGTGCAGATAATTTAGCTTTAAAACAGAGTATTTTTGCTGAGAAGGCGGCGGAGGTGAAAAAAGTGATTAGCTTAAATGCTAGGAAGAACGAGGTTGTTTTAGAAGCACTGAATGAATATCAATCCAAGGCTACGACTTATAAGATTGCTTTATTAAACTTGGCTAAAAATAGAGAGAAGATTGTTGATGCCGACGAAGCTCTTACTCAGGCTGTTGTGCATATGCGATTGATGGATGAGGTGATGGGGAGTTATTACAATGGAGAGATTAAGACGGTTTTGATGGATATTGAGAGCCAGCTGGCTCAGATTGTTGAAGTTTTAGCTGTGAAGATGGTGGGCGTGAAAAATTTGTCTTTCAAGGGAACTGCGAGCGAAGATCTTTTGTCTAAAATTCGAGATTGGGAAACTATGGATTTAATCGCTAGCTACCTGGAGGAAGATTCTTCTTTAGTTAGAGCTATCAAGGCATATCAAAAGGATTGTCGAAGAGATATTTTGGTAGAAGTTGGAAAGATGAATGAAGCTGATAGGGCTGATTTTGAAGAAGCCCTGGAGGGCTTGGTGGGAACGGGTGGATGGCGCGCGTTTAATTAGAAAGCATTTTTAAGAGAGGAGTGATATGATAGAATTAAACGCCAATGGGGTGATAGTTTTGAGTAATAAGATTTATGAAGTCAGAAGAGATTAGAGACAAATTTTTAAAATTTTTTGAGAAGCGGGGACATGCGGTTGTGCCTTCTTCTTCTTTGGTCCCGACTGACCCGTCGGTTTTGCTCACTAGTGCAGGAATGCAGCAGTTCAAGCCGTATTTTACGGGGGAGATGGACTCGCAGAAGGATTTTGGTAGCATGAACACTGCCTCAAGTCAGAAGTGTTTTAGAACAGTGGATATTGATGAGGTGGGCGACAATACGCACCAGACATTTTTCGAGATGCTGGGCAATTTTTCTTTCGGCGGATATTTTAAGCGCGAGGCCATTCAGTATGCCTATGATTTTATAGTGAATGAGATGGGGCTAAAGATTTCCTATGTGACTGTTTTTGAGGGTAGCCATGGGGTGAGTAAAGACGAAGAGTCGAAGGCGATTTGGAAGTCTTTGGGGATTGAAGATGTGCGCGAAGAGAGCATTAATGATGTTTTCTGGGGGCCGACGGGCACTTCTGGGCCGTGTGGACCGACAACCGAGATTTATGTGCGCACTTCAGCCGGAGAGGACGTAGAGGTCTGGAATATCGTCTTTAATCAGTTCTTTTATAACGGCTCAAGGGAGGATTTGTTGGCCAATGCGTCAGACAAGCAACTAACCCCATTAAAAACTCCAGGCATTGATACGGGCATGGGTTTTGAGCGCTTAGTTATTGCCAGTCAGGGCGTAGCAAGCTCGTATGATACAGATATTTTTCAAGGAATTCTAGCCAAAGTGCAGGAGTTTACTGGTGGGGTGCCGGTGAACGTGGCCAGAGTTTTTGCCGATCACATGCGGGCAAGCGTATTTTTGATATCTGACGGAGTGCGACCCTCTAATAAAGAGGCGGGCTATGTTTTGCGTCGGTTACTAAGGCGAATGATGGGTTACAAAGTAGCTTATGATATTCATGGGGATATCTTTGGTGCGCTTTATCCAGTGATTAAGGAAAAGTTTTCCCGGGTCTATCCGGAGATAGACAATAAGGACGTGCTCGCTGTGATTAGCGAAGAAGAAGAGAGGTTTATCAAAGCCTTGACTTTGGGACTAGGTGAGCTTAAAAAGCATAAAGATTTAACAGCGAAAGAGGCTTTTATGATTAGTTCAACTTTTGGGATTAACTTTGAACTCATGGTTGAGTTGGCCCCGGAAGCTACTGAGCATATAAATAGAGAGGATTTCGATAAAGAGTTTGAGGGTCACCAAGAAATATCTCGAGCGGGGTTGGAGAAAAAGTTTGGTGGGCATGGATTGATTTTAGACACTGGAGAGCTAAAAGCTTCAAATGAGGAAGAGCTGAAGTCTGCGACTCGGCTCCATACCGCTACGCACTTAACTCAGGAGGCGTTGAGAAGAGTTTTGGGGAAGTCGGTAGCTCAGGCTGGAAGTGATATCACGCCAGAGCGCTTCCGCTTTGATTTTACTTTTGATAGAAAGTTAACTGATGAGGAAATCGGGAAGGTTGAGGAAATAGTTAATGACGTCGTCGCCAAAGATTTACCGGTTGGTTTTAAGGAAATGGGCAAGGAGGAAGCGGAGAAGACTGGAGCACTTTATTTCTTTAAGGAAAAGTATCCGGAACGAGTAAAGGTGTACTATGTTGGCCATGACTTAGATTCTGCTTTTAGCAAGGAGTTCTGTGGTGGCCCACACGTTAGTCATACTGGGGAAATAGGGAAGTTTAAGATTCAAAAGGAAAAGTCCGTAGGAAGCGGAATTCGCAGAATCAAGGCAATCGTTGAATAGATTTTTGCACCTGTCACCCCGGGCTTGCCAGCCCGTTCCTCTGGCGGGACCCGGGGTCTACATGTTTGCTAAATGAAAAGCGTAGATTCCGGGTCACCCGCCTCGCCGAAGACGACGAGTCGAGGCGGGAGCCCGGAATGACAAGGTAAATGGAAATTGCCGAATGAGGAAGCATGGGTTGACCAGGAAGTAGAAATACGAGTGGTCGCAAAGCGACAAGGACTACTTCCTCGTATTTTCACTTTCTGGTTGACATATTTCCTCATTTCCTGTATATTGTGGGGAAATAGATGGAAGCTCAAATCAACCAAAAAAGTCAGGAAATCGCCTTTGCTTTAGTGCGAATAGCAGCGAGCATTCGGCGTTTTGATTTAAAGAAGAAGTTTGAGTCTTTGGCAATTTATTTGCTAGAGAACTGTTATTATCGGAATTTTGACCTAGTTGCTGATACCCTGAGAGTAATTGAGGGTTTTTTGGATTTTGGCAGAAACGTTTATGAGGTTGAGCCGATGAATGCCCGCATTATTGGTGAGGAGGTTTCTAGCCTAAGGCAGGCCTTGGAAAAGATTAGCAATCAGGGTCCTTTGCCTTTGCATGATATTTTTAGCTCTAAGATTTCTTTGACAGACCTGCCTGAGCCGGTTTTTGCGAAAGACAATAAGGAAATGAGGAAAAATGAGGAAATGGCTATTTCCTCATCTAAACCTATTTCCCGAAGCGTTCGAACAGCTGACCAGGGCGGAAGGCAAAAGGCAATCGTAGATTTTATTAAGGAAACAGGTCGGTTGTCTCTTAAGGACATTTCAACTCAATTTCCAGATGTGACTGGACGCACTCTGCGCTATGATTTGAAGGGTTTGATTGAGCGTGGCCTTATTCAACGCGATGGGAGTGGCCCAGCTAGCTCTTACTTTGTGCCTGAGGTGGGTTCTGGCCTAATTGCTCCGAAAAACTTGTCTGTGGATGAGGCTATGGAAAGTGTTGATTTTGTCGGGCCGGATACTGTAATAAATCTGTAGCTAGGTCGTTATAATTATTGAGCAAGTTTGGAGGTAGTACTCACAACTTGCCCTTTGTACTTTGAGCTATTTCTGGTATTATTGATTGATTAATTGAATATATCTTTGCCGGAGTGAGGGCTCGGCTTAGACAGTGTTGGTATTGTATTTATTTATCCGCCTCGTGCGGATTTCTCTATATAATATTTCTTACTGTTTCTAAAAAAGAGCCCACAGACAGAAGGGCTCTTTTCCAATTTATGTTATTAAAAATTATTTTTAACTACTGCGGTCGATCTTTCTGCCCAAGGCGGAGGGATGGTAAGAGGAATAATTTTGCCGAAACGCAAGAACTCATCTCATATACAGATCCTATCGCGTTCTTATTCAATTTTACTTTCTTGGCAGGCGCATTGAGGAAGTTGTAGCTAATGCTACATCGACGAAGATGCAACGAACCAAGAGAGTAAAATTGATTGAACCTTTCAGGATGCGACAAATCTCTAAACTTACTATGTCGTTTCCTCCTCGGAGTATCGTTAAGATACACTTTCGGAGTTACTCCTTGTAAGTTTAGAAATTTGTCAGCATCGCGATAGAAGCTGTATATGAGATGAGTTCCGACAAATTAAAAACAAACTTCAAATTACGAATTTAATTCTTTTATGAGTACATTTACGAAAAAAATTGCCGTCTCTTTTGTGACAGCAACAACAGTATTGTCTCTATCCGGTTTTGGTGCTTTGGCCCTTCCGGTTGCTAGTGCAGCGACCAATGAAGAGCTACAGGCCCAAATCTCACAGTTGTTGAGTATGATTGCAACTTTGCAGTCTCAACTCTCTGGGAACCCTGCTTCTGGAACAACTTATGCTACTTGTGACTTCACCCGCTCCCTCACAGTGGGTAGTACAGGTCAGGATGTTTTGTGCCTTCAGCAGTACCTAAACAACAATGGCTTTTCAGTTTCATCGACTGGAGCTGGTAGCCCGGGTAATGAGACTCAATACTTTGGTTCTCGCACTAAACAAGCAATTGCGGCTTGGCAGACTTCTCACGCCGCCGCTGTTCTAGCACCAGTCGGACTATCTGTTGGTACTGGATATTGGGGTCCTTCCTCAATCGCTTACTTCAACACCCTAACAGTTGTTGGTGGCAACACTGGTGGAACTACTCCTCCTGCTGTTGTCCCTGGTGCAAACTTGCAAATTGGCCTAGCGGCTGATTCTGCAAAGGGTGCGGCTATCTCTGGCGCAGGTCAGATTAGTGTAGCAACCTTTAATATGACTGCTCCGGCAACTACCGGAGTAACCGTCACTGACCTAACTTTGACTAAAGTCGGAGTTATGAGTGACTCCAATGTTAGCAACCTTTACCTAGCCAATGGTTCCACTGGCGCGATTGAAGGACAATTTTCTTCACTCAACAGTGGTGTTGCTCAATTTAATAACTTGAGCATCAACATTCCGGCTGGCACTACCTACCGAGCCGAGATTAGAATGGATCTTTCTAGCTCTGCGACTGCTGGCAATACTATTGCTTGGACTTTGTCTGGCGTAACTGCTACTGGCGCAGCCGTTGTTGGCTTGCCGGTTCCATCTAATTCTTTGACTGTAACCGAGGTTTCAAACCCATCAATCTCTACTATGACCTTAACTGCTAACGCAGTTGGTACCACCGTGAGTGCGGGTTCTAACTCAGTACAGGTTTCATCCTGGACTGCAAATGTTAGCAACAGCAAGGTAAAACTAAACAATTTGCAGTTCACCTTTGTTGGTAGTGCAGCTTCAAGCGATATCCGAAACATTCGCTTGCTGGTCAATGGGACCGAAGTTGCCACTTTGCCTCAGGCCTCCACCGAGACGGTCTTTACCATCCCGGGTGGTGTTGAGCTAAACACCGGTAACTCAACCATTCAATTGTTTGCCGATGTAATGGGAAGCCCGAACCGAACGTTCACCTTCTCTTTGCTCCAGCCATATAAGGTAAATGTGGTTGACACCCAATACAACACTGGCATCAGTCCAACTATTACCAGTACGCTTCAGAGCACGATTACCATCGACACTGGTTCTATCACTGTTCAGACCACCTCTGACAGTCCATCTAGTCCAGTTCCGGCTGGTGCTTCTGCGGTAACCTTGGCTAAGTTCTCTGTTTACGCGGCTGGTGAGCCGGTAAAGGTGAAGTTCTTGGACGCCGCCATCACTAAGGCGGGTGGTACCGCTTGGGCTGCTATCGGCACGATTACCGATGACCTCAGCAATGTTCGATTGCTTGATGACGCTGGTAATCAAGTCGGTAACACCATCAGCGCTGTTTCCATTGGTACAACCAATGGTACGTGTACAGTTACTTCTACGACTGTTATCACTTGTCACTTTGGTGTAAGTGGTAGCCCGATCAATTACACTGTTCCGGCTAACACTACCCGTACCATTAGTTTGCAGGCTGATATCGGCTCTGCGACTGACGTGACGACTTTGGCTGGTAGTTTGCCTGGTAACACCTCTAACTTGGAGGGCCAGACTTCCTATCAGACCGCAAGCTCGGGTGTAGCCACTGGCGCAACCCGTAGTGTTAGCAGCAGTCCTTTGACTGTGGCTATAAACACTGGTTTCTCTGTACCAACCTTTATCGCTGGTGCACAGCAAGCTAGGATTGCTTCTTTTGTTATCACTGCCGGATCTAGTCAGGGTGCAAAGATTTCTTCTTTGACCTTTGACAAGGACAGTGATGCAACAATGGACTTGCAGAACTTGAAGGTTATGGTTAACGGCACTCA
>Ga0210057_1005179_pt1 | contig 16880 bp, 18 predicted proteins | sample CryGeyCG2114_010_2_FD_183968 | JGI IMG/M metagenome (GOLD analysis project Ga0210057, IMG submission 183968) | Groundwater microbial communities from aquifer - Crystal Geyser CG10_big_fil_rev_8/21/14_0.10 (SPAdes) (version 2) | ecosystem: Environmental > Aquatic > Deep subsurface > Groundwater ...
ATGAAGTTAAAAAAGAAGAAAGTAAAATAATAACAGTAAAAAATATGGATGAGGCCAAAAAAAGGGGGCAAGAAAAAATTAAAGAAAATACAGATGCTTTAAATAACAAAGGTTTATCTGAAGATCAAAAATTGCTTTCAAGTGTTTATCAAAATTTGATTGATAAATCAGATATAAATCTTCCCGAAATTTTAATTACAGAAGAAACAAATAGAATGATACAAAGTTTTTTATCGCAGCTGAACAGCTTACAAATAAATTTAGAAGACTATTTAAAGCAGGTCAATATTACCATGGACAAATTAAGAGAAAACTATAAAGCCCAGGCTATAAAAAATCTAAAACTAGAATTTATACTAAGTGAAATTAGTAAAAAAGAAGAAATAAAGGTAAGTGATAAAGAAATTCAAGAAGTTATTGATAATGTTCCAGATGAAAATCAAAAAAAAGCTCTTTCCACACCAGATCAAAAATATTATATTGAAAGCACCTTGTTAAAAAATAAAGTTGCAGGTAAATTGATTGAGTGGAGTAAATAATAATTTATAATTTGTAATTTTAAATCAATTTTAGATTTTAAATTTAAAAATAAAAATTCATAATATGTCTAAAGTAACGAATAATCAATCCCAATTAATCCCTTATGTTATAGAAAAATCAGATAGAGGAGAGAGAAGTTACGACATATATAGCAGGTTACTTAAAGATAGAATTGTATTTTTAACCGGGGGGGTAAATGACGCTGTTGCAAATACTATAATAGCACAGCTATTATTTTTACAAAGCGAAAATTCTGAAAAAGAAATAGATTTTTATATAAACTCGCCGGGTGGATCAATTTCTGCAGGAATGGCAATTTACGACACGATGCAGATAATAAAACCAAAAGTTAATACTATTTGTGTTGGTATGGCGGCTTCTATGGGAGCACTATTACTTTCTGGAGGAGAAAGAGGAAACAGACAAATTTTGCCAAATGGTAAAGTAATGATTCACCAACCATTAATTGGAGGACTAGATAGAACAACCACAACAGATTTAGAAATAACTACAAATGAGCTTATTAAAGACAGAGAAGAATCAGCAAAAATGTTAAGTGAAAATACAGGACAAAAACTTGAAAAAATAAAAAAAGATATAGAGCGGGATTTTTGGCTTAGAGCAAAAGACGCTGTTGAATATGGAATAGTTGATAAAATAATTGAGAAGTCTTAAAGTTCAAAATATAGGGTGGTTAGCTCAGCTGGTTAGAGCGTTGCATTGACATTGCAGAGGTCAGAGGTTCAAGTCCTCTACTACCCACCATATAACTATGTATTATGTATATTTTTTGCAAAACAAAAGGTGTATATGCACCAGTTAAATAAAAACCAAAATTGGTGAAATAGTGAATAAAAAACCAATAAAACTAATTCCTAAAATTGAAAGGCCTCGCGAAAAACTTGTAAAATACGGTGTTTCAAAACTAAGCAACTCAGAGCTCTTAGCCCTAATTTTAGGAACAGGCACAAAAAACGAAAACGTACTTTTTTTATCTCAAAGAATTTTAAAAAAATATAAAACTAAAGATTTACCAAAGGCAAAATTGAATGATTTAATAAAAATAAAAGGATTAGGTCCGGCAAAAGCATGCAAAATAATTGCCATGTTCGAATTAAGCAAAAGACTTTTAAAGAATAAAAAATCTACAATTTATCTAACTCCTGAGGATATTTTTAATGAATTAAAAGATATAAGAAAAAATAAAAAGGAACATTTTATATGTTTTTATTTAAACGCCAGAAATCAAGAGATAAAAAAAGAAATTATTTCAATAGGAACACTAACAACCTCAGTAGTGCACCCAAGAGAAGTTTTTGAAAATGCAATTAAAAATAATGCGGCACAAATTGTATTAGCACATAATCACCCTTCAAATATTGTAACACCAAGCCCTGAAGATAAAATAGTTACACGCAGATTAAAAAAGGCCGGAGATTTATTGGGCATTGAGGTAATGGATCATGTTATAGTATCAAAAACAAAGTATTTCAGCATGAGAGAAAAAGGCTTGTTGGAGGTATAAAACAGGGATCCTCATCTCGAAGAGGAGGATCCTCATTTTACCATTTTAATCTTTAATTAAAATCATCAGCAAAACACCAGATAAAAAAAATAAGCTTGAAAATAGGGTTAACTTAATTTGCTTATGGCCTCTAATTTCAGGAATTAGATCACTTGCTCCAATATATAAAAACCCCCCGGCGGCAAAACATAATAAATAAGGTAAAATTGAAGTAGAATTATCTGATATATAAAAACCAATTATACCTCCAAGTACAGCACTTAAAGCCGTTAGAAAATTTAAAACAAGAGCTTTAGATTTAGAAAATCCGGAATGTAATAAAACACCCATATCACCTATTTCTTGGGGTATTTCATGAAAAGCAATGGCAATAGATGTAACAATACCAAGCTTTATATCAAAAACAAATGAACCTGCAATTATTAGACCATCTATAAAATTATGTACAAAATCTGCACTTAAGTTTAAATACCCAACAGATTTTTTATTAGAAACTTTTTTTGAATTATAGGCACAATGATGCCAATTTATAAAATGTTCTAAAAATAAAAAAAATATGAAAGATATCAAAACATATTTAATAATAGATATGTTATCTGCAGAGTTTACAGCCTCGGGAATTAAATGCAAAAAAACCCCACCCATCATGGTACCGGCACTTAAAGATATTAAATATAGAAGAATTTTATCAATTAATAAACTCTTATACACTAAAAGGGAAATACCTACAAAAGATACTAAACTAACGATAAAGGTGGATATTATAATATAAGCCAAAATAATCATAACTTTACTTATTATAATATATAATTGCTAATAATTAATATGAACATAAAATACAAAATAATAAAAAGTAAAAAAAGAAAAAGAACAACAACAATTCAAATTAGTGAGTTTGGAAAAATCATGGTTCGAACACCCTATAATCAAACTTTTAAAACTACAGAAAAAATACTTATAAATAATAAAAAATGGATTTTACAAAAATTAGAAACACTAAAAAAACTTAATATAAAGCAGAAAAAATATACTAATGGATCTGAATTATTGTATAGAGGTAAAAAAATACTTGTAAAGTTAGAAAACTCAAAAAGTACAAGAACTAAAATAAATTTGGCAGAAAATAATCTTATTATAAAAAACGGCAATACCCTAAAAAGCAACAAAATTAAGGAGGTAATAACAAAATGGATAAAAAAGGAAGCCAAAAATATAATAACAAATAGGGTGGAATATTACACAAATTTTCTAAATTTAAAATATAAAAAAATTTATATTAAGAATGTTAAAACTATATGGGGAAGCTGTTCATCAAGAAAAAATCTAAATTTTAATTATAAACTAGTAATGGCACCACATAATATTATTGATTATGTGGTAATTCATGAGGTTTGCCATTTAGTACACCAAAACCACAGTAAAAGTTTTTGGAGTCTTGTTAAATCAATTGATCCAAACTTTAAAGAACATAAAAAGTGGTTACATGAAAATGGGCATAATTTAACTCTATAAAAATACAAAGGTATACTTTATAATATAAATTATAAGCAAATTTAACCTGCCTTAACAGGTATAATAAATGTATGAAAATATCTAAAAAAAATCTTACCATAGGAGCTTTAGTTGGTGTAGTAGCGATTGTTGCCATTATAGCTTACTTTATTTTCAGGCCAGCAAAAACTATTTTAAATAAAAAAAGTTTGCCTGTTACTTCAAAACCAGTGACACAAGCAAATAAACAAAGTCTAGAGGATTTGCTTAAAAAAGACACGGCTAAATGCATATTTTCAAATAATGGAATAGAAGGAGAGGTTTATATTTATAATAAATCAATTCGATTTAATTCTAAAAATACCCAACGAAATACAACAGATTATTTGATATTTAGAGATAATGTTTTGCATAGTTGGAGTGAGGGCTACGATTATGGAGTAAAGTTAGCAATAGAAACAGGTACAGATACCGGTTCAAAAGCAAGAGAACAGCTGGATAAAGTTATGGAGCCTGTGTATAAAAATGATCTTAATTGCTCAACATGGGTCGCCGATGAAAGCATGTTTAAAGAGCCAGATACCGTAAACTATTTAGATATTAATGATATTTTAGATAAATTAAATAAATAGAAAAAATACTTGATTATTAATAACTAATAATTAAATTAGAAAATCTGAATAATTAGTAATTATTTATTAATTATGAACACCAAAAACCCTAACTTTATTAAAGTAATTTATATGCTTGTTATTGCTATAATATCTGCAATAATTTTGGACATATTTGGAATTGTATGGTTTAAAGACACACTTACAAATTCTACGGGATTGCAAACATTTCCAATTATAGGTAAGTAAAAATGGACACAAAAATAATAAAATCCGGTATTTTTTATTTTCTCTCATTAATGTCCTTGTTAATGTTTTGTTATACTTTCAAACCACTTAATATTGAATTTATTTTTTCGCCAGCAAAGTACTTGAATACTATAATTTTGTATTTTATCTTTTCTCTTGCCATGTTTTTTTTGTTTGTAGTTTTTTTGGTTAAACAAGAACGTATATTGGGTATACTACTAGGAATTTATAGTATTTTTGTATTTTTAATTGTATATGCTTTACTATATAGAATAGATGGAATGCTTGCCTTATATAGCAGTGTCTTAGTACTTATATGTGTAATATATACTTACACTAAAGTAATAACTGGATATAAAAATTACATTAAGCCTCCAGTTAGTTCAATTATTAGTCATAACCAAAATACATTGTCATTATTCGTAGCTCTTATTTTAACATTATCCTTCTTTTTTGCAGGGAGAATCACAACAACAAATTTACGCGTTATTAATTTAATAGATAAAAATTTGGAAATTATAATAGATCAATCCTTTAATATAGCAATGAGCGGTAATAAGCCCCAATCAGTAATTCCTGATATTCAAAATATAGTAGGAGCAAATTTCGACTATACCTCTTTTTTAAACATTAATAGTATAGATACTGCAATTCTTGATGAGGCAACTCAAGAAACAAAAACTCAGCTAAAACAGAGTATAGAAAACCAAATTTTGGAACTAATAAATCAATATAACGTGCAAATTAACATTTTTGCATCGTTTCTAATTTTTTTGACTATACATTTTATTTTTAATTTAGCTAATATATTTATAGTACCTATTAACATTTTACTATTTAAAATGCTAAGTAATTTTGGAGTATTTAAAGTATATAAAGAAACGGTTGAAATAGAAAGGCTGGATTTTTAAATTAAATCAGGCCTATTTTCGAAATACTCTAGGTTCAAACTATCATCTATAACATAATCTCCAACTGCAATTCTAACAAGAGATCCAACAACTGCAGTTGTGTTAAAATTAATTGCCATATCTCTAGCTAAAGAACGAACATAGAAACCACTACCTGTTGTTAGTTGTAAGTCAACATAAGGTAAATTTGCTTCAAAAAAAGCTAAACTTTTTTGGTACTCGGCAATGGTATTATTTATAGGGCATTTTGAAATATAATCAAGCATATTTTCAACATTTAAGTCACCATTAAAATCATTAACACTATATTCTAACAACTTAACTTTTTTTGTAGGCAGTTTGGTTATTTTATTTCCTGTTCTAGCATGCTTATATAGCTCTTTACCCTTAACTTTTACCGCAGAAAAAAATGGGACAGTCTGATCAATTTCACCTTTTTGGGACTCCAAATACTTAACTATATTTTCTTTTTTTATATTAAAATTTCTTATACTTTTATTTAAAAATAAAGGACCTTCTAAATCGTAGGTCGGAGATTGTAATCCAAAAAAAATTCTTGTGCTATATTTTTTGTTTAAATTAGTAAAGTAGTCCTGTTTTTTTGTGGAATTTCCTACAAGTACAATTAATACTCCTGAGGCAAGGGGGTCTAAAGTACCTGCGTGACCAAATTTAGTATATTTATATATACGTTGAAGTTTATTAAGAACATCTCTACTTGTATACCCGATAGGTTTATTTATATTTAAAATAGAGGGTCGTATAACAGTCATGTTTATAGTATAACATTAAGGGTATATAATGAGGATAGTAAGTAGACGATACACTAAATATGTAGTATAATTATACTATGGGTCTAAATAATAGAGCGGAGATGTCAAAATACCAAGGAGAAAGATTATCTAAATCTTCAGCGCTTGTACAAGCCACACTTGCGTCAATGTTACTTTTGGTGGTCGGTACTGCAATTTACGATAAAATTAATATTCAACCTGACATTGCAGAGTCAAACATAACAAAACCTCCAGTTGAAATTATTTACGCATCTTTTTATTTAGATGGCAAACAAATTTTACTTCCAAGCCTAAGTATAGATACCTGGGAATTAGGCGGGGGGTTTGGTAAAAATCCAGATGATCCAAATAAAACCAGATATATGCGAATAGATTTAGTTGATAAAAAAAGTAAAGAGCCTATACAAGAACCTTACTATTTATACAACGATAATATAAAAACTCTAGAGTATGAAGAGCAGGAACCTCATACTGTAATAATTCCAATGTGTCAATGGGGCGAAATAGAAAACCTAGAGTCATTTTTAATATTCCCTGTAGAAAGATTTAGGGGGACAGAGCTTAGAATAACATACGGAGTAGTAAATGAAAGCATCGGATATTACTTTGACGGGTCGCACATTGTAGAAGACTTTGAAAACAAGGTTTTTGGAGCACAAGCAATAATAAATAACCTTCAATAATATTTTGTAATATTTTGATAAAAGTGTTATATTCTATTTAATGATTAAAGTATTTCTTTATACAACTTACACCTCTACAACTCCTTACGGGGTAAAAACTGATTATATTCTATAAATGCATAATTTCCTTATACCTTTTTAAAAACAAAATAAATTTTATTAAAATGATAAAACATTTTAAAATATAGATATGGAAAACAACGAACCACAATTAAATAAAATAAGACATTCCGCAGCTCATTTACTGGCTTTTGCAGTTAAAGAATTATGGAAAGATACCAAAATAGCAATAGGACCTGTTATTGAAGAGGGTTTTTATTACGATTTTGACTTTGCAAAACCTATATCAGAAGAAGATTTAGACAAAATAGAAAAAAAGATGCTAGAACTTTCTAAACAAAATTTTGAGTTTGTCCAAGAATGGATATCAGTAGAAAAAGCAAGAGAATTATTTAAAGGAGAATCGTATAAACTTGAAATAATCGAAGAAATTGAAAAAGGTAAAAGAGATGATTTTGGAAAAAAAGGTGAAGTAAGCATATACAAATCAGGGAGTTTTGTAGACTTATGTAAAGGACCACATGTACAAAAAATAGAAGAAGTAAAAGCCTTTAAATTACTAAGCTTGGCCGGTGCCTATTGGAAGGGTGACGAAAAAAATAAAATGTTGACAAGAGTGTATGGAACGGCTTTTGAAAGTAAGAAGGATTTGGAAAAATATTTAGAAATGCTTGAAGAAGCTAAAAAAAGAGATCATAGAAGATTAGGAAAGGAACTCGATTTATTTACTTTTTCTGATTTAGTTGGTGCAGGACTTCCATTATATACAGCGAAAGGAACCACAATAAGAAATCAATTATACAAATCATTGCTCGGAATTAGTAAAAAATATGGTGTCCAAGAAGTAACAATTCCCCACATGGCAAAAATAGACTTATATAAAATTTCAGGCCATGCCGAAAAATTTGCAGATGAACTATTTAAAGTAGTAAGCCACTATAAAGAAGAATTCGTTTTAAAACCTGTTAATTGCCCACACCATACACAAATATATGCCTCAAAACCTAGAAGTTATAGAGATCTACCAATTCGTATGATTGAGTCAACTCAACAACATCGAGATGAAAAACCCGGACAAATAGGAGGCTTAACAAGAACAAGATCATTTACAGTGGATGATGGGCATACTTTTTGTACAGTAAACCAAATAAGGCAAGAAGCTCTGAATATATGCAAAATAATTGAAGAATTCTATAAAGGATTAGGACTATGGGGCAATCATTGGGTTTCACTTTCGGTTAGGGACTACAAAAATATGGATAAATATATTGGAGAGGCAAAAGACTGGGAAAAAGCAGAAAATATGATTCAAGAAATTTCTAATGAATTAAATCTAAAAGGTAAAATAATGGAAGGTGAGGCTGCTATATACGGACCTAAAATTGATTATATGTTTAAAGACGCATTAGGAAACGAACGCCAGTTGGCAACTGTTCAAATAGATTTTGCAATGCCAAAAAGATTTGGATTAACATATATAAACGAAAAAGGTGAAGAAGTAACCCCAGTAATGCTACACAGAGCAATTCTTGGCTCATATGAAAGGTTTCTTGCTATAATTATAGAACATTTTGCAGGGGCCTTTCCTGTTTGGTTGTCACCTATACAAGTTCAAATTATTACCATAAATGAAAGCGTATTAGAATATGCTAATAAAATTAAAAATGAACTTGAAAGTCTAGACATAAGAGTAGAAATAGATGAAAAACAAGAAACTATGCAAAATAAAATAAGAAAAGCTCAAGAGCAAAAGATCCCATATATGCTAATAGTTGGGGATAAAGAAAAAGCTCAAAATAAAGTTAGCATAAGAACCAGGGAAAACGAGCAACATAACTTTATAGGCATTTTAGAATTTGAAAAAGTTATAAAAAACATAGTAGAATCTAAAAGCTTAAAGACCTGGTAAAAATTAAAAATCAAGGATCCTCTTCTAATAGAGGATAATCCTTATTAAAAGCTGTCAAAAAAGGAAATAAATATTAATTTACCAATAATAAATGGCAAAAAGAGAAAGATATATAATTAACGAACAAATAAGGGGAGATGAAGTTAGAGTAATTAAAACCAATGAGAATTTAGGAGTTATTTCAACAAAAAAAGCATTAGAGATAGCTAAAAGTGAAGGCAAAGACCTAGTCTTAATTGCACCTCAAGCAAAACCACCTGTTTGTAAAATTGTTGAGTTATCTAAATATAAATATCAGTTACAACAAAAAGCCCAAAAAGCTAAAGCTAAAAGCAAACAACAGGAACTTAAAGAATTTAGACTAGGTATAAGCACAGGAGATCATGATATAAATATAAGGGTTGAACGAGCCAGAAAATTTTTACGAAGAAAAGACAAAGTTAAATTCACTCTTTCTTACAAAGGTCGAGAAATAATTCACAAAGAACTGGGGTTTGAAAAAATGAAGACTGTATTGGAATCTTTGGCAGATGTAGGCACCCCGGAATCTTATCCAAAACTTAATGGTAAATATTTGGAAGTAACATTACAACCCAAATAAACACATAAATACTTTTACAAAGGGACACCTGTCATTCTGAAGCAAAGCGATAGAATTTAAATATAAGAGGGAAATGTTCAAATGTACAAGCTTATAAAACACATAAATACCTTTACAAAAGGCAAAATTACTTTAAAATATACAAGTTATGAAACAAAGGACCCATAAGGGAGCAAAAAAAAGAATAAGAATAACAAAAAAAGGTAAAATGTTAAAGGGTAGTGTAAATAACAGTCATTTGTACCGAAAGCAAAGGTCAAGCGTTAAGCACAAAAAAAGCCGAACAGATGAAGTTAAAGCCGGCTATGTACAAAGGATGAAAGCATTAATAAACTAAATTTTAAAAAAGTATGCCAAGAGTAAAAACAGGATTTACAAGAAGAAGAAGACACAAGAAAATTCTAAAAAAGACAAAAGGATATTGGGGATCTCGTGGAAAGCTATATAGAATAGCCCATGAGGCCTTTATGCGTGCAGGAGAACATGCTTTTAAAGGAAGAAGGGAACGAAAAAGAGATTTTAGAAGGCTTTGGATTCAAAGAATTAACGCGGGTCTAAGCCAAATAAACGTAAAATACGGAGTATTTATGCACAAACTAGTTGAATCTAAAATTGAATTGAACAGAAAAATGTTATCGGAGCTTGCAACAAGAGACATAGATACTTTTAAAGAAGTAGTAGAAAAAGTAAACAAGCCTTAACACCGCCACACGATAAGGACAGTCCTTTAGGAAGGATTATCCTTTATTTATTCCGACACTATGATATAAATAAGATGATGCCCTACAAAAATAGAGTAAAAGTGTTCGCCGAAAATGAGATATACCATATATACGCACGAGGTGTAAATAAAATACCAATATATTCAAAAGAAAAGGATTATAAGTTTTTTCTCTACTTACTTAAAAAGTACTTAACCCCGGGGTATAGAGAAAAAATAGTTATAGGGGAACAAGTTGTTTACAAAGAAATTGATTCTGTAGCTGGGAAAGCAGAATTGTACTGTTACACACTTATTCCAAACCATTTTCATATGATAATAAAAAATATATCTGTCGATGGTATTACCTTACTAAGCAGACGTGTATTTACTACTTATTCCAATTACTATAACAAAGAGCAAAAAAGGGAAGGGAATTTACTTCAAGGAAGTTATAGAGCAATCCATATAGAAAGTGAACAACAATTTATAAACTCTTCCATATATACCCATATAAATTCTTATAAGCACAAACTCGTAAAGAAAGTAAAAGATTACCCATATAGCTCATATCATAATTATTTAACTAACACAAAACTTCCGTGGTTAACTTTAGATAAATCTCTTTTGGAGGATATTGATTATAATAATATAGAGTCTTATTATCATATCGCAGAAGAGTATGAAGAAAAAAACTTGTAATGGAGCCATAAGTTAGGGACAGTCCTTTAGAAAGGATTATCCTCATAGGAAAAAAGAAACCTTTAATAACAATCCAAAATCGGTACCAACCCTTAGTAAACCCTTAGGGAGGACGATCCCTATATAGTGGTTTAAAGTATAAAGATACTCTGATATACTTTGAGCATGCAAAGTATAGATATTGAACAAGAAGTAAAAGATTTAGATAAAAAGATTAAGGGTATAAAGACCAAAGAAGATCTAGAAAATATAAGAATAGAATATTTGGGAAGGAATGGAAAAATAAATAAATTAGGCCAAGAAGTAAAAAACATACCCGATCAGCAGAAATCAGAATTTGGTAAAAAACTTAACGAATATAAAAAGACTGTAACAGACAAACTTTATTCTATAAAAATTTCAGAAAAAAAAGAGGAATCTTATTTAAATATATCAGCACCTGTAAAAACCACCCCAGCAGGAAATTTTCACCCCACAACTTTAACAACACAAGAACTTAATAAATTTTTTAATTATTATGGTTTTTCAGTTTTAGAGGGCCCTGAAATTGAAAATGACTTTTATAATTTTGAAATGATGGGTGTTCCAAAAAATCATCCGGCAAGAGAACTTCAGGATACACTTTATATTAAAGAACCAGAATTACTACTTAGAACACAGACTTCTAACGAAGAAGCAAGAATATTAGAAAAGAAGGAATTGCCTATAAGGGTAGTTATACCTGGAAAAGTATACAGAAATGAAACTGCAAATAAAACCAATGGTGCTGTTTTTTACCAATATCAAGGTGTTTATGTGGATGTAAATGTTACTATGGGAAATTTAAAATGGATTTTTGAAAAAGCTTTAAAATTTATTTTAGGAGAAGACACAACCATAAGATTTAGATCAAAATATTACCCCGAAGTAGAACCAGGGTTAAGTCCGGACATTCAATGTAAATTTTGCCATGGTAATGGCTGTGAAATATGCAAATATAGAGGGTGGATAGAAATAGCAGGTGGGGGAATGATTCACCCTACAACACTAACTAAAGCAGGAATTGATAACAAAAAGTATTCTGGTTTTGCATTTGGATGGGGTTTAGATAGGGTGGTAATGCAAAAATACAATATACCGGATCAGCGTTTGTTATACTCAGGTAATATCATTTATGACTATATATAAAATATGAAAGTACCAATAAATTGGTTAAAAAATTATATAGATATTGAACATTCTTCCAAAGAGTTTGGAGATATAATGACAAATTTAGAATTTATGCAAGATGGACCAATTAAAAATGAGGTAATTGATTTAGAGGTTAGACAAAATAGGCCAGATGTTCTTAGCATATTGGGAGTAGCAAGAGAATATGCAGCCTTCACTAATAAGCCTGTTAGGTACCCTGAACAGAAAAATGATATTAAGGTAGCGTGGGGAACACAAAAAAAGATTATTAATGTAGAAGCAGAGGACATTGTAATAAGATTTACCGCAGTAAAAATAAATAATATAAAAATTAATATATCTCCAGATTATATAAAAGAAAATTTGCAGGCTTACGGTATTCAGCCAATTAACAATATTGTGGATATTACTAATTATGTAATGCTAGAATATGGAATTCCAATGCATGCGTTTGATACGAATAAACTTTCAATAGCAGAAAACAGGGCTTTACTAAATTTAAGAATGGCGCAAAATGGAGAAAAATTTACAACTTGGCAAGGTACAAAGGTAACTTTGGATACAAATGATTTAGTTGTAGCAGATGCAAATAATAGACTTGTTAGTATAGGAGGAATTACGGGAGAAGAAGAATCCGGAATTTCAGAAGGTACAAAAAATATTATTCTTGAAGCAGCAAATTATGAGTATGCGTATATTCGAAGAACAGCCGTAAAACACAATATAGTCACAGAATCTTCTATAAGACACTCAAAAATTTTGCCATCCAATATGGTAGGAATAGCTATAAAAAGAGCTTTGACGTTAATACAAGAACTAGCAGGAGGAGAAATTGAATTAGTAGAAGATTACTACAAAAAGAAACAAGAAAACATAACAATAAAATTTGAAAGTAGTGAAATTGAAAGATTATCAGGTCTTAAGTTAGAGGATTCTGTTATAGAAAATTTACTTTTAAGGTTGGGATTTGAAGTATTAAGTAAAAATAACAATGTTTGGGAAGTTAAGGTTCCAAGCTGGAGAACAGATATTACACTTGAGGCAGATTTGGTAGAGGAGGTATTAAGGCTTTATGGTTATGATAAAATACCGACTACCCAAATAAATACAGCCCCACCCAAACAAATTACACCAAAAATTTTATTACTTGAGAATAAAATTAAGGATATTTTAGTGTCATTAGGTTTGCAAGAACAAATAACAGAACCTTTAATTGAAGCACAAAATATAGAAAATGAAATTGTTTTAGAAAACCCTTTAAATAAAGAAAAAAATTCTCTAAGAACTTCCCTTAAACAAACACTTTTACCTGTTGCTGAAAATTATATAAAAGCAGGAAAAAATTTATTTGGTCTTTTTGAGGTAGGAAAAGTTTATTATAAAAATGGAGAAACTTTTAAAGAAGAAAAAAGGGTACAAACAATCTATAACAATACCAGTACAGAAAAAATAAAGGGGGATTTACAAGCTTTACTCTTAAAATTGGGCATTAATTTAAATAAAATACAAACAAAAAAAGAAGGAGATGTTTTTAATTATTACCTAGATGCCATAATAATTTGTGCTTTGCATAATATAGGCTTTGAGTTATATACCGAGAACATAGAAAAAATAGTGGATATAAATAAAATTCCAGCAGTACATTTTAAAACAGGTTTTGTGCAAAGAATAGAAGAACAAGTGACAGTTGAGGTTAAAAAAGATTCTGATTTATCTAAAATCGAAGAAATTTTTATGGGCGAAAGTGACAAGATATATAGTGTTTATTTAACAGATATATATAAAGTAAACGAAGAATTAAATGCACTTACTTTTACGATTGTATTTGAAGATGTAAATAAAAAATTAACAAAAGAATATATAACTGAGATTAAAGAAAAAGCGGTATACAATATTAGTAAAGAAGTTATAAATTGATTGGGTTCCTAGTTTTATCAATTTTTATTTAAAATATGTCAGAAAAAAATTATACAGTTTTACCATTTCCGGAAGAAGAATTTAAAGAAACGCGTGTTAAACAAGACAACTGGTACCATAATAATAAAAAGCAAATACCATCAAATTTAATAGTAAACGACGTTGTAGATTATGGAATGGTACAATATGTAAAGGAAAATCCGGAGGCTACAGAAGAACAAGTATTGGAACATATGCGAATGCTTCAAGGTAGTTTTGCGGAGGACTGAACACCCAATATATAGACAGACAAATATTTACGATCAATCCCCATCATATTCACTTTCTTTAGTGGGAGGGTAGAATTTTTTGAACTCGTCTTTATCTTTTGGATAATTTTCTTCTACCCATTTATCTACACTCTCTTGCCATTGCGGAAGTAGGGAAGTTAGTTTAATATACTCACGCTTTTCACTTTTACCGTCATCTTTACACTTATCATTTGCAATTTTGCCATCTTTTTTACACACCTCCAGTTCAATTACCATTTCACTTCTAACATCAGGTTCTGTCCCCTTTACAAAAATTTCCCGCCTACTATCTTCAAGTCCAGCAACGTACAATCCACCTGTAATTGTACCAACTTCAGCCTGAGAAATATTATCAGGTTTTTCGAATTTAGCAGGATTTTCTTGATCTAAAAACAAATCTATTGATCTGTGCCATATTGGTGCAGCCCCAGTAACACCTGAGGCTAACTGCTGATTCATTGCGTGGTTATCATTATTTCCTGCCCAAACTCCAACCGCAATATTATTAGTATAACCAAGTGTCCAGTTATCTCTAATATCGTCGGTAGTTCCTGTTTTTGCTGCAACTTGTTGTGTTTTAAATTCTAGAGAATTGCCAGGCCCAAACGCTAACAACCGGGCTGAGTTATCACTTAATATATCAGAAATAACATAAGCAACACCTTTATCTAAAACCTGCTTTTTAGGCGAAGAGAGGCTATAATCTAACGTTTTTCCATCTTTATCACTAATAGAAATTATGGCCTGAGCTTCTTGAAACATTCCGCCAGATGCAAAAACAGAAAAAGCATTTGTCATTTCAAGCAAAGAAACTTCTCCCCCACCTAAAGCTAAAGACAATCCATAGTAGTTTTGATCTGCATTTAAGCTTGTAATTCCAAAATCTTTAGCTGTTTCTAAAAGAGAATCAACACCAACTATTTTTAAAGTTTTTACAGCTGTTATATTTATAGAATTAGCAAGAGCATACCTAAGCTGAATAGGACCTCTAAACTTACCATCGTAATTTTTGGGGGAATAATCTTTTGACCCTGAATCAACAGCAGGAAAGGTAGTAGGAACATCCATATAAACTGTAGAGGCATTATAACCCTGTTTGAGCGCCGTTGCATATACTAGGGGTTTTATACTTGATCCAGGTTGTCTAGTAGGCGAGGTAGCTACGTTAAATTGCCCACCATTTTCACTATCAAAATAATCTCTAGACCCAACCATAACTAATATTTCTCGAGTTTGAGGATTAATTGCTACAACAGATGCGTTACCTACATCAAGATAACTAACTTCATCAAGCTCTTCTTGCACAATTTTCTGGATTTCCTCCTGTTTTTCAAAATCAAGCGTTGTTTTAACATTTAAACCACCACTTTTTACGTATTCCTCCCCATATTTTTTATATAGCTTATCTAAAACATAAAATACAAAGTGTGGAGCCTTAATATCTGTTTTATCAGCAATAAATTTTAACTCAGTATTTTGGGCTTCTGTATATTCTTTATCACTTATTTTGTGTCTAGATCCGTCTTTATCTAACCACCCTCTTTCTTTCATAAGTTTTAGCACATACTTTTGTCTACTCAACCCAAGTTCGGGCGTAGCACCAAAAGGAGAATAGGCAGTAGGCCTTTGAGGTAACCCTGCCAAAAAAGCGGATTCTGCTAGGTTTAAATCAGAAGAAGATTTACCAAAATATTGCCTTGAAGCTTCTTCTATTCCATAAGACGTAGATCCATAGGGAGTTTCATTTAAATACCAAGATAAAATGGCGTCTTTTCCATATTTATTTTCAATTTGTACAGATAAAATAAATTCCTTTATTTTACGCGTTATGCTTTGTTCGTCTGTAAGCAATGCATTTTTAGTAAGCTGCTGTGTTAAAGTAGAGCCACTTTGCAAACCACCGCCTGCCACAGATAAAACAGCTCCACGTAAAATACCCAAAGGATCAAAACCCTTGTGTTTATAAAATTCAGCATCTTCTGCAGATAAAGTAGCATATACTACATACGGAGACACATAGTCTAAATCAACAATAGTTCTATTTTTATTTTCGTATACCTCATAAAGTAAAACATTGTTTCTGTCATATATTTTGGTACTCTGATCAATTTTTCTATTTGTAAGTTTATCAGGAGCTGGAACTTGATAGCTGTAATAACCAAAAACCGCTAACGTAAATATACTGCCAATTAATACAACAAATACACCAATAGAACTAATTTTAGCAATTATTTTTAGAATATTTTCACGTGTGGGTTTTAAATTTAGAGTAATCATTATCATTGGTTATACCCGTGTATTATACCATACAATAAAATAAAGGTTGAAATATTAGGTGTGTGATTTGTATAGCAAGGCATTGTCATTAAAGGCCTCCTGACCTTCAAAGCCTTAAACAAAGTGGATAAGCTTTGAACGTACCACAATTCATATCCCCCAAAAGCGTAGAGGGCTTGCCATTCGTAGCCTTAGCGTGGATGGCTTGCCATTCGTAGCCCTAGCGTGGATGGCTTGCCATTCGTAGCCCTAGCGTGGATGGCTTGCCATTCGTAGCCCTAGCGTGGATGGCTTGCCATTCGAAGCTTTAGCGTAGAATGGTCCTGAGGGTGGGACTCGAACCTACAACCCGCGGTTTTACAGACCGCTGCTCTACCAATTGAGCTACCTCAGGAGCATGAATAATACGAGAAAATAATAACAAAAGAGAGATTATTAAGCAAATAACCC